>VFQM010000626.1_pt1 | contig 37456 bp, 34 predicted proteins | sample 3512391 | NCBI WGS metagenome assembly VFQM01 (sample SAMN10412369, study PRJNA504923) | tailings metagenome | isolation source: Replicate 1 from Balatoc abandoned mine | place: Philippines
GCCACCATCCCCCTCCAGTTCCAGCAAGACCGCTGCCGTTTGCGCAGGTGCACAACACTCCGTCTTATCCGGCTTTGGCCACGTCCTCGCTGACGCCCGCCTGTTCCTGCAGCAGCCTGGTCGCGTCCTGCGCGGGCATCGGCATGCCGAACAGATAGCCCTGTACTTCGCTGCACTGCAGGATGCGCAGCCGTTCGAGCTGGGCGGCGCTTTCCACGCCTTCGGCGATGACGTTGAGATTGAGGTTGCGCGCCATGCCGACGATGGCATTGGCGATGGACATGCCGTCGAGTTGGGAGTCCTTGACGAAGGCGCGGTCGATCTTGAGGGTGTGGATGGGAAAGCGGCTGAGATATTTCAGCGAACTGTACCCGGTGCCGAAATCGTCGACTGCCAGGCAGACGCCCGCTTCGGCCAGCTGGGTGAGCTTGGCGGCATTGCTTTCGACGTCGCGCATCAGCACGTTTTCGGTGATCTCGAGTTCAAGGGCGCCGGGTTCGAGCTGGTTGGCTTCCAGCGCGCGCAGCACGCTGCCGACGAAGTCCGCGGTTTCCAGCTGGCGCGGCGAGATGTTGACCGAAATCCGTACCGGCGGCAGCCCGCTCTTGCGCCAGAAGGCCTGTTGCGCAGCGGCCTGGCGCAGGATCCATTCGCCCATTGGCACCACCACGCCGGTTTCCTCGGCCAGCGGAATGAACGCATCCGGCAGGACGATGCCGCGTTCGGGATGCCACCAGCGGATCAGCGCCTCGAACCCCTTGATGGCGCCGGTCATCGTATCCACCTGCGGCTGGTAGAACAGCACGAATTCATCATTGGCCAGCGCGCGGCGCAGGTCGGATTCCATCTGGATGCGCCCGGAGAAGGCTTCCTGCATGGCCGGCTGCCAGTGCTGGATACGGCAGCCGCCCTGCGACTTGGCCTGGTACATGGCGATTTCCGTCTGCCGGATGAGGGTATCCGCAACCGCGCCGTCCTCGGGCGCGAAGCTCGCACCGATGCTGGCAGTGACGTAGAGGTCGTGCCCCTTGATGCGCAGCGGCGTGTTCAGCGCCTCGATCAGCTTGTGGCCGACCACGGTCGCTTCCAGCCTGGAAGTGGTGCCCGGCAGCAGCACGGCGAACTCGTCTCCGCCGAGGCGCGCGAGAATGTCGTCGTCGGCCAGGCACTGGCGCAGCCGGGTGGCGATGTGGATGAGCAGTTCGTCGCCCACTCCGTGGCCCAGCGAATCGTTGACCACCCTGAAATTGTCGAGGTCGAGAATCATCACCGACAGCGCCTGCTGCTTGCGCTTGCCATAGACCAGCGCGCGGCCGAGGTGGTCGCGGAACTTGGCGCGATTGGGCAGGCCGGTCAGCAGGTCATGGAAGGTCTGGTAGTGCACGGTTTCCTCGGCCTGCTTGCGGTCGCTGATGTCCTTGACCACGCCGTAGGTGCCGACAAAGCGGTTTTCGAAACGCGTCTCGGGAAACTCGTACATGCCGGTGGCGGTGACTTCCACGGTGCGATAGCGCCCGTTCATCACGCGCGGGCGCTGCTGCCCGTCCTTGCACTTGAGGCGCAGTTCGACATTGCGCGAGGCGCGCGCATCGGCGCGGCGCTCGTTGAAGACGTGCTCGGCGCGGAACAGGTCCTCCTCGAAAATGATTTCGCTGAAATGGCGGCCGACGAGTTCGCTGCGCGTGAAGCCGAGCAGGCTTTCCACACGATCGTTGACGAAGGTGAAGCGGCCTTCGCCGTCCAGGGTGTAGATGAAATCGGGCGAGGTGTTGACCAGGAAACGGTGCCATTTTTCCGACTGCTGCAGGCGCTGCTGAATCAGGCTGTTTTCCCTTTCCAGTTGCTGGTTGCTGATCGTGTTGCCGATGCGCTTCAGCAGTTCCTCGGGCTTGTAGGGTTTGCGGATGAAATCGGCCGCGCCCTGACGCAATGCAATGACGGCGCTATCGATGGCGTTGTCGCCGGAGACCACGATCACCGGTGTCGCCACGCCGCGTTTCGACAATTCGGCCAGCACATCGACGCCGCCGATGCCCGGCATGTTGAGATCGAGCAGGATCACGTCGAATTGCATCCGATCCACCGCATCGAGGGCCTGGCGTCCGCTTCCTGCGGCGACCGCCTCGTAGTCTTGCGCCTTGATCAGCCGTAGCAGGCTGTCCTGGATCAGCGGATCGTCATCCACGATGAGGATGCGCGGTCGTCGGCTCAGGTTGCTAACGCCGGGTTTGCTGTCAGCGGATGTGGGTTGCATCATGCTCTCCGTTCATTTTCTCTGGCTGCCGGGCTGCTGCGCAGCCCGGTTCTGCCCCATGTCCGTCATGGGCAGATAAATTCTGAAAGTGGAACCGCTGGCGTCGCTGTCGCATTCGATTTCGCCGCCCATGTTCTTGATGAGGTTGTGGCTGATGTAGAGGCCGAGGCCGGCATGCTCGCCGGCCTTGGTGCTGACCGCGGGCTGGAACAGCTGCGCGCGCACTTGCTGCGGCAACCCCGGACCGGAGTCCTGCACCGTAATCACCGCACAATTCCGCCCGTCGCGCTCACCGCGCGCGGTGGCGAAAACGAGCTTGCCGCCGTGCGGCATCGCCTCGACGGCGTTTTTCGCCAGGTTGAGCAACACCTGCTTCAACGGGTCGCGCTGACTGAGGATGCTGCCCATGGCCGGGTCAAGATCGATCTGCACGTTGATCTTGTTGGGCAGAAACAGCGTGTCGAGCGACATCCGCACCAGCTCGGATATCACCTGGTTGACGTCCACCCAGGCCCCGGCGCCGGCCTCGGCCGAGCTTGCCGCATCGCGCTTCGCGCCAAGTCCTTGCAGGATGCCGGCCACGCGCTCGATCTCGCCGCCGATGATGGCAAGATCGCGCTGGGTTTCCTGGTTGTCGGCGAATTTGGCCGACAACAGGTTGACGTAGTTGCGAATGATGGTGAGCGGGTTGGAAGCTTCGTGCACCGCCTTGCGCACTTCGTGGCGGGAAATGGCTTCGGCCTCCGCCGGCGCGTTCGCAGGCGCGCCCTGCAGCGCATTCATGCGCGAAGACAGTGCGCCCAGGAACTGCTTCCAGTCCTGCGTCGCGGCCGTTTCCCGGCTCGCGTTGACGGCGACCAGCACCGTCGCATTGCCGCTGCCGGCCAGCGGCTCGCACAACAGGGTTTCCGCGCCCAGCAGGCGCGCGGCCTGGGCATCGATCACGGGAAACTGCTCGGCCTCCGCGCTGTGCCAGAAGGCGGTCGTTCCGCCCGCGGCGCGCGAGAGCGCGCTCTGCACGAAATCGGCCGGCAGGCTGAGTGCGGCGAGGCTGGCAGGTGCCGGCCACCACGCGGCAGGCACGAGCAGACTGCCCTCGGCGCGCAGCACCACGGCAGGACCGACGCCGAACAACGCCTGCATGGCGAGAGCGCCGCGGCGCGCCAGGGATTCCAGCCCGGTTGCGGAATCGAGGTAGGCCTGCAGCGCCGAGGTCCGCGCCAGGCTGGCATATGCCTGGGTCAGGTCGTCCGTGCCCGCGGCCGCCAGTTCAAGACCGGAATAGCGATGGATGGCTTCCTGCGCCAGGTAGTCGGCCTCGGCCTGCAGGCGCTCGACCTCGGCCATTTCGAGGCCAAGGCTGCCGAGCGATGCGCGCACGCCGACATTGCCGTTGACATGGACGCTGTAGATCAGCGAAGCGGCAAGCTGCAGCACCCTGACGAGCGGGTGGGCCGACTTGACGCGCGCGGGGGAGACCCGGCAAAAGCGCACGGCATCGGCAACGAAGCCGCCGGGATCGGCTGCCAGCAGCCATTCGTCGAGCCGCCCGGCCTGGGCAAAACCCGCATAATCGGCGAGATTGTGCGACAGGCCGGCGAGCCAGGCCTGCTCATCGTCACAAACCCGGGTATGCACTGCGATCCGGCGGGCAAGGCTGGCCACGCGAATGGCGCTTGCCCAGGCCGCCTGCCGCTCGACCGGCCGTGGTCGCGCGGCCAGAATCAGGGTGCGGAGGAAATCCGTGCCGAGCCGGTCGATGCTGTCGGCAAGCCGCGCGGGGGCAAAATCGCCGCTCGCGCCACTCTGGCGCGCGCACTTCAGGACCACCAGGCTCAGCGCCGCATCGAAGCCGATATGCTCGGCCAGCGCCTGGCCGGAGAGTGCATCTTCGCCCAAACTGGAGACGAGCTTTGCCAGCACCCCCGGGTGAGCCTCCAGCAAACTTGGCGCGGCATTTTTGAGTGAAATCTTGAAAATCCTCCCAACTAATTGCTATATATAACTTATTTTCTTTTGCGGTCAATCGAAAATATGTTATTAATAAAAGAAGGCATTGGCCGGCGTTGTATTAAAGTTATGCTCCTTTACGGCCGTTTCGGAGGCCAACTTGTGGGAGCTGGGGGCAGAAACATGAAATTTCGCAACTACTTGTTGATCTTCACCCTCGGGTTGCTGGCGACCGGGCAGGTGCTTGCCGCGCGCGGCCAGGCGGCGGCAAGCTACGCGAACCCTCATGCACAAGGCCAGGACCTCGAGCTGAATTCCCTCTCGGTCATGGTCTACGACCAGTACAGCGGCGAAGCGCTGTACGCCAAGAATCCGAACCTGCAGACACCGATCGCCTCCATCACCAAGCTGATGACGGCCATGGTGACGCTGGACGCGCGCCTGCCGCTCAACGAAAAGATCAAGATCAGCGCGCTCGACGTCGACCGCCTCAAGGGCACCGGCTCGAGACTGCCGCTGGGCGCCACCTATACCCGCGAGCAGTTGTTGAGTCTTGCGCTGATCGCCTCGGAAAACCGGGCGGCGCACGCCCTCGGCCGCACCTATCCCGGCGGCATCGATGCCTTCATCGCCGCGATGAACCGCAAGGCCAGGGAACTGGGCATGCACAAGACGATGTTTGCCGACCCGACCGGGCTTTCGAGCTTCAACCAGTCCACTGCGGAAGACCTGGTCAGGCTGGTCGATCATGCCTACAGCTACTACCCCGATATCCGGCACATTTCCACCAGCACCGATTACAGCCTGGGCAAATACAAGGTAGTCGTGCGCAAAAAGGGCAAGAAGCAGGTCCACTGGCGCGACCTGGCCTACGTCAATACCAACCGGCTGACCCGCGAAGGCGAGTGGCAGATCGGCCTGTCGAAAACCGGCTTCATCAACGAAGCGGGTCACTGTCTCGTGATGCAGGCCGAAATCGCGCAGCGCAAGGTCATCATCGTCCTGCTGGATGCCGTCGGCAAATACAGCCGACTCGGCGATGCCAACCGCATCAAGCGCTGGCTGGAAGGTTCCGACATCAGCCGCCACACCATGACCGCGCCGCCGGTCTCGCGCGGCACCTGATTGCTTCACGCGCGTCAGAAAATCGCATAATGGCGGGTAAATAGCCCGCCATTTTTCATGTCACTCGACTTCTACCTCGACCTGCTGACCCAGGTGCTGTTGCCCATGGGTCTGCTCATCGCCGCCGGCGCGATCTGGCGCACGCGGCTGGACGAGGCCGGCATCCGCGCCATACGCGGCTACATCACCACCGTCACCATCAACCTGTTCGCGCCGGCGCTGCTGTTCGCCGCGGCAGCCACTGCGCGAATCGACAGCAACATCCTGAGCGTGCCCCTGCTGGTCGCGCTGAGCATGCTGGTCACCGGCCTGCCGCTGTATTTTCTGCTGTTCAGGACGCGCTTCGGCGGCACCTGCTCGCAGGCCGCGCGCGCCGGACTCCTGCTCTGCGGCATGTTCGGCAATGTGCTGTTCATGGGCTATCCCCTGCTGGTTCATCTCTACGGCGAGGCCGGTGGACAGTACGCCGCCTTCGCCGACATGGCTGCCACCACGCCACTGTTGTGGACTCTGGGCGTGTGGATTGCGGTCAGGCTGGGCGGCCAGACCGAGGACGCCGGCCATCCGCTCAAGCAGCTGTTCAGCCTGCCGCCGCTGTGGGCCTTCGCCGCCGGCGTGCTGGCGGTGCAGTTGCCGATCGACCCGCAGCCGCTCGTCAACGCCGCCCACTTCATCGGCCAGCCGACGGTGCCGGTGATGCTGCTGATGCTGGGGCTGTCGATTCCCTGGTCGCGGCTCAAGCCGAGCAAGCCGGTACTGTTGGTGGTGGGCTTCAAGCTGCTGCTGATGCCGCTCGCCACCTTCCTGCTGGCCTTGCTGCTATTCCCGGAACTGACGGATGCGCAGCGCGGCGCCGTGCTGGAAGCCGGCGTGCCGACCATGCTCATGGCAGTAAGCATCGCCGACCGCTACAAGCTCGACGTCGAGCGGGTCGCGCTCACCGTGGCCTGGAGCACGGTGCTGTTTTTGCTGAGCCTGCCGGTGTGGCTCATCATGTTAGGCTAATCACAAAAGCTCAGCGGAGGGACGCAATGAAAATCGGCTTCATCGGCACCGGCATCATGGGCCGGCCCATGGCGCTCAACCTCATCAAGGCCGGGCACGAACTGTATACCTGGGGGCGCCGCTTCGACACGGTGGAGCCGCTGCTGGTCGCCGGCGCAACCGGCAAGGGCACGCCGGCGGAAGTTGCCGCTTCCGCCGACATCACCATCACCATGGTGGCCAACACCACCGACGTCGAGCAGGTGGTGCTGGGCGAGCGCGGCCTGATGCACGGCGCCAGACCCGGCAGCATCATCGTCGACATGAGCACCATCGCGCCTTCCGCCGCGCGCAGCATTGCCGAGCAGCTCGCCGCACGCGACATCCACATGCTCGACGCGCCGGTGTCGGGCGGCCAGACAGGCGCACAGCAGGGCACGCTGTCGATCATGGTCGGCGGGGAAGCGGAAATTTTCGCGCGCGTGCAGCCGCTGTTCGAGATTCTGGGCAAGAACATCGTGCACGTCGGTGGCCACGGCGCCGGCCAGGTGGTGAAGGCCTGCAACCAGATCGTGGTCAGCCTGACCATGGAGGGCGTGGCCGAGGCCATCCTGCTGGCCAGGAACAACGGCGTCGATCCGGCGAGGATGCGCGAAGCGCTGATGGGCGGCTACGCCAACAGCAAGATTCTGGAAGTGCACGGCCAGCGCATGCTGGAGGGCAACTACAAAGCCGGCTTCAAGGTCAAGCTGCACCACAAGGACATGAACATCGTCATGGACAACGCCCACGAGAATCGCACGCCGCTGCCGGGCGCGGAGCTGGTGGCGAGGCAGATCGCCTCGCTGATGGCAGCGGGCGAATCCGAGCTCGATTCCACCGCCATCATGCTGGCGCTGGAGCGGCTTTCTCGGCAGTGAAGCCGAGCCGCGCGGATATCTTGCGCCCGGCCTCCTGCACCAAAGGAATCCATTCTTCGCGCCGACGGTCGATGGGCGCGGACACCGACAGCCCGGCGACCACGCTGCCGCCGCCGTCGCGGATCACCACGCCGATGCAGCCCACGCCGAGCTCGGCCTCCTCGTTGTCCAGCGCATAACCCTGCGCGACATCGCGGCGGGTCTCGCGCTGCAGGCTGTCGAGATCGCCCAGCGTGTTCTTCGTGTAGCGCTCGAGCCCGGTGCGCGCGACATAGCCCGCCAATGCCGCATCGTCCATTTCTCCCAGCATGAGCTTGCCCACCGCGGTCACATGCAGCGGCGCGCGCGAGCCGACCACCTGCTCGACGCGGATCGAACGCGCCGGCGTCACGCGCTCGACGTAGACCACCTCGTCGCCTTCGCGCAGGGTGAGGTTGACCGATTCCTCGACTTCGTCGCGCAGCCATTCCATGACCGCGCGCGCCTCGCGCCGCACGTCGGTGCCGGCGCGCACGCGATGCCCCAATTGCAGCAAGCGCGTGCCCAGCACGTAGTTGCCGGATTCGGTGCGCTCGACGAAGCCATGCGCGACCAGCGCCTGCAGGATGCGGAAGGCCGTCGAGGCATGCAGCCCGGTGTCGGCGGTGAGGTATTTGAGCGGCACCGGCTCCGGATAATGCGAAAGCGCATCGAGCAGGCCCACGGCTCGGTCCAGCACCTGGATGGCAGTCGTCGTTTGTTTCATATTGTGAAAACGATTCTGTATTGTGAAAAATTCAGTATTCCACTAAGGTTAGCCCAACGCAACCTTTTTGATATTGGAGCCCGCCATGTCTGCCCAGCCCGACCTGAAAACCCGCAGCTATCCCGCCTATCTGGAAGGCATCGACTACTTCGGCCAGGCCTGGCCGCACTTCGACACCCTGGGTGCTGCGCCCGTGATCGGCGAAGGCGAGACCGCCATCGCCGACGCCGGCGGCAAGAGCGCCGCCTACCAGACCCTGCTGGTGGCCGACGCGCTGCGCTACCTCACCCTGCAGATCACCGGCGCCAAGGCCTCGGGCCACCCTGGCGGCTTCGCCTCCAGCGCCGAAGCGGTGGCCGCACTCACCCTGCTCGGCCACAAGAACCTCACCACCGAAGTCGGCCACCACGCCCCCGGCTACTACAGCGCCATGTTCCTCGACACCTCGCTCGAAGCCATGGGCATTTCCAGCGTGAAGGACATGCGCGCGCGCTTTCGCGAGCGCCACGGCCTCCTGGGCCACCTGTCCGGCGCCATCCCCGGCCTCCTCGCCCCCGCCGGCCCGCTCGGCCAGGGCCAGCACTTCGCCATGGCCGGCGCCTACCTGCACCGCGACAAGCTGTTCCCGGTGACCATCGGCGACGGCGGCATGGGCGAGCCCTACATCCTGTCGTCCTTCCTGCATTTCATCACCGCCTATCCGGAGGTGACCAACTTCCTGCCGGTGCTGGTGTGGAACGGCTACAGCCAGGAGCATCACTCCATGGTGTCGCTGTTTGATAACGAGGGCATGCAGCGCTACTGGCATGCGCACGGCTTCAAGCGCGTGATCCTCATCGACGCCAAGGACTTTGACGACGCCATGCAGCACGGCGCCTACGTCGACTCCAGCCTGTTCTCCTTCAAGCAGCGTCTTGCCTTCGCCGCCGCCGTGCTGAAGGGCATCGACGACGCCGCGAAGAGCGCCATGTCCGGCATCCCCACCGCCTTCATCATCAAGCAGCTGAAGGGCGCAGGCGTGCACAAGACCGGCGCCAAGGCGCACAACCTGTATCCGGCCGACACCCTCGATGCCCCGCACATTTCCAGCGCGCTGGAGCGCCGCGCGCTGTCGCCGGAAGCCTGGGAACTGGTGCGCACCCTGTGCGTGCGCGCCGCCGGCGGCCCCGCCGCCAGGGTCACCGTGACCGAAAGCGAACTTGCGCTCGCGCCGATCAAGGATCTGCCGCTGAAGGATTTCGTCGTCGGCGAAAAGGCCGTGCCCTCGACCGCGCTGGGCGGCCTGATCGCGCACGTGGGCAAGCACGACGCCAACTTCGTGGTGACCAACGCTGACGGCAACGAAGCCTCGGGCATGGCCAACATCAACGAGGCGCTGAAGATCCGCCATCCTTCCGAGGACGGCCTCTACCACCAGAAGCCCGAAGGCCAGGTGTACGAGCCCCTGAACGAGGACGCCTGCGCGGGCTTCGCCGCCGGCCTCGCCCTGTTCGGCAGCCGCAGCATCTGGTTGAGCTACGAGAGCTTCGCCATCAACGGCTGGCCCATCTACCAGACCGTGGCCCAGGCCATGGCCGAACTTCGCCGCAAGACGCCGTCGGCCGTGTGCATGTTCACCGCCGGCGCGCTGGAGCAGGGCCGCAACGGCTGGACCCACCAGCGCCCCGAGATCGAGAACTACATCGCCGCGCAGATGAAGAACGGCAACAGCTTCGCGCTGTTCCCGGCCGACGCCAACATGATCCAGGCGTCCTACGAATGGGCGCTGTCCAGCCACAACAAGAGCATCGCCATTTTCGCCTCGAAGTCGGCGCTGCCGGTGTACACCACACTGGAGCAATCGCGCCAGGCCATCCATGACGGCGCGATCACGCTGTACGAAAGCGCCGGCGCGGGCGAAGTCGACGTGGTGCTGGCGGCTGCCGGTGACATGATCTTCCTGCCGGTGTTCGAAGCCAAGGACAAGCTGGAAGCCGAGGGCAAGCGCGTGCGCATCGTCGCCGTGGCCAATCCGCGCCGCCTGTACCGCGCCGCCGACGTGGCCTGGGACACCGTGTCCGAGCCGGACGGCGGCTTCATGAACGACGCCGATTTCGACAAGCTGTTCTCGGCCCGCGCGCTGCTCGCAGTCAGCGGCGGCCCCAGCGCAACCCTGGAGCCGGTGCTGATTCGCAGCCGTGCCGCCCGCCGCGACGTGATGTGCTGGAAGCGCGGCGAGACCACCGCCAGCCCCAACGAGGTCATGGCCTTCAACGGCCTCACCGGCGGCGACATCGCCGAGCGCGCACGCGGCCTCCTGGGGTGATGCGGTGGAAAACAAGATCATCGTCATCGACGACGACCCCACCGGCTCGCAGACGGTGCATGGCTGCCTGCTGCTGACGCGCTGGGATGTCGACACGCTGAGCGAAGGCCTCGCCGACGCTTCGCCGCTGTTCTTCGTGCTGTCCAACACGCGCGGCATGGACGCGGCGAAGGCGGCAGCGGTGACGCGCGAGATCTGCGCCAACCTGCGCTTGGCGCTCGATCGCTTCGCTGCGCAGGGCCGCGCGATCCAGCCGATTCTGGTGAGCCGTTCGGATTCCACGCTGCGCGGCCACTATCCGGTGGAGACCGATGTCATCAGTGACACGCTGGGGCCGTTCGATGCGCATTTCCTGGTGCCCGCCTTCTTCGAGGGCGGACGCGTGACGCGCGACAGCGTTCACTATCTGATGGTCGACGGCAGGCCGGTGCCGGTGCATGAAACCGAGTTCGCGAAAGACTCGGTGTTCGGCTACCACCACAGCTACCTGCCAGATTACGTCGAAGAAAAAACTGCCGGCCGCATCAAGGCAGGCGAAGTCGAACGCTTCGTGCTGGCGGATGTGCGCGGCGATGCGCTGCCGCGCCTCTTGGCCTTGAAGGACAACGTGTGTTGCGTAATCGATGCCGAAACCCAGGCCGACCTCGATCACTTCGCCGGGCAACTAAAAGCTGCCGCCGCGCAGGGCAAGCGCTTCCTGTTCCGCAGCGGCGCCTCGCTGCTCACCGCGCTCGCCGCGCTGCCGCCGCAGTCGGTCGCCGCCGAAGACATGTCGGCCTTCGTGCGCGAAGGCAAGCCGGGCGCGGTCATCGTCGGCTCGCACGTGAAGAAGACCACCGCGCAGCTGAACGAGTTATTGAAGCAGCCCGGCATTGCGCCGCTGGAAATCGACGTGGCGCAGCTGCCGGAAGGCCGCGCGCGCATCGTCGAGCAGGCGGTCAGGGCAGCAGCAGCCCTGCACGCGCAGGGGTTGACGCCAGTGATCTACACCAGCCGCGTCGAGCGCCAGTTCGAGAGCCAGCAGCAGCGCCTGGCCTTCGGCGAGCAGGTCTCCGGCACGTTGATGGACATCGTCAGGCAGCTGCCGCAAACCCTGGGCTTTCTCATCAGCAAGGGCGGCATCACCTCCAACGACGTGCTGTCCGACGGCCTCGCGCTGAAAGCCTCGCGCGTGCTGGGACAGATTCTCGCCGGCTGCTCGGTGGTGAAATGCCCGGAGGACCATCCGCGCCACCCCGGCCTGCCGGTAGTGATCTTCCCCGGCAACGTGGGCGACGAATCGGCGCTGGCCACCGTTTACCAGCGGCTCGGCAGGCGCAAACAGGTCAGATCAGATCCCGTTCGCCAAGCTCGCGCTTGATGTAGGCGTAGAACACCGGCGCGGCGATCACGCCGGCAACGCCGAAGGCCGCCTCCATCACCAGCATCGCGGTCAGCAGTTCCCAGGTGTAGGCCTTGATCTGGCCGCCGATGATGCGCGCGTTCACGAAGTATTCGAGCTTGTGGATGATGACCAGGAACGCGAGCGAGGCGAAGGCGATCTGCAGGGAATGGTTGAAGGAAATGACGACGATGACGGTGTTGGAGATCAGGTTGCCCAGCACCGGCAGAAGCCCCACGACGAAGGTAATGACAATCATGGTTTTCACGAACGGCAGCTCAACGCCGAACGACGGTAGCACCACGGCCAGGTACAGACCTGTCAGTGCGGTATTGAGCAGGGAGATGCGCACCTGCGCGAACACCACCTTGCGGAAGGCCTGGCCCAGATGCAGCACGCGTTTGCTCATGGCCTGCGCCAGCGGGCCGAGGCTGTGATGTCCGCGCCCCTCGTTGAGCGACACGAAGGAGCCGATGATGAGGCCGATCACCACCATGGCCAGGGCATGGCCGGCGGTGCCGCCGATGGTGCGGATTTCCTGGGCGTGGGTGCGCAGCCATTCGGACAGGGTGGCGCGGATCTGCGACTCGTCGCCCTGCGGCAGGTACTCGGCAATCCACGGCGGCAGCAGGTTGCGCGAGTTCTCGATGATCTCGGCCATGTTCTTCAGCAGCGCGGCGTAGCTGCCGCCCTCGGCCTTGTAGTAGGCGATTGCGCCCAGCACGGCGCCGATCAGCGCGGCCAGCACCGCAGCGGAAATCAGCGCCACCACGACCATCTTGGCGCGGCTGTGCGACAGCTTGTTGCCGACGAAGCGCGGCGACAGCATCACCACCAGTTCGTAGACCAGCAGGCCGGCGAGCAGCGCCGGCAGCAATTTGGCGGACAAGGTGAAGATCAGTGCGACGGCCATCAGGCCCCAGGCCGCCCATTCGTATTTCGTGGCATGCATTGCCATCGGAAATCTCCCAATTTCCCGGGATTTTAGCCCGGATACTTGGCTTAGAATGAAACCATGATCGCCAACGAAACCGTCCGCCGCCTGCAAGCCATCCTGCCGCCGCACTGCCTGCTGCTGGCGCGCGAGGACCTGAAGCCGTTCGAGACCGACGGCCTTACCGCCTACCGCAACACGCCCGATGCGGTGGCGCTGCCGGAGACCGAGGAACAGCTGAAGCAGGTGCTCGCCGCCTGCCGCGAGACCGGCACCCCCGTGGTGTTCCGCGGCGCCGGCACCGGGCTGTCCGGCGGCGCGCTGCCGGTGGACGGCGCGGTGCTGCTGGCCATGACCAAGTTCAGCCGCATCCTGGCAATCGACCCGCTGGCGCGCACCGCGCGCGTGCAGCCCGGCGTGCGCAACCTCGCCATCTCCGAGGCTGCCGCCCAATACGGTCTCTACTATGCACCCGACCCTTCTTCGCAGATCGCCTGCAGCATCGGCGGCAATGTGGCGGAAAATTCCGGAGGCGTGCACTGCCTGAAATACGGCCTCACCGTGCACAACGTGCTGGCCCTGCGCGCGCTCACCATCGAGGGCGAGGAACTGGTGATCGGCGAGGGCGCGCTCGACATCCCCGGCTACGACCTGCTCGCCCTGATGACCGGTTCCGAGGGCATGCTCGCCGTCATTCTCGAAATCACCGTGAAGCTGCTGCCGAAACCCGGGCGCGCCCAGGTCATCCTCGCCGCCTTCGACGACGTCGGCAAGGGCGGCGCAGCGGTGGGTGCCATCATCAGCGGCGGCGTGCTGCCGGCCGGCCTGGAAATGATGGACAGGCTCGCTATCGAGGCCGCCGAAGCCTTTGTCCATGCCGGCTATCCGCTCGATGCCGAAGCGATTTTGCTGGTGGAGGTTGACGGCACCCAGGAAGAGGTTTCGGAGGATGTCATGCGCGTGCGCGACATCCTGCTCGCCGCCGGCGCCACCGAAGTGCGCACGGCGAAGGACGACGCCGAACAGAAAAGATTCTGGGCCGGGCGCAAGGCGGCCTTCCCCGCCGTGGGCCGGCTGTCGCCCGACTACTACTGCATGGACGGCACCATCCCGAGGAAGACCCTGCCTGCGGTATTGACGCGCATCGCCGAGCTGTCGCGCGAGTATGCGCTGCCGGTGGCCAACGTGTTCCACGCCGGCGACGGCAACCTGCACCCGCTCATCCTGTACGACGCCAACCAGCCGGGCGCCACGGAAAAAGCCGAGCGCCTGGGCGCCGACATCCTCGAGCTATGCGTCGCGCACGGCGGCACCATTACCGGCGAACACGGCGTCGGCCTGGAAAAGATCGACCAGATGTGCGTGCAGTTCGCGCCCGCGGAACTCGAGGCCTTCCACGGCGTGAAAGCCTGTTTCGACCCGGACAGCCTGCTCAATCCCGGCAAGGCCGTGCCGACCCTGCACCGCTGCGCGGAATACGGCGCCATGCACGTGAAGGGCGGCGCCTTGCCCTTCCCCGAGCTGCCGAGGTTTTGATGAACAATGTATCGAACAAGGAGGACATGAGGACAGGAGTAAACCTGTTCCTTGTTTTCCCTCTTGTTCCCATGTCCTCTTTGTGAAATGAACTTGCCAGAAATCTCAGAACGCATTCGCAGCGCCCAGGGGCCGCTGCTGATCCGCGCCGGCGGCAGCAAGGACTGGTACGGCGAAGCCACATCCGGCGAGGTGCTCGACGTCTCCGCCAACCGCGGCATCGTCAGCTACGAGCCGGGCGAGCTGGTGCTGACCGCGAAGTGCGGAACGCCACTGGCCGAGATCGAGGCGCTGCTCGGGCAGAACGGGCAGATGCTCGGCTTCGAGCCGCCGCGCTTTACCGAATCTGCCACCCTGGGCGGCACGCTCGCCTGCGGCCTGTCCGGCCCGCGCCGGCCTTATGCGGGGTCGGCGCGCGACTTCGTGCTGGGCATGGAAATCCTCGACGGCAACGGCCAGCACCTCAGGTTCGGCGGCCAGGTCATGAAGAACGTGGCGGGCTACGACGTTTCGCGCCTGATGGTCGGCGCACTCGGCACCCTCGGCGTGCTGCTGCAGGCCTCGCTCAAGGTGTTGCCCAGACCGCAGGCGGAACTGACCCTGCAGTTCGAGTGCGACGAAGCCGAAGCCATCCGCCGCGCCAACGAGTGGGCCGGCAAGCCGTTGCCATTGTCTGCCACGGCCTGGCTCTCCGGCGTCCTGTCCGTGCGCCTGTCCGGCGCGCGCAGTTCGGTGGCGGCCGCGCACCGCAAGCTCGGCGGCGAAGAGACGGCGCATGGCGCGGAATTCTGGGCCGGCCTGCGCGACCACCGCGCCGCGTTTTTCCACGACGATGCCCCGCTCTGGCGCCTGTCGCTGCCCTCCAGTGCGGCGCCGCTCGACCTGCCGGGCAAGCAACTGATCGCCTGGGGCGGCGCGGAACGCTGGTTCAAGTCGGATGCGTCCGCGGCGGAAATCCGCGCACGCGCCGCTGCGCACGGCGGCCACGCCACCCTGTATGCCGGCGACAAGGCCAGTGGCGTGTTCCATCCGCTGCCGCAAGCCCTGCTCAAATACCAGCAGCGCCTGAAGCGGCAGTTCGATCCGCGCGGCATCCTCAATCCGGGCAGGATGTATCCATGAGACGCGCATTCGCTTTCCTGCTGCTGCTATGCAGCGGGCTGCTGCAGGCCCAGGCCTTCGCCGAACTGCGCGCGCCTTTTTACAAGGCGGAACGCGACGGTCAGCTCGTCTACGTGCTGGGCACGCTGCACGTGGGACGCGCCGATTTCTACCCGCTGCGTCCGGCCATCGAGTCCGCGGTCACACAGTCCGCCCGCGTCTACCTGGAAATCGACCAGGACGATGCCGGCGTCGAGCAGAAAATGAGCCAGGCCATGCTGTGCCAGCGCCCCTGCCTGAAGCAGGCGCTGAGCGAATCGGAATGGAACGCCCTCGCCCAGCGCCTCGGCAACCAGGAAGCCGCACTGCGCGCGCTGGAAAGAATGCGCCCGTGGGCGGCGGCTGTCGTGCTGACCCTGGGCGACTTCGCCGCCCTCGGCCTGAGCCCGCAGCAGGGCGTGGACAGGCGCATCAGCCAGCTGGCCGGCGACGCCGACAGGACCGTCGGCCTCGAAAGCGTCGAGGAGCAAATCCGCCTGTTCACCGACATGACGCCTGCGGAGCAGAAGGAAATGCTGGCGCAGTGGCTCAGCATGAGCGCGCGCGAGCGCATGCGCCTGAATCAGCAGTTGGTCGAGTTGTGGAAAGACGGCGATGCCGATGCCATGCATGCCTGGTACAAGGAGATGGAAAAGCGCCATGGCAGTCCGTCTGTGGCCGAATCCTTCGAACGCAAGTTCCTGGCCGCGCGCAACCGCACACTGGTCGAGCGCCTGCTCGCACAGACCGGCGGCGCATCCGGGCCGTTTTTTCTCGCCGTCGGCGCCCTGCACCTGGGCGGGCCGGAAGGCGTGCTCGCGCTGCTGAAGCAGCAGGGCTTCCAGATCCAGGCCGAATGATCAAAACCCCATGCAAACCCAGCTAGCCGATTTCATCCGCGACACCGCCGACGGCCAGGAGGCCGACCGCATCCTGCGCGCCTGCGTGCACTGCGGTTTCTGCCTCGCCACCTGCCCGACCTACCAGATCCTCGGCGACGAGCTCGACAGCCCGCGCGGCCGCATCTACCTGATGAAGCAGATGCTGGAAGGCGCCGCGGTCACGCACAAGACGCTGACCCATCTCGACCGCTGCCTGACCTGCCGCAACTGCGAGACCACCTGCCCTTCCGGCGTGCAGTACGGCAAGCTCATCGACATCGGCCGCCGCGTCGCCGAGCAGAAAGTCGCGCGCCCGCCGGCGCAGGCCCTCAGGCGCCGTGCGCTGGCGAAATTCCTGCCGCAGCAGCAGTTCTTCGGCGGCGCACTGAAACTGGGGCGCATGGCCAGACCCTTCCTGCCCGATGCGCTGGCCGGCAAGATCCCCCCCGCACCCGCCCTGCGCCAGCCCCTGCCTGCCGCACGCCATGAGCGCAAGATGCTGGCTCTCGCAGGCTGCGTGCAGCCGGCGCTCGCGCCCCAGATCAATGCCGCCGCGATCGAGGTGCTCGACGCCATCGGCATCAGCCTGTTCGAGGCCGCGCGCGCCGGCTGCTGCGGCGCGGTGAGCTTCCACCTCAATTTCCAGGAAGAAGGCCTGGCCGCCATGCACCGCAACATCGACGCCTGGTGGCCGCATGTCGAGTCTGGCGCCGAGGCCATCGTCATGACCGCCTCCGGCTGCGGCGTCACCGTCAAGGAATACGGCCACTACCTCAGGCACGATCCCGCCTACGCGGAAAAGGCCGCGCGCGTGTCGGCGCTGACGAAGGATTTGTCCGAAGTGCTGCTGGCCGAAGAAACCGCGCTGCGCACCTGGCTGGAAAGGCGCGGGCCGGCGCAAGGCAAGCGGGTCAGCTTCCATGCCCCCTGCACCCTGCAGCACGGACAGAAGATCACCGGCGTGGTGGAAGCCCTGCTCACCGTGGCCGGCCACACCGTGCTGCCGGTCGCCGAATCGCATCTGTGCTGCGGCTCGGCGGGCACCTATTCGCTGCTGGAGCCGGAGATTTCCATGCAACTGAGGGACCGCAAGCTCGGCCATCTGGCCAGCCCCCGGCCCGAGGTCATCGCCAGCGCCAACATCGGCTGCCTCACCCAGTTGCAGTCCGGCACGGCAACCCCGGTCCGGCACTGGGTGGAACTGCTACTGCCCTAGCACTGAACGCAGGTCGCAGCCTTGCCTTCCGGCTGGCTGGCGGCCGCCGCGGCCGCTTCGCTGGCCGTCACCGCCCGGCCCAGATGAAGCACCGCCATGGCGTAATAGGATGACCGGTTGTAGCGTGTCAGCACGAAAAAGTTGCGGCTGCCCAGCAGGTACTCGCTGGCGGCTTCGCCGTTCTGCAATTCGACCAGCGCGTAGACTTCGCGCGGCGGCAGCTCGGCCAGCGCCTGCGCGCCATGCAGCGCCAGTCGCTCCGGCGTGAAGGTCGGCAGGATGTCAGGCGCCAGCAGCGGCTCGAGTTGCGCCTGTTCGACGCTGACCGGAAACACCGGTTCCAGCTCCCTCACCCAGCCGTGCCTGGCGAGAAAGCGCGCCACCGAGCCGATGGCATCGACCGGGTTGTTGAGATCGATGCGCCCGTCGCCGTCGAAGTCGGTTCCGAACAGATGAATGTTGCCGGGCATGAATTGCGGAATGCCCATGGCGCCGGCATAGGAGCCGCGCCACTCCAGAGGCTGGCACTGCTCTTTCGCGCACCAGGCAAAGAACTCGGCAAGCTGTTCGCGGAAATAGGCCGAGCGGTCCCGCGCCGCCTCGGGCGGATAGTCGAAGGCCAGCGTCGCGAGCGCATCGACCACGCGATAATTCCCGGTAATGCGGCCGTAGTAGGTTTCCACGCCGATGATGCCGACGATCACCTCGACCGGCACGCCGAACTGGTTGCTGGCCCGGGTCAGCACTTCCGCATGCTGCTGCATGAAGGCCCTGCCCGCTTCGGTCCGCGCCGGCTCGACGAAGCGCTCCCGATAGGCCTGCCAGTTCTTGCGCTGCCCGCCGGCCAGGGGCCGGAACATGCGCTGCACCGTTTCCAGTTTCTCCGCCTGGGCCAGGGTCTGCCGCACCCAGTCCGCGTCCAGCCCGCGCTGCACCATGTCCTCGACGAATGCCTCCGCCTCGGCCCGGCCGGCATAGGTCTCGGGCGCCGGCAGCTCGCTGGCATGAGCCAGCGACAGCAAGGCGGGAAAGAGGAGGCCGACAAGGTACAGCTTGATCTTTTTCATGGGCATCCCTGAAACCGTCCTGAATGTAGTACGGCATGCGCGCTCGCCAGCGCGGTGTGCATGCCGACAGGCCATTGCAATCAAAGCATACCCGCCTGCGTCATTCGATGCGACCCCTCTCCCGCTGCAGGGTTCCGCGGCGGCGGGGAAGCGGCGCGGTATAATTGGCGCTCTTGAAGATCTGTTGGGGCCCGAATGCGGGCCTGTTTCCGAATGAGCCCAAAAGAACATCTGCTCAAGCTGCTGAAGCTGGCCGTTGCCAATATCGCTCCCGGCCAGGAAGACGGCATCGAGCTGGAACGACCGAAGGCCGCCGGCCACGGCGACTTCTCCTGCAACATCGCCATGCGCCTGGCCAAGGCGCTGAAGAAGAACCCGCGTGAACTGGCCCAGGCCATCGTCGCCGACCTGCCCGCCTCGCCGCTGCTGGACAAGGCCGAAGTCGCCGGCGCCGGCTTCATCAACCTGTTTCTGCAGCCGGCGGCCTGGGCGCAGGTGGTGCAAACCATCCGTGCGCAGGGCAGCCGCTACGGCCGCGCGCAGGCCGGCAGCGGACACAAGGTGCAGGTCGAATTCGTCTCCGCCAATCCCACCGGCCCGCTGCACGTCGGCCACGGCCGCGGCGCCGCCTATGGCGCCAGCCTCGCCAACGTGCTGGAAGCCGCAGGGCATGCCATCACGCGCGAATACTACGTCAACGACGCCGGACGCCAGATGGACATCCTCGCGCTGTCGACCTGGCTGCGCTACCTCGACCTGCACGGCATCCATGTGCCCTTCCCCTCCAACGCCTACCAGGGCGACTACGTGCGTGAAATGGCGCGCGCCATCCAGCAGGAGCATGGCGACCGCTACGTGCACGAACCCTGGCGCATTCTTGACGGCGTGCCGCTGCGCCCCGACGACGAGCGCGTGGCCGGCGGCGATGCCGAGGCCAAGGCGCAGAATGAAGCGCACCTGGACGGCCTCATTGCCGCAGCGAAAAACCTGCTCGGCGTCGACTACGATTATTTCCACGGGTTTGCCCTCAACGAGCAGCTGTCCGACTGCCGCGAGGACCTGCTCGAATTCGGCGTCAAGTTCGACGAGTGGTTCTCGGAAAAAAGCCTGTTCGACACCGGCAGGGTGGCAGCAGCAGTGAACACCCTCAAGCAGCGCGGCCACCTCTATGAGCAAGACGGCGCGCTGTGGTTCAAGGCCACGGCCTTCGGCGACGAAAAGGATCGCGTGGTGCAGCGCGCCAACGGCGAGTTCACCTACTTCGCCTCCGACATCGCCTACCACGCCAACAAGTACGAGCGCGGCTTCGACCGCATCATCGACGTGTGGGGCGCCGACCACCACGGCTACATCCCGCGCGTGAAGGCGGCGCTCACCGCGCTGGGCCTCGATCCGGAAAAACTGACCGTGGCGCTGGTGCAGTTTGCCGTGCTCTACCGCGGCGGACAGAAGGTGCAGATGTCCACGCGCTCCGGCTCCTTCGTCACCCTGCGCGAGCTGCGCGGCGAGGTCGGCAACGATGCCGCGCGCTTCTACTACGTGCTGCGCAAGTCCGATCAGCATCTCGACTTCGATCTCGACCTCGCCAAGTCGCAGAGCAGCGACAACCCGGTGTACTACATCCAGTACGCGCACGCCCGGGTGTGCAGCGTGCTGGCCGAATGGGGCGGCGATCCGGCCGCCCTGGACAAGGCCGATCTCGCCCTGCTGACGTCGGGCCATGAGCTCGCCCTGATGAAGCGGCTGCTGGAGTTTCCGGAAATCATCGAGGCGGCGGCGCGCGAACTGTCGCCGCATCTCATCGCCTACTATCTCAAGGACCTGGCCGGCGACCTGCACACCTACTACAACGCCGAGAAATTCCTGGTCGAGGACGAGGCGCTCAAGCTGGCGCGCCTCGCGCTGGTCGCCGCAACCCGCCAGGCGCTCGCCAATGGCCTTGCGCTGCTCGGCGTGACCGCCCCGGAGAAAATGTAATGGCACGCGGCGGCGGCAAGAACCCCTTCCTCGGCGGCTTCCTGGCCGGACTCTTTTCCGGCCTGGCGCTGGCCGTGGTAGTCGCGCTGCTGGTCACGCGCAACAATCCCTTCGTCGACAACGGTACGGATACCGCCAGGAGCAGCACCGCGCCTGCCGCGCCCATGGAAGCGCCCAAGTACGAGTTCTACCAGGCCTTGCCGGATGACGCGGCCGGCGGCGAATCCGCGCCCGCTGCCGCAAGCGGCACCGCCTACTTCCTGCAGGCCGGCGCCTTCGCCAAGGCGGCGGATGCCGAGGAAATGAAGGCCAGCCTCGCCCTGCTCGGCTTCGAGGCGAAAATACTCGCCGCGCAGGAAGGCGAGGCGCTGCTGCACAAGGTCCGGATCGGCCCTTACAAGAGCCTGGATGAACTTAATGCCGCACGCGCCCGTCTCACCCAAGGCGGCGTGGAAACCATGCTGGTAAGAATCGAACCCAAGGAGAACAGATGAAGCTGACTCAAGCCCTGCCCCGCATGCTGGCCCTGCTGGCCGGCCTGTTCATGCTGACCGGCGTGCTCGCCGCCGAACCGGCGGAAGAAGGCACGGATTACCAGCGCCTGGCCAAGCCGGTGCCGGTGGAAACCGGCAAGCAGGTCGAGGTGGTGGAATTTTTCTGGTATCGCTGCCCGCACTGCAACCAGCTCGAACCGGGTCTCGAAGCCTGGGTCAAGAAGCTCCCCGCCGACGTCCGCTTCCGCGCCGTGCCCGCCATCCTCAACCCGAACTGGCTGCCTGCGGCCAAGCTGCATTACGCCCTGGCTGACGTGGGCGCACTCGACAGGCTGCGCGGCAAGGTTTTCGATGCCTATCACAAGGACAAGATCGACCTTGATGACGAAACCGTACTGATGGCCTGGATCAGGAAGCAAGGGGTCGACGAGGCCCGCTTCAAGGCCGCCTACCGCTCCTTCTCGGTGCAGACGCGTGCCATGAAGGGCGCCCAGACCGCGCGCAATGCCGGCATCTCCGGCGTGCCGGTGCTGATGGTCGACGGCAAGTACCTCACCGCCATTTCCATGACCTACACCGAAGAGCGCCTGTTCGAAGTGCTGGACCAGCTGGTCCAGCGCGCACGCGCCGAGCGCGGCGGCAAGGCACTCAAGTAGGCCATCGTTGCAACGGACCGGCAAGCCGCTCGGCGTATTCATCACCGGCGCTTCCAGCGGGCTCGGCGCCGCGCTGGCCCGGCATTACGGCGATCAGGGCGCGGTGCTCGGCCTGTGCGGACGCCGGGGCGATGCGCTGGCGCAAACCGCGGCGGGCCTCGATGCCCATTGCTTCACTGCCGACGTGCGCGACGCCAGGGCCATGCAGGCCGCAGCCGATGAATTCATCGCCAGGGCCGGCGTGCCCGATATCGTCATCGGCTGCGCCGGCATCTCGGTCGGCGCGCTGACCGAGGAGGCCGCCGACCTGCCGGTGTTCCAGGCCGTGATGGACGCCAACGTGATGGGGCTGGTGCACACTTTCCAGCCTTTCATCGCGCCCATGAAGCTGGCGGGCAAGGGCGTGCTCTGCGGCATTGCCAGCGTCGCCGGCGTGCGTGGCCTGCCCGGCGGCGGGGCCTATTCCGCCTCCAAGGCCGCTGCGCGGGTCTATCTCGAAGCCCTGCGGCTCGAACTCAAGTCGTCCGGCATCAGCGTCGTCACGGTGTCGCCCGGTTACATCGAAACCCCGATGACGCACGTGAACCCCTATCCCATGCCATTCAGGATGGCGGCCGAAAATGCCGCTGCCAAGGTCGCGCGCCTCGTCGAAAAGCGCCGGCCCGAAAGCACCATCCCCTGGCAGATGGCGATCGTCGCCGGCCTGCTGCGCTGCCTGCCGCGTGCGCTGTACGACCGCCTGTTCGAGAAGGCGCCGCGCAAGCCACGCGGCCTGCCGACCTGATTTCCCGGCCCGCCTGATTTTTTGCCCCGGGCGGCGCAGATGCCCTATAGTTCTCAAAACACACAGAATCCGGAGGCTGCATGGCTGAATTGATAAGCGTCGCGGTGGTGGACGACCACCCGCTGTTGCGCATGGGCGTGGCGAACTCGATCGATCAGACCGGAGACATGCAGCTTGCCGGCCAGTTCGCCGATGCCGCCTCGCTCAAGGCATGGATGGATGCCGGCAAGCGCGCCGACGTGGTTTTGCTGGACCGCTCCCTGCCGGACATGGATGCGCTCGACATGGTCTCCGACATCCGCGAAGCCGGCATGAAGGTCATCATGCTCACCATCGCCGACACCGAGGAGGAAATTTCCGAGGCCATCAGCGCCGGCGTGGATGGCTATGTCATCAAGAGCAGCGAGCCGGATCATGTCCTGTCGGCGATCCGCAGCGTCTGCGCCGGCCAGAGCAGCTTCCCGCTCAACATCATGCAGAGCATGGCGCGCGGCGAGATCGCGCACAACGCACTGGAAGCGCTGACTCCACGCGAGATGGAGATCGTCGAGTTCGTCAAGCAGGGCCTCTCCAACAAGATCATCGCCTACAACCTCAAGCTTTCCGAAAACACCGTGCGCAACCATCTGCGCAACATCATGGAAAAGCTCGGCCTGAAAAACCGCGTGCAGGTCGCCACCCTTGCCATGAAGGAAGACCTGCGGCGACGCTGAGTTCGCCAGAATAAAGCCCAATAAAAAAGCGCCTGATGGCGCTTTTTCATTTCCGGAATGCCGGCTCGCTCAGCAACAAACGACATTCATTCCGCCAGCGAGGCAGTCGACATTGAAATTGAATTTATAGCCACATGAATTGTTGCTGCTGTCATCGCCGCCCCAGATGGCAATGCCGAGCATGCCCAGCGTCACGCCGCCGGCAATCCACAATGCCGTGCCGCCCGCACCTTCGGCAGCCTTCATGATCGCGGGCGTCGCCATGTTCACGCCATGAACGTAAACGCCGTTGAGGCCGCGGTCGTTGAAACGGAAGTCCACCAGCGCTGCGTGTTGCGGCGCCGAAAAGGACGATACGAGGTTGCCGGTGTTGTCGCGCACTACCTGGTCGAAACGCAGGCCGAACGCCTGCTGTTCCTTGCCGGTCTTGGACACTGCCAGGGGAACCTGCCAGTAAGCGGTAGCGGCGGGTTCGGCGGCAAATTCGCCGGCCTGGCTTTGCATGAACGCCAGCGGCAGCGCGCAGACCGCGAGCAGGACGGATTTTTTCATGTCATCTCCCGTTGCTTGTTGTGAATTTTTTGCGCCCAGTTTACGTCCGGGCCGCATGGCCGGCAAGCCGCTACTCGACCGTGACCGACTTGGCGAGGTTGCGCGGCTTGTCCACATCCGTGCCCTTTTGCAGGGCGGCGTGGTAGGACAGCAGCTGCAGCGGCAGGGTGTGCAGGATCGGCGACAGCGGCCCGGCGTGGCTGCCGAGCTGGATGACCTGCACGCCGTCGCTGGGGGAAATATGGGTATCGAGGTCGGCGAACACGTAGAGCTCGCCGCCGCGCGCGCGCACTTCCTGCAGGTTGGACTTGAGCTTGTCCAGCAGCTGGTCGTTGGGCGCCACCGCCACTACCGGCATGTCCTTGTCGACCAGGGCGAGCGGGCCGTGCTTGAGTTCGCCCGCCGGGTAGGCCTCGGCGTGGATGTAGGAAATTTCCTTGAGCTTGAGCGCCCCTTCGAGCGCGATCGGATAATGCTGGCCGCGGCCGAGGAACAGGGCGTGGTGCTTGTTGGCGAAGCGCCGCGCCCAGGCTTCCACCTGCGGCTCCAGCTGCAGCACTTCCTGGGCGAGCTGCGGCAGCTGGCGCAATGCGGCAAGCTGCCCGGCCTGCTGTTCGCCGCTCAGCTTGCCGCGCAGCTTTGCCAGCACCAGGGTCAGCAGGTACAGCGCTGCGAGCTGGGTGGTGAAAGCCTTGGTCGAGGCCACGCCGATCTCGGGCCCGGCGCGAGTGAGGAATTTCAGCCGGCTGGCGCGCACCAGCGAGGACTCCGGCACGTTGCAGATCGCCAGGGTATATCCGTGGCCAAGTTCCTTGGCGCGCTGCAACGCCGCCAGCGTGTCGGCAGTCTCGCCCGACTGCGAGATGGTCACCACCAGCGCCTCGGGATTGGCAATGGTGTCGCGGTAGCGGTATTCGCTGGCGATTTCCACGTTGGCCGGCATGCCGGCGATGGACTCCAGCCAGTAGCCGGCCACACGGCCGGCGTGGTAGCTGGTGCCGCAGGCCAGGATGGTCACGGCTTTGACCCTGGCCAGCACGGCCTCGGCCTCGATACCGAACAGCGCAGGCGTCAGCCCGCCGGGCAGCAGCGCGTTCTGCAAGGTATCGGCGAGTGCGCGCGGTTGCTCGTGGATTTCCTTCTGCATGTAATGCCGGTAGGGGCCGAGCTCGGCCATGTCGGCGGAAAGCTCGGACACGTGCACCTCGCGTTGAACCGCCTTGCCGTTGTCGTCGAACACACGCACGCTCAACAAACCGATATCGGCGACATCGCCCTCTTCCAGGTAGATCATGCGCTGGGTCACCGGCAGCAAGGCGGAGGCGTCCGAGGCAATGAAGTTTTCCTCGATGCCGAGGCCGATGATGAGCGGGCTGCCCTTGCGCGCACAAACCAGTTGATTCGGCGCATCTTTGGCGATGACGCCGATGGCATAGGCGCCGCGCAGTTCGTTGACCGCCGTCTTCACCGCATCGAGCAGGTCGCGGTTCTGCCGGTAATGGCGGTGCACCAGGTGCACGATGACTTCGGTGTCGGTTTCCGACTCGAAGCGGTAGCCCTGGCCTTTCAGCTTTTCGCGCAGGGTTTCGTGGTTCTCGATAATGCCATTGTGCACCACGGCGATCTCATCGTGGCTGATGTGCGGATGCGCGTTGGCCTCGGTCGGCGCACCGTGCGTGGCCCAGCGCGTGTGCGCGATGCCGAGGTGCCCATGCACGCCCTGCTTCTTCGTCTCTTCCGCCAGCGCGGCGACGCGGCCGACGCTGCGCACGCGCCGCAGTCCGCCATTGATCGTCACCAGGCCGGCGGAGTCATAGCCGCGATACTCCAGGCGGCGCAGGCCTTCGAGCAGAATGGGAATGACATTGCGCTGCGCCACCGCGCCGACGATGCCGCACATTTATTCTTCCTTTTTCTTTTTCACCGGCCGCTTCCAGCCGGGAACGGTGAGTTGCCTGGCTCTCGACAGGGAAAGTTCGCCGGCGGGCGCATCCTTCACGATCACCGAACCGGCGCCGATGGTGGCGTCATTGCCGATATTCACCGGCGCCACCAGCGCGGAGTTGGAGCCTATGAAGGCGTTGTCGCCGATCACGGTCTTGTGCTTGTTGGCGCCGTCGTAGTTGCAGGTGATGGTGCCGGCGCCGATGTTGGTTTTTGCGCCCACTTCGGCATCGCCGATGTAGGACAGATGGTTCATCTTGGCGCCTTCCCTGACCACGCTGTTCTTGACCTCGACGAAGTTGCCGACGTGCACGTCGCGCGCGAGCCTGGCGCCGGGACGCAGGCGCGAGAACGGGCCGATGCGCGAGCCCTCGCCGATGTCGGCGCCGACAAGATGCGAGAAGGCCTCGATCTGCGTGCCGGCCGCCACGCGCACGTCCTTCAGCACGCAGTATGGGCCAACCGTGACGTTGTCACCGATTTCCACGCTGCCTTCGAACACGCAGCCCACGTCGATGCTGACATCGCGCCCGCAATTCAGCTCGCCGCGCACGTCGATGCGCGCCGGATCGATCAGGGTCACGCCGCCGTCCAGAAGCTCACGCGCGATGTTGCGCTGATGGATGCGCTCGAGTTCGGCGAGCTGGGCCTTGCTGTTCACGCCCAGCACTTCCCATGCGTCAGCCGGATGGCTGGCCAGCACATCGACGCCGTCGGCCACCGCCATGGCGACGATGTCGGTGAGGTAATACTCGCCCTGGGCATTGTGATTCCTGAGTCTGCCCAGCCATTCGGCCAGTTTCGCCGTGGGCACGGCAAGCACGCCGGTGTTCACTTCACGGATTTCACGCTCGGCGTCGGTTGCATCCTTGTGCTCGACAATCTTCACCACCCTGCCGTGCTCGCGCACGATGCGCCCGTAGCCGGTGGCATCGTGCAGGACCACGGTAAGCAAACCCAGCTTGCCCGATTGCGCGGCGGCGACCAGGGGCTTCAGGGTATCGGCCCTGATCAGGGGCACGTCGCCGAACAGCACCAGCGTCACGCCGTTCTTGTGCAGGTGCGGCAGCGCCTGCTGCACGGCATGGCCGGTGCCGAGCTGTTCCGCCTGCAGCACGAAAGTCAGCTTGTCGGCGGCCAGCGCCGCAGGCACGGCATCGCCGCCGAAACCGTAGACCACGCAGATCCTGCTTGCCTCGATTTCCTGCGCAGCGCCGATCACGTGCGACACCAGCGGACGCCCGGCGAGCGGATGCAGCACCTTGGGCAGGCCCGAACGCATGCGCGTGCCCTTGCCGGCAGCGAGGATGACGATGTCGAGTGCGGGGGTCATGAAGGCCAGACTTCGATTGCTGCGCTAAAGGCGGGGTAAAAAAACAAAATCGAACAAGGAGGACATGAGGACAGGAGAAACCACCCCTCTTTGCTTCATCTCTTGTCCTCCTGCCCTCTTTGTAAATGCCGTCAAGTATAAACCGCGCAAAAACAAAAGGCAGCCGAGGCTGCCTTTTTGATCCGCCAGCAAAACTGCGTCAGACCTTCTTGCGCAGTTTCTGGATCGCGGCAATCTGCGCCACGGCTTCGGCCAGTTCGGCCTGGGCCTTGGCAAGGTCCATCGCTGCGGACTTGTCCTTCATCGCATCTTCCGCGGCGCGCTTTGCTTCCAGGGCAGCGGCCTCATCCAGGTCCTGGCCGCGGATGGCGGAGTCGGACAGGATGGTGACGACGTGCGGCTGCACTTCAAGCACGCCGCCGGACACGAAAATCAGCTCTTCTTCGGCGACGTCGGGGCGCTTGATGCGCACCGAGCCGGGCTTGAGCTTGGTCAGCAGCGGAGTGTGGCGCGGATAGATGCCAAGTTCGCCCATCTCGCCCGGCACGGAAATGAATTCCGCGGTGCCGGAGAAGAGCGAGGTCTCTGCGCTGACGATGTCGACGTGGAGTGTCATTGCCATTACTTCTTCCCTGTGAAGGAGAGAAAGTGAAGGGTGGAGGGTAAAGGGGGAAGGGTGAAAACCCTAGCCGTACCCTTCTCCCTTCCCCCTTCCCCCTTCCCTGAATTACTGCAAAGTTTTCGCTTTTTCAACTGCTTCTTCGATCGGGCCAACCATGTAGAAGGCCTGCTCGGGCAGGTGGTCGTACTCGCCGTTGACGATCGCCTTGAAGCCGGCGATGGTGTCCTTCAGCGAAACATACTTGCCGGGGGCGCCGGTAAACACTTCGGCCACGAAGAAGGGCTGCGACAGGAAGCGCTGCAGCTTGCGCGCGCGCGACACGGCCACCTTGTCTTCGGGGGACAGTTCGTCCATGCCCAGAATCGCGATGATGTCGCGCAGTTCCTTGTACTTCTGCAGCGTGCCCTGCACCTGGCGCGCCACGGTGTAATGCTCTTCGCCGACGACCTGCGGGTCGAGCTGGCGCGAAGTGGAGTCCAGCGGGTCCACCGCGGGGTAGATGCCCAGTTCGGCAACCTGACGCGACAGCACCAGGGTGGCGTCGAGGTGGGCGAAGGTGGTGGCGGGCGACGGGTCGGTCAGGTCATCCGCCGGCACGTACACGGCCTGGAAGGAGGTGATGGAACCGGTCTTGGTCGAGGTGATGCGCTCCTGCAGGCGGCCCATTTCGTCGGCCAGGGTGGGCTGGTAGCCCACGGCGGAAGGCATGCGGCCCAGCAGCGCGGACACTTCGGTACCGGCCAGGGTGTAGCGGTAGATGTTGTCGACGAACAGCAGCACGTCGCGGCCTTCGTCGCGGAAGTACTCGGCCATGGTCAGGCCGGTCAGCGCCACGCGCAGACGGTTGCCCGGGGGCTCGTTCATCTGGCCGTAGACCAGGGCCACCTTGTCCAGCACGCCGCCTTCCTTCATCTCGTGATAGAAGTCGTTGCCTTCGCGGGTACGCTCGCCGACGCCGGCGAACACGGAGAAGCCGGAGTGCTGCACCGCGATGTTGCGGATCAGTTCCATCAGCGTCACGGTCTTGCCCACGCCGGCGCCGCCGAACAGGCCGATCTTGCCGCCCTTGGCGATGGGCATGATCAGGTCGATAACCTTGATGCCGGTTTCCAGGATCTCGACGCTGGCTGCCTGCTCGTCGAAGGCCGGAGCCTTGCGGTGGATGGGCATGCGCTGGTCGGTGCCGATGGGACCCTGCTCGTCGATGGTTTCGCCCAGCACGTTCATGATGCGGCCCAGTGTGGCCTGGCCCACCGGAACCAGGATCGGGCTGCCGGTGGCGACGACTTCCATGCCGCGGCGCAGGCCGTCGGTGGAGCCCATCGCAATGGTGCGGACCACGCCGTCGCCCATCTGCTGCTGCACTTCGAACGTGGTTTCGGGATTCGACAGCTTCAGTGCGTCAAACACCCTCGGCATGGACTCGCGGGGGAATTGCACGTCCACCACTGCGCCGATGACCTGAACGATTTTTCCGTTGCTCATGGTTGGTTCCTAAAAATTAATTCGTAATCTGTGTAAGCCGTTTGCCGTATTCAATCAAACCGCGGCCGCGCCGGCCACGATCTCCGACAGCTCCTTGGTAATGGCAGCCTGGCGGGTCTTGTTGTACAGCAGTTTCAGTTCGCCGATGACGTTCTTGGCGTTGTCGGAAGCGGCCTTCATCGCCACCATCCGTGCGGACTGCTCACAGGCGATGTTCTCGACCACGGCCTGGTACACGATGGACTCGATGTAGCGGGTCAGCAGCGCATCCACCACCGGCTTGGCATCGGGTTCGTAGATGTAGTCCCAGTGGTGCTTGAGCTTTTCCTCTTCGCTGCCGGCGGCCTGCTCCAGCGGCAACAGCTGCTTCAGCGTGGGCTCCTGCTTCATGGTGTTGACGAAGCGGTTGTACACGACGTACAGCGCATCGATCCTGCCTTCGACGTAGGCGTCGAGCATGACCTTGACCGGGCCGATCAGGCGCTCCATGTGCGGGGCGTCGCCCAGCGCGGTGAGCTGGGAAACGACATTGCCGCCCATGCGCTGCATGAAGCCGAGGCCCTTGTTGCCGATGGCGGTGACGTCGATGCCGACGCCCTGGCCTTCCCATTCCTTGATCTTGCTCAGCACCACCCTCAGGGCATTGGTGTTCAGACCGCCGCACAGGCCCTTGTCGGAAGTAACGACGACGAGGCCGACACGCTTGGTCTGCTCGCGGCGCACCACGAAGGGATGCTTGTACTCAGGGTGAGCATAGGCCATGTGCACGGCGACGTTGGCGATCTTTTCCGCATAGGGTCGGGCCGCCTTCATGCGTTCCTGCGCCTTGCGCATCTTGCTCGCCGCCACCATTTCCATGGCTTTGGTGATCTTGCGCGTGTTTTCCACGCTCTTGATCTTGGTTCGTATTTCCTTGCCTGCGGCCATTGCCGGGACTCCCGATTAATGCCGTATCAATAAACAGCGGTCTGCTTGAAGGACTCGATGGCCGACTTCAGCGCGGCTTCGTTGTCACCCGTCATCTCGCCGCTGGTGTTGATGGCGTCGAGCAGGGACTGGTGCTTGTCCTTCATGTAGGCTTGCAGCGCGGCCTCGAACGGCAGCACCTTATTCACCTCGACGCCGTCCATGTAGCCATTGTTGACGGCGAACAGGGTCACGGCCATTTCGGCCACGCTCATCGGCGAATACTGCGGCTGCTTCATCAGTTCGGTCACGATCTTGCCGCGCTCGAGCTGCTTCTTGGTGGCTTCGTCCAGATCCGATGCAAATTGCGCGAAGGCCGCGAGTTCGCGGTACTGCGCAAGCGCCAGACGGATACCGCCGCCGAGCTTCTTGATGACCTTGGTCTGGGCAGCGCCACCCACACGCGACACGGACAGGCCGGCGTTGATGGCGGGGCGGATACCGGCGTTGAACAGGTCGGTTTCCAGGAAGATCTGGCCGTCGGTAATCGAAATCACGTTGGTCGGCACGAAGGCGGACACGTCGCCGGCCTGGGTTTCGATGATGGGCAGCGCGGTCAGCGAACCGGTCTTGCCTTTCACAGCGCCGTTGGTGGCCTTTTCGACGAAGTCGGCGTTGACGCGCGCAGCGCGCTCGAGCAGGCGGGAGTGCAGGTAGAACACATCGCCGGGGTAGGCTTCGCGGCCCGGCGGGCGGCGCAGCAGCAGTGAGATCTGGCGGTAGGCCCAGGCCTGCTTGGTAAGGTCGTCATACACGATCAGGGCGTCTTCGCCGGTGTCGCGGAAGAACTCGCCCATGGCGCAGCCGGCGTAGGGGGCCAGGTACTGCATGGCAGCGGAGTCGGAAGCGGAAGCGGCGACGATGATGGTGTGGGCCATGGCGCCGTGCTCTTCCAGCTTGCGCACCACGTTGGCAATGGAGGACGCCTTCTGGCCGACCGCCACGTACACGCAAGTCACGCCGGTGCTTTTCTGGTTGATGATGGCGTCGATCGCCACGGCGGTCTTGCCGGTTTGCCTGTCACCAATAATCAATTCGCGCTGGCCGCGGCCGATCGGCACCATGGAGTCGATCGACTTGAGGCCGGTCTGCACCGGCTGGTTCACCGACTGGCGCGCAATCACGCCGGGGGCGATGACTTCCATCGGGGAAGTCCTGCTGGTGCTGATCGGGCCCTTGCCGTCGATGGGCTGGCCCAGCGCGTTGACCACGCGGCCTTTCAGCTCGGGGCCGACCGGCACCTCCAGGATGCGGCCGGTGCACTTGGCGGTGTCGCCTTCCTTGAGGTGCTCGTAGTCGCCCAGCACCACGACGCCGACGGAGTCACGTTCGAGGTTGAGCGCCACGCCGAACACGTTGCCGGGCAGTTCGATCATTTCGCCGGACATCACGTCCGACAGGCCGTGCACGCGGATGATGCCGTCGGTCACGGACACGATGGTGCCCTGGGTGCGCAGTTCGGAACCGGTTCCCAGGTTCTCGATCTTGGCTTTAATCAGTTCGCTGATTTCGCTTGGGTTCAGTTGCATGGTCATTTCCGGTCAGGCCGGTTCCGTATCTAAGTAAAATTCTTTTAAGCAGCCGAATAGTCAAGCCGCGTTCAGGCGGTGAGGGCTGCAGCCATTTTCTGCAGGCGGCCCTTTACCGAGCCGTCGATCACCTGGTCGCCCACGGTGATCACTGCGCCGCCGATGAGGCTTTCGTCCACTTGCACGCTCGCCTGCACGTCACGCCCGAACTTGGCCTTGAGCGCCGCGACGACATCGGCTTTCTGCGCTTCGTTCATTTCCAGCGCTGAGACGATAGTGGCTTCCAGCACGCCTTCGGCTTCGTCCTTCAGCACTTCGTACTGGGCGGCGATTTCAGGCAGCAGGGTCAGGCGGTCGTTGGCGGCCAGCACGGCGAGCAGGTTCTTGCCCGCTTCGTCTGCGCTGGCGATCGAGCCGATGAGTTCAGCGGCACGCACGGCCGAGACACCGGGATCGGCGATCACGGCCTGCATCTGGTCATTGCCTGCAACCGCAGCCATGTTGCCCAGGCGGCCGGACCAGTCGACCAGCGCATTGTTTTCCTTGGCGAGGCGGAAGACCGCTTCGGCGTAGGGACGGGCCAGGGTGGACAATTCGGCCATGATTACAGCTCGGCTTTCAGCTGGTTGAGCAAATCGGCATGCGACTGCGCGTTGACTTCGCGGCGCAGGATTCTTTCGGCACCCGCCACGGCCAGCGCGGCAACCTGTTCGCGCAGGCCTTCGCGGGCGCGGTTGGCTTCCTGCTCGATGTTGGCCTGGGCGGCAGCCAGCTGGCGCTCGCCTTCGGCCTTGGCGGCATTCTTGGCGTCTTCGACGATCTGCGCGGCGCGCTTTTCGGCCTGGGCCAGCACTTCGGCGGCCTGGGACTTGGCGTCACGCATGTTGTCGGCAGCAGCCTTGGCGGCCAGTTCGAGCTCGTGCTTGCCGCGATCGGCAGCGGCCAGGCCGTCGGCGATCTGCTTCTTGCGCGCTTCGAGCGCATTCATGATGGGCGGCCAGACGAACTTCATGCAGAACCACACGAAGAACACAAAGGTAATGGACTGGCCGATCAGGGTAGCGTTGAAATTCATGTTCGCACCTTCACTGGGGTATCAACGGCGAAGCAGGGCTTCGCCCGGTTTGCTGGTATCCGCCAGAAATTAGGCGACCGCAAACAGCACGTACATGGCCAGACCCACGGCGATCATCGGCACGGCGTCAACCAGGCCCATGACGATGAAGAACTGGGTGCGCAGCATGGGGATCAGTTCGGGCTGGCGGGCAGCACCTTCGAGGAAACGGCCACCGAGGACACCGATACCCACGGCTGCGCCCAGAGCGCCCAGGCCCATCATCAGCGCACCTGCGATATACAGCACGGCTTGAGTCATTTCCATTTGTTTACTCCTTGAGTTTTCAGATTAAGTTGAAAAAGTAACTACGAATTTCCAGCAAATTCTTTAATGGTGCTCGGAATGCGCCATGTCCAGATACACGATGGTCAGCGTCATGAAGATGAACGCCTGCAGGGTGATGATCAGGATATGGAACACGGCCCACGCCCATTGCAGCACGCCGCCGAACACGCCCAGCAGCACGCCGCCGCCGAACATCAGCGCAATCAGGATGAAGATCATTTCGCCCGCGTACATGTTGCCGAACAGACGCAGTGCCAGCGAAACCGGCTTGGCGATCAGGGACACGCCTTCAAGCAGCAGGTTGACCGGCATGAATACGAGCTTGAGCAAAGCGTTCTTGCTCTGGAAAGGCTGGAAGGCCAGTTCGGCGAAGAAGCCGCCGGGGCCTTTCATCTTGACGCTGTAGTAGAGCACCAGGAAGAACACGGACAGCGCCAGCGCGAAAGTGACGTTGGGGTCCGTGGTCGGCACGATCTTGAAATAGGGCACGCCGGCCAGGGTGGCGATCCACGGCAGCCAGTCGACCGGAAGCAGGTCCATCAGGTTGAGCAGGAAGATCCAGACAAACACGGTCAGCGCCAGCGGGGCAACCATGGCATTCCTGTGCGAGAAGGAACCGCGCACCGAGTCGTCGATGAACTCCACGATCCATTCCACGAAGTTCTGCCAGCCGCCCGGCACCCCCACGGAGGCACGCTTGGCCACCACGCGGAACAGGAACAGGAAGAGGACGCCAAGCCCGATCGAGAACAGCATGCTGTCGACGTTGATCGCCCAAAAGCCCATTGCCTTGGCCTCCTCGACACTGTGGGCGACGCCCCAGGTACCGTCGGGATGCTGACCAAAGGTCAGGTTCTGCAGGTGGTGCTTGATGTACTCGCCAGAGGTATGTGCTTCGGCCATGTCAGTTCTGCTTGAATCAAGTAAGTTTTGGTTGCGTGGAAGCCTTTCGGCGCCCCACAATCAAAACGCACCTGCGATGTTTATGGCTTTTTCAGTGCCGCCATCCAGCCCATCTGCCCCAGCACGAAGCCGGAGATCAACGCCAGCGGCTCGACCCTGCCGGACATGAAGCCCAGCGCCAGCAGCGCCACCGCGAGGATGAAGCGCTCGGCCTCGAGCCGGAAAAACTGTCCTAGTTGACGCTGCGCGGTCCAGTCGGAATGCGCTTCGCTTTCACGCTGCCTTGCCAGCATCAACAGGGTAATGATCAGGCTCACCGCCACCCCGAAAGCCGCCGATAGTGCGGTCTTTTCCCCCCATAACAGCCAGGCGATGCCCGCGAGAGCAAGTAGGACGGCAAGTTGTGCAACTGCCACCCGGGTGGTGGGCCGGAACATTAGACCGCGATGATAGACCAATTGGCTAATTCAATGCAATTAGGATTTATTAGGGGATTGATAGGTTTTATCTACTGATTCCCGAATATTCCCGATTGCGCTTGCGGCACGGGCAATCAAAGCGCGATGCCGAGCTTCTCCAGCATGCCCTGCAGTTGTTCTGCGTCGGAAAACACCAGGGTCAGGCGGCCGCCATGGCGGCTCATGTGCACGCGCGCCTCCATGCCCAGGGTCTCGGACAGGGTTTCTTCCAGGCGGCGGATGTCGCGCGGCACCGACTTTTTCGCGGCCCTGGCGGTGTCGCCCTCTTTCAGCCTGGCGGCGCGACGCTCGACTTCGCGCACCGACAGGCCCTTTTCCTCGATCTCGTGGGCCAGGTCCTTCTGCTGGGTGGCATGCAAGGGCAGCAGTGCGCGCGCATGGCCCATTTCGATGAGACCGGCGGTGAGCATGTCCTGCACCGGCCTGGAAAGATTCAGCAGTCGCAGCAGGTTGGACACCGCCGCACGCGACTTGCCCACCGACTGCGCCACGGCATCGTGGGTCATGCCGAATTCCTGGATCAGGCGCTGCAGGCCGTGGGCCTGCTCGATGGCGTTGAGGTCTTCGCGCTGGATGTTCTCGATCAGCGCCATCGCCGCCACGGCTTCCTCGCGCACGTCCTTGATCAGCACTGGCACCTCGGTCAGGCCTGCGCGCTGCGCCGCGCGCCAGCGGCGCTCGCCGGCGATGATCTCGTACAGGCCGCCGTCGGTGCGCACCAGGATGGGCTGCATCAGGCCCTGGGTGCGGATGGATTCGGCCAGTTCGTCGAGCGCGGTTTCGTCGAAATGCGTGCGCGGCTGGTAGCGGCCCGGCTTCAATTGCGAAATCGCCAGGGTCCGCAAATCGCCCTTGTCGCCCGCCCCGCCGCCGTCGCCGCCCAAGAGTGCGTCGAGTCCGCGCCCGAGTCCTTTCATTTTTGCCATGTAACCCCCTTCAAAATTCGATAACAGAGCGGTTAAGGGAGGCAAGGGAGCAATAGCTTATTCCCTCTCCTATCCTCCCCTGCCCCCCTGTGAAACGCTTTTGGATTTTTTCTGCATCAAAGGTTTTTTTCATTCCGCCATTGCTCCGGCCGCAATGCCATAGCGTTGCAAGACTTCGCGCGCCAGCGCGACGTAAGCCTGCGCGCCTTTCGAGGAGGGATCGTAGATCACCCCCGGCAACCCGTGGCTGGGCGCCTCGGCCAGTCGCACGTTGCGCGGAATCACGGTGTCGAACACCTTGTCGCCGAAATGGCTCTTCAGTTCCGAGGCCACCTGTTGCGCCAGGGTCGAGCGCGGGTCGTACATCACGCGCAACAGGCCCTCGATCTCGATGCCCGGGTTGAGCCGCGCCTTCACCTTCTTGATGGTGGCGACGAGGTCGGTGAGCCCTTCCAGCGCGTAGTATTCGCACTGCATGGGGATCAGCACCGCGTGCGCGGCGGCGAGCGCATTGACCGTGAGCAGGTTGAGCGTGGGCGCGCAGTCGACGAGGACGAAATCGTATTCCTGCGCGACCCTGCCGAGTTCCGTCTTGAGGCGGTATTCACGGCTCTCGATGTCGACCATGTCGATCTCGCTGCCCGACAGCTCGCGGTTCGCCGGCACCACGTCGAAGCCGCCGCGCTGCGAGCGCAGCCGGCTGGAATGGATGTCGGCCTGTCCCAGCAGCACCTGGTAGGCCGTCGGCATGGCCGTGCGCTTCTCCACGCCGGCGCCCATGGTGGCATTGCCCTGGGGGTCGAGGTCGACCAGCAGTACGCGCTGGCCCTGCTGGGCCAGCGCACAGGCAAGATTGACGGCGGTAGTGGTCTTCCCTACTCCGCCCTTCTGGTTCGCGATTGCTAGTATCCTGCTCATCAATTTTTCCATCCGAATCCACAAGGAGGGCAAGAGGACAGGCGGAAAACCGAATACAGAAAACTCCTTGTCCTCATGTCCTCTTTGTTCGAGCCTTTCATCCCCGTTCCATCATCACCACACAGCGCTCGGCGTCGAGGCCGGGCACTTTCAATTCGATCACTTCCCTGACCCGCACCCCGGCCGGCAAGGCGGCGATTTCCTCCTGCGGCAAACGGCCCTTCATGGCCGCCCACTGTCCGTCCGGCCTGAGCAGATGCCGGGTCAGGTCGACGAAATCCGCCAGGCTGGAGAAGGCGCGCGAGACCACGGTATCCGCCCCGCCGGCCAGCACCACATCCTCCACGCGGCGCCCCTCGACCTTCACGTTAGCAAGCGTTAACTCTGCCGCAACCTGGCGCTGGAAGGCGGCCTTCTTGTCCACTGCCTCCACGCTGACAAGCTGCCAGTCGGGCCGCGCCATGGCCAGCGCGAGCCCCGGCAAGCCCGCGCCGCTGCCCACATCGACCACCAGCGGGCCCCTGACGTGCGGCAGCACCGACAGGCTGTCGAGCAGATGATGGGTCACCCATTCGCCCGGATTCCGCAGCGCGGTAAGGTTATAGACGCGGTTCCACTTGGCCATCAGTTCCAGGTAGGCCAGCAGCTTGTCCTGCGCCGCCGGGCCGACCTCGACCCCCAGTTCGGCGACCCCCGCCGCCAGCCGTGACACGAGCGTCATGCGCTTCTTTTCAGGTCCTTGAACCCGCGCCGGGCGTACACCATCAGCACCGAAATCGCCGCCGGCGTGATGCCCTGCAGGCGCGAAGCCTGGCCCAGGGTTTCCGGCCGGTGCCGGTTCAGGCGCTGGCGCACCTCGATGGAGAGGCCGGTCAGCTGCATGTAGTCGAAATCCTGCGGCAGCCTGAGTTCCTCCTGCTCGCGGTGCTTTTCCACCTCTTCCTGCTGGCGCTCGATGTAGCCCTGGTACTTGGCCTGGATTTCCAGCTGCTCGACGACTTTCTCGTCCTCGACGCCGGGCGCGCCGCCGGGCAATTGCAGCAAATTCGCATAAGCCACCTCGGGCCGCCGCAGCAACTCGTACAGGTTGTACTCGCGCTCGATGGCCTTGCCCAGCACCGCTTCGGCCTCGCCCGCCGGCAGGATTTCTGGGCGCACCCAGGTGGTTTTCAGTCGCTCCGATTCGGCCGCGATGGCGTCGCGCTTGCGGTTGAAGGCGTCCCAGCGGAGATCGTCGACCAGCCCCAGCGCGCGGCCGGCTTCGGTCAGCCGCATGTCGGCATTGTCCTCGCGCAGGGACAGCCGGTATTCGGCGCGGCTGGTGAACATGCGGTA
>VFQM010000628.1_pt1 | contig 37387 bp, 30 predicted proteins | sample 3512391 | NCBI WGS metagenome assembly VFQM01 (sample SAMN10412369, study PRJNA504923) | tailings metagenome | isolation source: Replicate 1 from Balatoc abandoned mine | place: Philippines
TAAGTGCACCGGTTTGTTTCACTTCATTGACATAAGTAACATTTACCGGCAGGTCTTGTGTTGTAATCTCAACCGCGTTTTTAATTCTTCTGTTAATCGCACGTTCTGATAAAAATGCTTGTGGTGCAGTGGTGGAGAAGTTAGAATTATCCTTGTCCCTGAAAAAAACCATGTAACGGTTAACCTGCGCTTCTGCCAGAGAAGTGAAAGTGATCAAAAGCAGTAGCAAAAAAGTTCTACAGGCGACCATGTTCTATCAGTACTTGTTCTTTAATAACACCACTTTCGATAATTTGTTGACCTATACAGGACTGGCTGTTACTGCAATATACAATGGTTTCTACCCTTCTGCTGACCAAACCTATACCCCTGACATAAATTTCTGTCCGCACATCATTACCCACAATAGGATCGGTCTCATTTTTCTGAATTACCTCTATAGCATCTGTAAAATTCGTGTTGCCTATCCGTAGCGGTTGGGCAAATAAACCCACAGTGTACATCTCTTCACCATACGCATTATAGCGGTTTCCATCCCAGCTGCGATCGGCTGACAAAGGCAGCGCAAGCTTTACAAAACTGATGTTACCTTCCTGCACGATGGCTTCACGTTCATTGAACAAGGCAGACCAAGTCTCTGCTGGTATCCAGGGCTGATCGGTTGAAGGTCTTGCACTGCGTTGTATAACGTAAGTAAAATAACCATTAGCTGCGGGTATGGAGTCGATTATCTCAAATTTCAGCTGATAGTTTGTACTCTCTCCTTCCGGTCCGTTAACATATTCAGTCTCGGTTACGGCATAAATATGATAAAGCCCCCCTTTCAAGGGCATATATTCGTGGTCTTTCAACTGTACAATACCACTTACCTCGTCCGACTCGCAAGAAGATACCAGCAAAACTGCCAGTATAAAAGATAAAACCCTAAAACTCAGTGTTAAATTCATTCAGGTGCAAATTCTGGAATTCATATTCTTACAAAGTTATTTTTTCTTTTCAACTTTGGCCATGCCTTTAAAAATGATTGTAAAAGTAGGTAAAGTCACTAACCTGAGCGATGCCCGCTATTGTGCAGGTATGAATGTGGATTTATTGGGTTTTGTAACTGTGGAAAATCAGGAAAATTACCTGGCACCGAAGGAATTTCAGGATATACGTGGCTGGTTATCAGGGCCGCAAATAGTGGCTGAGATTTACGGTTTAAGCAGCGCTTCAAAACTGGCCGAAATTATTGAAAACTATAAGCCGGATTACCTTGAGTTAAGTGAAAAAGAGCTTCCACTGGTTGACGGCAGCCTGCCACTCATGTTGCGCTGGGACAAAAACGAAGTCAATAAAATAAAAAGCATCCCTAATCTTTATGCCTTACTTGTAGATAAGGCGCAACTGGACACTATTGGCAACCTGACCTCCAATACAAAGTTGTTAGTGATAGCCGAAAACGTAAACGAAGTAGAAGAGGTTAGCAGCAAACCTGCTGTTAAGGGTATTGTGCTGAATGGAACACAAGAAGAAAGCCCGGGACTAAAAGATTATGATCACCTTTCTGAAATATTAGAACGTTTAGAAGTTGAATAGGTATGACTGAAGCACAGGCTGCAAAAGAGATTCAGGTATTAACCGAACAAATCAATTATCACAATGATTTGTATTATCAAAAACATAAAACTGAGATCTCCGATTACGAGTTTGATCAGTTATTAAAAAAACTACAAGCCCTGGAAGATCAGTTTCCGGCACTTAAACTAATCGACTCGCCTACACAGCGTGTTGGTGGTGCCATCACTAAAAATTTCCAGACGGTAATTCATCAGTACCCCATGCTCTCTTTGAGCAATACCTACTCTGTACAGGAACTCGAAGACTTTGATGGTCGTGTTGCCAAAGGCTTAGATGGTGAAGCCTACGAATACTTCTGCGAATTAAAATTTGATGGCGTGTCTATCAGCCTGATCTATGAAGAGGGTGTATTGGTTCGGGCTGTTACCCGTGGAGATGGTGTACAAGGCGATGATGTGACCACCAATGTGCGCACTATACGTTCTATACCCTTAAAAATAAAAGGCAATACCTTTCCAAAGAAGTTTGAAGTACGTGGAGAAATATTCTTATCCAAGGAAATATTCCTGCAACTGAATAAAGAACGCGAAGACATTGGTGAAGAAAAATATGCCAACGCCCGCAACACTGCCTCTGGCACGTTAAAGATGCAAGACTCTGGTGAAGTGGCTCGCAGAAAACTTGATTGTTTTGTTTATTACTTGTTGGGCGAAGACATAAACAGCAAGACACACGAAGAGAGTATACACAAACTTGAAAGCTGGGGCTTTAAGGTCTCTCCTACTTACAGCAAGTGTGCCCATATTAAAGCTGTTATAGATTATATAGAAAGATGGGAGAAGAAACGCCTGGAGCTTCCACTGGAAACTGATGGTGTGGTAATTAAGGTAAATAAACTTGAGCAACAACAACAACTGGGTTTCACCGCTAAAAGTCCGCGCTGGGCTACTTCCTATAAATACAAGGCTGAAAGTGTAAGTACAAAATTAAATGCCATTACTTATCAGGTGGGCAGAACAGGTGCCATTACACCCGTTGCTGAATTAGAGCCTGTCTTCTTAGCGGGCACCACTGTTAAGCGTGCCTCCTTACATAATGCCAATGAAATTGAAAGACTTGGTTTATGTCTTGGTGATTATGTATTTGTTGAAAAGGGTGGAGAAATTATTCCAAAAGTTACCAGCGTTGACCTGACTAAGCGCTCAGCGGGACTTAAGCCGGTACAATACATTACCCATTGCCCTGAATGCAATACCTTGCTTGTTCGTGAAGAAGGTGAAGCTCAACATTATTGCCCTAACACACTTGGCTGTGCACCTCAAATTCGGGGGCGTGTAGAACATTTTATTCAGCGCAAGGCGATGGACATAGATTCATTGGGTGAGCAAACCATTAAGCAATTGAATGAACTCGGGCTGGTGAATAGCCCTGCTGATTTGTACGATTTAAAAAAAGAAGATTTACTTAAGCTTGATAAAGTAAAAGAAAAGTCTGCCCAGAATATGCTGGATGGCATCAACGCTTCTAAAGCTGCTGCTTTTGAAAGTGTTTTATTTGGTATAGGCATACGCCATGTTGGCAAAACCGTAGCTGAAAAAATTGTAAGGCATTTTAAAAATATCGACAACATTGCCAACGCCTCTCTGGAGGAATTGTTAAAAGCACCCGAAGTAGGCGAGAAAATTGCACAGAGCGTGTTTAACTTCTTCCGTGATGAAAGAAGTAAGCTGGAAATTGAAAGGCTACGTAAGGCAGGTTTGGCCATGGAAAGCAATGCGAAAGAACCAGAGAAAGAAAGTGAAGTCCTGAATGGTAAATCTTTTGTTATCTCCGGTGTTTTTCAAAATTATGAACGCGACCAACTGCAGGATATTATACTTAAAAATGGTGGACGTATTTTATCTTCTGTGTCAGGCAAACTAGATTATTTGGTGGCTGGCGATAACATGGGGCCATCAAAAAGAGAAAAAGCAGAGAAGCTTGGGGTAAAAATTATCTCAGAAAAGGAGTTTGAAGAACTTTTAAAAGGTTGATTCTGATGACTCCGATAAAAAATACTAACTTGACGTTTTCGCATATAATCGATTAATCATATTTACATGACATGGACTTGTACAATCGATTATCGAAATAACCTGCGGCCATACTATGTGTCCGAAACAATCAATGCCTGATCAATGAAACTTACCTTCTTACGCTATCATACTAACAGCCAGGTTAAAAAGAATAAAACGCATCGCGAAAGCGTAACTTTTGCCCGCGCACAAAATATTGGTATTCTTTTTTCAGTAGAAGACAGGGCTAAACATGATATTGTCAAGGAATTAATTAAGAAACTGGAAGGGGAAGGTAAAAAAGTGACTGTATTGGCTTTTCTACCCGAGAAGAAAGAGAACTTTGAATTTCTTTTTAATTACTTCACTGCCAAAGACATTTCTTTTTGGGGTAACCTTCAGTCGAACGATGCACTTAATTTTGCTAACACTACTTTCGATTTTTTATACTGCCTTGATGAAGCGCCCAATTTAATGGTGTTAACTATTTTGGCACGTTGTAAAGCAAAATGTCGTATTGGCAAATACGCTGAAGGCAACGAAGTTTATTTTGAATTGATGATTGAAAGTAAAAGTGGTGTTAAATCACTGGCAGAAGCTGCCCTGAAGTATAGCCGCGAGCTGCGTTGATTACCAGCGAATCATAATCGTAATACCTACCAGAAAAATACTCTGCGCCAAGAGCACAATAGCCGCCATCTTATTTTCTTCCGTCTTGGTTTTGTTCAGTATCCAAAGCGCAACGAAGCTTACAGCAAACCATGAGAGGTAATTGAGCAATGGAATATTACCTCCATCCCATTGCCAGAAGTTGAGGTGAATAGCAACAGGCTCCAATAAATAGTCAAATAAGGTAGCTAAAGCAGCTGCCAGGGTGATGCTCACCATATTTCTGTTAAGGTATGCCGGCCAGAATTTTGAAGAAACAATCAATTGTGATAAAGCGTAAGTGCCCAACACCACCATAGCCCAATTGACACCAATTATAAGCGGTACACCCAACAGTGAAACACCCAGAACATCTGAATAAGCGTAGTTACCGAAAATAATACCTGTATTAACGCCTACGATTTCTGCGCTAAAACCAAGTAGTACAACACTTAAGAAAGCAACAATAAATTTTCTGGAAATCGGTTCGTGGTTAATCAATACCAAAATGGCCATGACCAATAAGTTAACGGCAGATAAAGCTGCGAGTAAAGACTTACCCCATATTGCAAAAGCTGCAATACCTCCGATATTGAAGAGTAAGGCCAGGGTGGCTGAAACCCAGAATTTAGGCGCAAGCTGCTCAAATCGTTGTGCTAAAAAAGGCGCTATCATCTTTATTTCTGTATAGTTGTGTGCTTAACAACTGAATCGCCAAATTGTTCTTTAACTAAAAGTTCGACCATACGGGCACTTTTAAGGCATAAAGGTATGCCTCCACCCGGATGAACAGTGCCTCCTGCAAAAAATAGGTTTTTATAATGTTTGCTTTCATTGGTATGCCTAAAGAATGCAGCCATGCGATCGTTAGAACTGGAACCGTATAACGAGCCAAGAAAAGAAGCGGTATCACGCTCGATGCCACCAGGGTGCCATACATGTTCTTGCTCAATCAGGGGAGCAATATCGGTTTTCAACATGCGAGACAGTTTATTGAGCACGCTTATCCTTGCTAACTGTACGGCCTCCTCCCAGTTGATCATTTGAGATGCCGGAGCATTTATCATGACAAACCAATTCTCCGCATTTGCAGGCGCATGATCCTTATCTTTTTTAGCAGTAATGTTGATATAAATGGTTGGATCAGCGGGAAGTACTTTCTTTACAAAAAGCTCATCAAACTCTTGCTGATAATTTTCAGAGAAGAAAATGGAATGTAAATCCAGTTCAGGAAAAGCTTTTTTTATTCCCCAATAAAAAATAATGGCGCTGGTGGATCGCTCTTGCTTACTGATTTCAAAAGCAGTGTTATTATCTTTTAATAATTGCTGGTAGGTAAAATAAACATCCATATTACTAACCACAACATCTGCCATTACCGTGCGTTGTTCAGTTTGTATAGCTTTGACTGTATCTGTGCTTTTTTCAATCTCTTTTACTACTTCATTAAAATAAAACTGCACACCAATTTCCTTTGCCAGTGAGAACAAGGCCTTCGTAATACTAATCATTCCACCTTTAGGATAGAAAGCACCCTCATTATGTTCGAGGTGTGGAATCATGGTGAGCATAGCTGGTGCCACATACGGATTGCTGCCATTGTAGGTGGCAAAGCGATTGAATAGTTGTTGCGCTTTGGGTGACGTAAAAGCTTGTTTGTTTACCTGATCTACCGAGCGTATTAAGTGTTTTCCTTTCACAACGCTGAGGGCTTTTAAAATACGCTTATGCAACCAGGTTTTTAAGCGATGAAGTGGATAGTCGAGAAAAATGAGGCCGACATGCTGATATAGCCTCGCTGCTTCATCCAGGTATTGTGTTGCCCGTCCTTTTTTTTCACCAAGCTTGGCGACTAACTCATCATCAAATTTTTGCACATCAGTATAGCCATGCACGATTGTGCCGTCTTCAAAGAAGTAACGGTTGGCTTCCTTTAACTTTTCAATCTGAATGTAATCCTGAGGATTTTTACCGGCCAGTCTGAAGAGTTCCAGAACATTTTCAGGTTGTGTAAAAAGGCTGGGGCCGCGATCAAAGTGATATTCGCCCAAGGTAAAATCGCTTAGCTTACCACCGGGAAAATGATTTTTTTCGAAAACAATTACCTCCAAACCAAGAAGTCGTAAGCGTATAGCAGAGGCAAGCCCTGCTACACCTGATCCGATAATGACTGCTGTTTTGTTCATCAGCAGCTAAACAGTTTTAAAGCAAAAATGTTACCAATTACTGATCCAGCCAATCCTTAAATTCCTGAACCCTTTCTCTGGCTACGATCACATCCTGATCGTCAGAATCTTTTAAGACCAGGCGTAAGCGGCTGTTTGTATAAGTGATGATGTCCTGAAAAGCCTTAGGACAAATAATATATTTCCTGTTGATTCTGAAAAAAGATCGCTTATCGAGCATTTCTTCCAACTGATCAAGGGTATAATCCAGAATGTAATCACGTTTATCAACAGTGTGACAAAAAGTGGTTTTATCCTGGCTAAAAAAGTAAAGAATGTTTTCTACTTCAATGGTTCTTAAATGTTCGCCAACCTTAATAACGAAACGACTTTTGCTTCTTTTGGTGAGCATCTGTACAGCCAACTCAATATTCACTAACCTGTGCTGCGCATCATCCGTATTAGACTTTTTTAATGTTAGTTTGTCCAGGGCAGATCTAAGCTCGTCTTTATCAATTGGCTTGAGAATATAATCTACACTATTAACCTTAAAGGCTTTTAGTGCATATTCATCGTAAGCAGTTGTAAAAATAACAGGGCTACTGACTTTGCACTGTTCAAAAATCTGAAAACTGATTCCGTCTGCTAATTGTATATCCATTAGCACTAAATCCGGTGCAACATGCTTAGTAAACCACTCAACAGCACGCTTGACCGAATCAATCTTATCCAACACCATAACGCCTGGCACCAATTCCTTTACCAGACTTTCTATTCGCCTGGCAGCTTGTTCTTCATCTTCAATAATTAATACCCTCATAGTATTGGATTAATAATGGGTATTTTAACAACAAAGAGGTCAGCGCCTGCACTGATTTGCACAGGCTGATCACTTAAAAACTTATAGCGTTTCACAATGTTGTCCAAGCCTAACCCTGACGATTCTTCTCCGGAATTAATTTTTCTTTGCAAGGTATTTTCAACAACGAGAAATTGCTGGTCAACATAAAGTCGGATGGTCAAGGGCTTATCGTGCGATATTTCATTGTGCTTCACAGCATTTTCAACCAGCATCTGCAATGATAAAGGAGCCACCATTGATTGCACTGAGGAAAGTGTGTTATCAATTATTAATTTATTGCCAAAGCGAATGTTTTGCAGGTAAGTGTAGGATTCCAGAAAACGCAACTCATCCCCTATTGGTACCAGCTCCTTATCCCTGGTATCCAACACATAACGATACACTTCTGATAATTGCTTGATAAATTTTACCGCCTTGTCCTGATCTTCATAAACAAGATTAGTCAGCGCATTCAGACTATTGAATAGAAAATGTGGATTAACCTGACTTTTTAAACTCTCATAAGTAGCAGTCATGCTTTCCTTTTGGTAGCGCTCTGCATCTACTGCCGATTTTCTCCATTGCAGCAAGAACTCACGTCCATGCATAATCAGTGAAATGAAGAAAGTAATTATCAAGGATATGACAATAAAATCGGTATAGTCATTAAATCGAATATTACGTGAATATTCCCATAACTTTAAGAGGCCAATGGCAGCCAGCGTTGTAAAAATCACCGTTGAAGCAAGCCCAGTCCACAAACGGGTCATGGGCATTTTTACCCATGAAAATCTGGAACTTAAGAAAGATGCCAGCTCACCATTGCCAATCCAGAGTACAGCCCACATAACTGCTGAGAAAAATGTGGTTAGTGCATATTTTGATACATCACCACTGCAGGAAGTACATGTAAAATAAGTAAGGATTGTAGAACCTACTATTGAGATTATAAGAACGCTTACGTATTCTTTTACTCTTCTGTTGTTATGGGTTATTAGCTTTTCCAAAAGTGAATTATTTTAAATCAATCACCTCCAAAAAGTGAGTTGATCATGGTAATGGAAATACTTTGCTTATCCTGTTCGAATTTAAAGCTACACTTTTCAAAAGTAGGTCCACCCCAACGTGGTTTAAAATTATTAGAAAAAGCAAAGGGTTCTGTCGGTACGCCAAAGGCACCGGTGTCCAGCTTACCATTTCCATTTTCGTCCTGATAAATCGCGATAGCATATTCACCGAAGGGTATATCCTGAAACTGAAAGCTGCAAACATTCGATTTACATTCCCCTGTTTGTGTTTTTACAATAAACTTATCATCTGGAAATTCTCCTCCTTCGCGATAGATGGCAACATTAATTTTACCGGTTTTGGTAATGTTAGAGAGCGCCACTTGTAAAGAACCTTTTGTTTCAGATCGAAAAGCGGTACTTGTTATAACAAGCAGCAACAAAGCAAGTAGTGATTTCATATTTTTCTAAAGTTAATGGATTACGTATGTTTTAAAAAAATCTTTACTGACACTTATTCTTCAAGCCTAATGCCATATTTTTACCCCACATAGGACTCAACAAGGAAGCAGGCTTTTGGTTTTCAAACTTTTCGATTGCCTTAGTGATGGTGGCACAAGCATCAGCTGTTGAAGAACCAAAAAATTGGGCAGTGCCAAATTCCATTTGTGCCAATAAGGCCAAGGCTCTAGGATTTTCAGGGTTCATGGCCACCGCCTTATTAAAGGCCTGAAAGGCCATACCTGAGTATTGCTGACCACGTGAGGCAGGATCCACTGTTACGCGTATCATGTGCACGAAGCCTTCTAAAGCTACCACTTCAGATTCACCAGGTTGTAAATTTCTGGCGCTCTCCAGTGCCTTTAAAGAAGCATCCAGCATACCATCCTTTTTTGAAGGCTCCTTTTCAACATTTGCCATCATTACATAGGCATATGCCTCATAGTAGAAAGCTTCCCATTTGGTTTTCTCAGACTCTGCTATTCTGTGAAAAGTATTCGCCAGTGATTGAAATTCTTCTACACTTTTTGCCTGATAAACTGCCTCAATGTTTTTTTGCATGATCTCAGTATACTTATCATTAGCAAATACAAATTGCGCTGCCAGTACCAGCAGTCCGATCATAAGGGGGATGATGTTTAGATTTTTCATAGTTTTAGTTTTTGAATAATTGTTGTTAGTTGTTAGTTGTTAGTAAATCGTAATTCGTAAATTTTAAATCGTAAATTTTAAAGTGAGGGCAACATATTCATACCCTTATCTTTAGAAAGCGTGATGAATACACCCAGAAATAAAAAGTTACGCGCAGGTTGACGAATAGCCCTGCCAGCATACACTCCGTTTACATCGGGTGTTGTTGCATATTCATAACCGAAAATGTTATCGCGGCCCAATATGTTAGTGCAAGAGGCATAAACAATAATATTAGACTTCGGTAAATAGCTGATGTTAATACTTAAGTCGTGGTACGCTGGCGTACGGCCATTCATGAAAGTGTTTTCATTTGGATTATTAAAAGGGCGCGGACTTGAGTAGGAATAAGTAGCACCAAACTGTGTTTTCAACTTGGGTACAAAATGCTTATATACAAAAGAGAAGTTGTGTGCAGAGGCAAATGAAGGCATCACCTCATTCGGATAATTCAAATAATCGCGTTTAGTATCCAGATAAGAATAGCTTACCCAGTAATCGACATTATCAATGCTCTGGTTATCGCGCCAGAATAATTCCAGGCCTTGTGCATAACCTTTGCCATCATTGTTGCTTACCTCTTCCTGATTCGTTGTGAATTTTACTAAATCTTCATATGCCTTATAATAGGTTTCTACACGGAAGGTTCTGTTATTGGAAATGTACTGGTAGTTGGCAATGTAATGTTGTGCTTTTTCTTGTTGCAGGTTGTTATTTAGTTTTAACCAATCATTTTTCGGGGCTTGACGAAAAGTACCGTAAGCCAAAGAGAATTGACCATCTGCATGCAGTTTATAGCCAAGAGAAATTCTTGGATCCACGCTGACTTCGTTTAACAAACTATTGTGCTCAGCCCTTACACCCAAACGGGTAACAAAAGCATTAGAGGCATACACATCACTTTCGACAAATAATGCACTTACATTTTCTGTAAAAGTCAATAGTCGTGCCATTGGAAAAAATGGTGAGCGTAACACTTGTTCATAGGAGCGTGCAATCACTTCTGCACCTGCTTTTATTTCTACCCTGTCGGACAGTGAACCTTCTACCACGGTTTTGGCATGTACACCTTCTTCTCTTTCGTCAGCATTATTACCTTCTATATTCGCATCATTATCAATAAGCGTGTATGATAAGCCACCGCGTATTGTCCATTTTTTAGATAATTGATCTTTATAGAAAGCATTCGCATAAGCATAGTTATTATCTAAAGTCAGCAATCTTTTTTGTGCTGCATCTGCAATATCGTGCTGATATAGGCTAAAGGAAGATGTACTGAAATTACCAAAGGCTTTTAACATACCATGCTTACCGATTTCTTTGCGGTAGGCGCTGCTGCCTTCCAACGAAGCAAAGGGTTTTTTCCAATCAACTTCCTGATTGATCAGACCATAATAAGGACTGATATTGGTGTATTGAATTTTGCCGGCTAATGAAGCACGATCCCATACTTGTGTGTGTGAAACATCTCCTCCTACCGATAAAATGCCAAAGTCTGTTCTGGTTACTTCCTGTTTGTCTTTCGAGTCAAGGGCCAAGGCTGAAGAAAGTGCCTGTCCGTATTCGGCTGAATAACCACCGGTACTGAAACTAGTTCCTTTAAACATAAAAGGTAAAAAGCGTCCGCGTGAAGGTGTGTTGGGTGCAGCCGGACCATAAGCATCCAGCACCACCATCCCATCAATAAAAGTCTTGGTTTCATTACCTTCACCACCACGAACAAACAAGCGTCCGCTCTCTCCTACCTTTTGTGTACCCGGCAAGGTATTCAAAGCACCGGCTATGTCAGCAGTGGCGCCCGCAGTGGTAGCAATATCCAGGGCTTTAAAAACCGTTCTGCGCGATTCATCGCTGGCCGTGAAAGCGCCTGCGGTAATGGTTACCGCTTCTAACTGATTAATGGTCTCTTTCAGTTGAATGTTCAATGTCAACGGAGTGCCTACCAGCTCTACTGCTTGTTCATAATTTTTATAACCCACAAAGGTTACCACCAACACTTGCTTACCTTTTTCAGTAGAAGAAAAACGGAAGCTGCCATCGATATTGGTACTGGCACCATCGTAAGTATCTTTCAGGGATACGTTGGCACCGGGTATGGCTTCTCCTTTTTCATCCGAAACTTTTCCGGAGATCAGGGTTTGTGCAAATCCTGCTGAAAAAGAGAGCAGGAAGACAAGGCTTGTGTGGAGTAGTGATCGAATCATGCTTCAAATCTTCCTCAAAAAGCCCTTCTTAACTAAAAAGTGTTACCGAAGTGTCAGAGTAGCTGGATGAATTGTAAAGAGGGCGGATGAAGTATTGGCCTTTGGTTGATAATAATAGCCAATTAAGGTAAGCTGACTTTGCTTTTGCTTGTTGAATCTATACTTTTAAGACTTAACCTTTTTACCATGCGATTGTTATTGAGCACTCTATTCATCATTTGCCTTTTTACTGCTAAGGCCCAACCAGTCGACAAACACATAACGGAAGAAAATGTCGGCAGAATTATCAACACCCTGGCCGCAGATGATATGATGGGGCGCCCTGCCATGCGACCTGAGTACATGGAGAAGGCAACAGCTTTTATAGAAAGTGAATTTAAAAAAATTGGTTTAAAACCCCTGGCCGGCCAAAAAAGTTACCGACAAGCTTTTCAAAAACAATTGATTGTACCCGGCACTGCACAGGTAGTACTTAACGGACAAAACTTGAGCAGTGATAAAGTATTAGTAGCTACAGAAAATCTCAACATCAATACCAGCAGTGGACTTGGTATGCTTCGCATCGATTATGACAGCACCATTGCCAATAAAAGACAAACACTGATCAGTAAAGCCTTTATGCTTAGTCGCGATACAACAGAAGCCTTTGTTATTGTACACCCAGCTTATCTTGAAGTATTCCCTGAGCTAAAAGGTTATTTTGGTAAACGACTCATCTCTGGTCGTAAAGGCACGAAAGTTTTTGTTGTTACTGATCAGCCTATCAATACTTACAAGGTAGAGGCTACGCAAAGTATTGAAGCCATTACCATGACGAATGTTGTGGGTATGATAGAAGGAAAAAAGAAGAAAGACGAATATGTAGTCTTCTCTGGTCACTACGATCACATAGGCATCAGAGCCGCTGTGGATGGAGACTCCATTGCCAACGGTGCCGATGATGATGCCTCTGGTACGACTGCTGTCATTGCCTTGGCTAACTACTACAAAAAAATAAAAGACAATAACCGCACACTCATTTTTGTTGCCTTCACGGCAGAAGAAATTGGTGGCTATGGTTCACGCTATTTTTCTGAACAACTGAATCCGGATCAGGTAGTGGCCATGTTTAATATTGAAATGATAGGCAAGCCTTCCAAGTGGGGCCGCGATCATGCTTTTATTACCGGTTATGAGCGCTCTGATTTTGGTGAAATTCTGCAACGCAATCTTGAAGGAACACCTTTCAAGTTCATGCCTGATCCTTATCCCAAACAAAATCTTTTTTACCGATCTGATAATGCCACACTGGCGCGTTTAGGTGTTCCTGCCCATACTATCTCTACCGATGAAATTGACATCGATAAGTTTTACCACACGGTGAATGACGAAGTGGAAACCCTGGATGTTAAAAATATAACGGTAACGATACGGGCTATTGCCCTAAGCGCCCGGTCTATGGTGAGCGGAGTCGATGCCCCCAAACGTATAGACAAGGCTAGCGTGCGCTAGCCGCCTTTCTACTTACTTCTCCAAGGTCTTATATCTTTAGTAAGATAAGACCTTGGAGAAGTGGTGCTTGGAGAAGTAAGCATAATTCCGCTGCTTTCACTATTTTTGCGGTTCGCATAATATTGAACTGAGCAACATGGCCGAATACAGCAAGGAAGAGATCAAGAAAATTGAACAGAAATGGCAAGAGAAGTGGGAAAAAGAGGGAGCTTATAAAGTTTCTGATACCTCTGACAAACCTAAATACTATGTGCTGGACATGTTCCCCTACCCATCCGGGGCAGGTTTGCACGTAGGGCATCCCCTTGGTTACATCGCCTCAGACATCGTTTCCCGCTACAAGCGCAGTAAGGGATTTAATGTGCTGCACCCTATGGGCTTTGATGCCTTCGGTTTGCCGGCTGAACAATATGCCATTCAAACAGGACAACATCCGGCAGTGACGACTGCCAAAAATATAGAGACCTATAAAAGACAACTCAGACAAATTGGTTTTTCTTACGATTGGAGTCGCGAAGTCCAAACCTGCGAACCTGCTTACTACAAATGGACGCAGTGGATTTTCATGCAGTTGTTTAATGCGTGGTACAATCGCTCGAAGCTAGAAGCTGGAGGCTCGAAGCTAGCGGATGGAGGAACAGAACCCATCTCGACTTTAATTGCGCAACTTGAGAAGAGCGGAAATGAAAACATTGATGCCGTATGTGATGAGGATACGCCATCAATAACGGCTGAGCAGTGGAACAATTTCAACGAAAGAGAGAAAGAAGAATTTCTACAACACTATCGCATAGCTTACCAAAGCGAAACCATGGTGAACTGGTGTGCTGCATTAGGGACAGTGCTTTCTAATGATGAGGTAAAAGATGGGGTGAGTGAACGCGGTGGCTACCCTGTGGAACGTATTAAAATGTTGCAGTGGAGCATGCGCATTACTGCTTATGCAGAACGCTTGCTAAAAGGTTTAGACACCATCGACTGGCCTGAACCAGTAAAAGAAATGCAGCGCAACTGGATTGGTAAGAGCATGGGCTGTCAGTTCAAATTTCAAATTTCAAATTTGACCTCTCAAATTGAAGTCTTCACCACCAGAATTGATACTGTTTTTGGCGTTACTTTTTTAGTGTTGGCGCCAGAACATGAACTGGTAGACAAGATTACTACTGATGCACAACGTAATGTTGTTGAGGCTTATGTAGAGGTAGCCAAAAATAGAAGTGAACGTGAGCGCATGAGCGAAGTAAAACGCGTGAGTGGTGCTTTCACGGGTGCTTATGCCATTAATCCATTTAATGGCGAGCAAATTCCAATCTGGATTTCTGATTATGTATTGGCAGGATATGGTACCGGTGCAGTTATGGCCGTGCCGGGTCATGATGAACGTGATCATCGATTCGCCAAGCATTTTAATTTACCCATACGACAAGTAGTTGAAGGACCCAGTGTTGAAGAAGAAGCATTTGTGAGTTGGGATGCCAAAATCATCAACTCTGATTTTATGAATGGCTTGACGGTGGATGAAGCCATTGCAGCCGGTATTAAAAAAGTAGAGGATCTAAAAATCGGCAAAGGAAAAGTTAATTTCCGTTTACGCGATGCGATATTCGGTCGTCAGCGTTATTGGGGTGAGCCCTTTCCTGTCTATTATAAAGATGGCTTGCCTAAGCTTGTAGCAGAAGAAGACTTGCCGATTACGCTACCAGAGATTGATGAATACAAACCAACCGAGAGTGGAGAGCCACCATTGGCGAGGGCAAAAGATTGGAACTATCAGCCTCACCCCCAGCCCCTCTCCAAAGGAGAGGGGAGTAAGGTGACTAACTCCCAAACCCTCTCCAAAGGAGAGGGGAGTAAGTGGGAAACTTCTGAAAAGAAGTATTGGCATTTACTCAAGAGCTTTTCAAAAGCGAATAGAAAAAACCAAACTGAAGCAGAGGCTACCATCTGGAATGAGTTACGCGACAATAAGTTGGGACATAAAATCAGACGCCAGCATGCGATCGGTACTTTCATTGCTGACTTTGTTTGTCTCGACAAAAGACTAGTTATTGAAATTGATGGTGAATACCATGAACAACAAAAAGAATATGACCAGGCAAGAACTGAGTTTCTTGAGTCTGAAGGTTTCTCCGTTATTCGTTTCAACAATGAAGATGTAAAAAAGAACCTGCACGATGTTCTGACAAGCATAAAAATATCACTCGACAAACGACCTACCATCACACACACCTCCCCTTCTCCCGTGGAGAAGGGGCCGGGGGATGAGGCTTACCCCTTCGAACTCACCACCATGCCCGGCTGGGCAGGCTCCAGTTGGTATTGGTTCCGTTACATGGATCCAAAAAACAACGAGGCTTTTGCCAGCAAAGAAAAAACCAGCTACTGGAAAGACGTTGACTTGTACATGGGCGGCAGCGAACATGCCACAGGACATTTATTGTATTCGCGTTTCTGGTGCAAGGCCTTGAAAGATTTGGGTTATGTAGAAGCCGAAGAACCATTTAAGAAGTTGATTAACCAGGGGCATATACAGGGGGTGAGTAAATTTGTGTACAGGGTTAACTTCGCATTAATGGATAACCCTAGCAAAGAAAATCCAATTACACCTGAATTATATGTTAGCAGAGGAATAGCACAAAGAATACATAACAAGACAATTACTCTGACGGAAGCCACTGAGATTTATAACAAATACATAGAAGAATTAAATAAGCTAAATCCTTTAAGAAAACTCTCTGTGATTTTCAACCATATCGAAGATTTAAATGCAATTGAGAATCATGTTGACATACAGTATGTTGATGGTGAAACTCTTGATATTGAAGGGTTCAGAAATTGGAGGGAGTACTATAAAAATGCACAATTCATTCTAGAAGATGGAAAATACATCTGCGGCTCTGAAGTCGAAAAAATGTCTAAGTCAAAATACAATGTGGTTAACCCTGACGACATTGTTTCTAACTACGGTGCAGACACACTTCGCTTGTATGAAATGTTCTTAGGTCCTTTGGAGTTATCCAAACCCTGGAACACACAAGGCATCGATGGTGTGTATAAATTCTTAAGACGTTTCTGGAATCTCTTCCACGATAAAAACGGTAATTTCAATATCAGCGAAGAAGCAGCAACACGTGATGAATTAAAAGTCTTACACAAAACCATTAAGAAAGTCGCTCACGACATTGAGCACTTCTCTTTCAATACTTCTGTGAGCGAGTTCATGATCTGCTCCAACGAGCTTTCTTCCATGAAGTGTAACAAACGCAGCATCCTAGAACCTTTGTGTATTGTGCTGGCACCTTATGCACCGCACATCACTGCTGAGCTTTGGGAAAAAATGGGGCATGCAGATAGTATACTGGATGCTAGCTTTCCTATTCACAATGAAGAATATTTAACTGAAAGCTCACACGAATATCCTATCTCTATCAATGGCAAAGTAAGAGGCAAAATGAATTTTGCACTGGATATGCCAAAAGAAGACATAGAGAAAATGGTGCTGGCCTCAGAAACAGTACAAAAGTGGAGCGAAGGCAAAACACCTAAGAAGATTATTGTGGTGCAAGGGAAGATTGTGAACGTAGTACTTTAAAAAATTGACAATGGACAATTGATAGTTGGTTGTTGGTTGTTGGTTGTTGGTTAAAAAAATAAATTTTAATCAAACAACCTAACCTTTTAATGAACAAATTTTCAAATTAACACATAAGTACATCAACGAATTAACATATCAACGAATCAACGAATCAACGAATCAATACTGCTCCAACATATATTTGATCACATCTGTTGTTGTAACTATTCCCTTTAACTTCTCTCCTTCTACTACCGGCAGGGCGTGAAAATGTGCTGAGGCGAAGATCTCTGCTACTTCTTTGATGGAGGTGTCCGGAGTAACAGTTGTCAGTTTGGATGTCATTACATGCGGAATGGTTAACATCTCCAGCATAGCCTGATCGGTACTGTCTTCTCGCTCGAATAGCGCTCCAAAAGTTAAACGATCTATGTCTGTGCTGCTGATAATACCCGCAATAGCCTTTCCCTTCAACACCGGTAAATGACGAATTTTATGCTTGCGAAAAATATCTACCACATTGGCTAAGGTATCGTCATGGTGTACTGCATAAACGTGACTGGTCATGATATGACTCACAGGTTCCTTCTTTTTCATAGGAGTGATTGTTAAAACTTACATTTGAAGCTACAGAAAGCATGTAGTCCCTACGCTGAAAAGCATCATCAAAACAACTGATTTGTATCATCTAAATAATCATGGAAGCTGCCTAGTTTTATATTAACAAAACAACAAAGCCATGATCTCCGTATTATCCACCACCAATAAATACATACTACAGCCCAGTCTGTTAGATATGCATCAGCAAAGCCGCGAATGGTTATCCGCTACAGAATTCTGGAAAAAAGAAATTGACTTTTTCCAAAAACTGCTTACCAGTAAATCAACATTTTTTACTGCAGCGGAAGACAAACAAAAAATTGGTCACTTCCAAAGTTTAATTATGTATTACAATGTGGAAGTCATTGATAAACTTGCCCGCAAATTGCGTACACACGAAAATGCCCTGGCCGATATGCTGCAATCCCTCAACGAGTCGGATACACAGTACTTTCATGAACACAAGGGACTAATGGAAGAACTATCTACTTTTGCGAGGAGCTTTAACACATTAAAGCAAGAATTGTTTGAGTTTATGGAGAAATCTTTGCGTTAAACATTTCAAATCTTTATTCATCACTGAAATCAATCAACTAAAAATTGCTTGTAATTTTTAAGGCAGAGTGCTAACTAATGCCTAAAATTATATGCAATGAGGCGCTTCATTATTGTATTGTTTTTAGCCCAATCAATATCATCAGGAGCTCAGATAAGTATAAAAGGGCAGGTCCTTGAGAAGGGTACACGCGACCCTATTGCCTTTGCTAATATTTCCTACAACAATGGTCGTGCAGGTACCAGTACTGACATAGAAGGACAATTCATGCTGAGCCTTCCCGAACAATATAACGGTGAAATCATCGTCAGTCATGTTGCCTACGAAAAATTAGTATTTACGCTTTCGGACTTTAAAAAAAGTCATGCGTTGATTTTACTTAAACCGCTCTCAGTCACTTTACAGGAGGTAACGGTTGTGGCAGGCGAAAACCCTGCCCATGCCCTGATCAGAAAGGTGATTAAAAACAGAGATAGCAACAATCCAGATAAACTCCGCGATTACCAATACATTTCGTATAATAAAGTAGTATTTGCCCCCTCAGAAGTAGATGCCAAAACTGATTCAACCGTCAATGCACTTATTGCCATACGCGACACGAGTACATTAGAAAAAAGTCAAAAGGAGTTAATCACCTTCGACAGTCTGTCAAGACGAATGAATTTCTTTATGTCTGAATCTGTTACAAATAAAAAGGTACTGAATCCAGGGCACACGGAAGAAAAATTAATCGGATTAAAGGTTTCAGGATTCTCCAGTCCCTTATTGGCCAATGTAGCCACTAACTTCCAACCTTTTTCTTTTTATGCCAGCTACCTTAATATACTGGGTAAAGATTACCTGAATCCTATTAATCCGGGTACTTTCAGTAGTTATGAATTTCATTTGTCTGACACCACTTTTCACCAGCAGGATACGGTTTATATTATAGAGTTTGCCCCAAGAGCGAATAGAAATTTTGACGGACTCAAAGGCTTTTTATCTATTTCGGTAGATGGATGGGCCATAAAAAATGTTGTAGCCTCCACAGCTGATCCTTTGGCTAAAACAAAAGTTGTTATACAACAGCATTACGAAAAAGTGGGTGACCAATGGTTTCCTGCACAATTGAACACTGATCTCGATTTTGCCGAAATGAAAATGTATGGCCGAAGTATGCGTCTTATACACCGAACATTTTTAAGTGATATACAGATCAACACTGATTTAAAGGCAAATGAATTTTCAGGTAACGAATTGATACTGGAGAAAATAGAAAAAGAAAAAAGTGAGTCTATAGTAAATCAATACCGAGGTAATCCACTCGATTCTCTGGAAAGAAATACCTACACCGTATTGGATACATTGAAAGAACTTAAAAGTGTTATTGTCATGGAAAAAATGCTGGATGCCGTGGCGACACGCAGCATTCCACTAGGGTTCTTTGAGCTGGATCTGGCACGTTTTATCAGCGTTAACGAATATGAAGGTACCCGACTTGGACTTGGTCTCTATACAAGTTCATTGTTTAGTAAAAAATTCAGGATTGGTGGCTATGCAGGTTATGGTATTCGCGACAAAGCATTTAAGTATGGTGGCGATATAGAATTATTGCTGCATGAGCGTAGCGATTTTAAAGTGAGACTCTCCTATAAAAATGACTTGCTTGAAGTCGGCAACAACATCAGCCTGCCCATACAAAATGCAGGTACTACTTTCAGAAATTTTCTAAGTGAACGTTTCGATAAAATAGAAAACTATTCCATTGCCTTGCATTATAAAATTTTCCCTGGCTTATACCTGCAACCTTCACTTTCCTACCAAATATTAACACCTCAGTATACCTATACTTTACAAACAACAGAACAAGCACTCAATACCTTTACGCTGGCGGAAAGTAGCGTTTCCCTTCGCTATTTTCACAAAGAACAAAACCTGAGTTTCCTCGGTAAAAAAATTCCCTTTTCCACACATTATCCTATACTTGCGGTCAGCTATACCAAAGCTGTTAATCTATTGGATGCAGACTTCTTCACCTACGATCGCATCAGCTTTAGCGCAAAATTTGTTAAGCACATCAGAAAACTTGGTAAAAGCAACCTGATCCTGCAAACGCATTACCTGAATGGTATCGCTCCTTACAATAAACTCTTTACCGGTTTTGGTGGAAAGAATAACAGTAGCATAGAAACCGATGGCTACTTTCAAACAATGGCACTCTATGAATTTACCGGTAGCTTTTATGCAGCTGCTTTTCTAAAACATAATCTTGGTAATATATTTATCAATACGCCTTTTAGTAAACCTGAACTTCTGTTATACCATAACATGGGTTTAAGCTCTATTACTACAGCACAAAGGCAAGCTCAAAACCTGGATGCCATTACAATTCAAAGCATGGATGAAGGTTTTCTTGAATCCGGTCTAGGTCTTAACAACATGATCCGTTTTAACTATGCAGATGTTGGTTATCTGGGACTTGGGGTATCTGCCTTCTATCGATATGGGGCTTACCAACTGCCATCCGAAAAAGAGAATCTGGCCCTTAGGCTTAACATGACCTTTAGCTTCTGATGATTTAACAAAGCAGTACTAACTAACATTCATTAGCAATTACCAACAATTGCTTACCTTGGTACAATAATTTATCGTATGCGCTACTCTAAAATTGTCGGCCTGGGTCATCACGTACCCGAAACGGTTATTACTAATGATTACCTCTCTTCTATCATGGAAACCAATGATGCCTGGATTACAGAAAGAACAGGCATTAAGGAGAGACGATATGCAGACCCTACCAAAGATACGGTTGCCAACATGGCGGCTAAAGCCACACGTATGGCTTTAGAGCGTGCCAAGCTCACTGAAAAAGACATAGACTTTATTGTATTTGCGACCATTACCCCCGACTACTTTTTTCCCGGCTCTGGGGTACTTTTACAGCGCGAGCTAGGCTTGGAAAGTATCGGAGCATTGGATATTCGCAATGCATGCTCAGGTTTTATTTATGCGCTTTCTGTAGCCGATCAATTCATTAAAAGTGGTATGTATAAAACCATTTTAGTGGTTGGTGCCGAAATGCAATCCACTGCCATAGATATGACTACACGTGGCCGTAATACTGCTGTTATTTTTGCAGATGGTGCGGGTGCAGCTATTTTACAACCCTCTGATAAACCGGGTATTTTATCCACCCACCTACACTCCGATGGTCGTTTTGCCGAAGAATTATATGTGCGCGATCCGGGCAGCAGCCGCCCCCGTGAAGAACGCCAACCCGAACAAATTTTAGATACCACGCATTTTAAAGTGGTCATGAATGGCAACCAGGTTTTTAAACATGCCGTTGTTCGTTTTATGGAGGTTATTAATGAGGCTCTTAGCGCTAATAACATGACTAAAGAGCAAATAGACCTTCTAGTACCCCACCAGGCCAATTTGCGCATCAGCCAGTATATTCAGGAAAAACTCGCTTTACGCGATGATCAGGTCTATAATAACATCATGCGCTATGGAAATACAACAGCCGCCTCCATACCCATTGCCATGAGTGAAGCCTGGGGTGAAGGTAAAATCAAGGAAAATGATTTACTTTGTCTTGCAGCTTTCGGTAGCGGCTTTACCTGGGCCTCTGCTTTGATACGCTGGTAATTCAATTTTTATAGTTCAAGATTCAAGTGTGAATCCGGGAATGTGAAATGTTGAATTTGAAATGTTGAATTAATTAAGAATGAAGACCACTACTTACAATCCCAGCCCCCTGGAAGTTGATTTTGCCAATGCCCTGTTTATTCTTCAAAAAGAAATACAGAAACATTTGCTCGACAATCAAATCATTAATGTAGAGACACAACTGAAAAAAGATAACCCTATGGTTAAATTCAGTTTGCTTGATAAAGATGGTGACCCACACGAGATCGTGGTGCGCATCATCCAGATTCCGGATAAATTTTAAAAAGAGCTACATAAAAAATCCCCTGCCTGATGAGGCAGGGGATTTTTTTGAGCGTATAAATACCTAATCTTTCTTAATGGCCAGGCGATAAAGCATAGCGGCCATAGCAGCAAAGAAAAGCACACCCAGAATAGAATAACCATTGGCACCCAGCAGCTCTGTTAAGCCATGCTCGGCACTGATGTTTTTCATTCCTTTAAATACAGTTTCATTTACTGAAAGTAACGCTACCACAACACCTGCCAAAGCACCACCGGCAATCAGACCAGTCGCGAATAGACTTCCTCTTCCCAAGTCATCATCTTGTTTTGCCTCACCTTTCTTCTCACTTCTCCAGTCAACCACACCTTTAATAGCACCACCAATAAAAATAGGAAGTGTTGTAGACAACGGCAGGTATAAACCAATGGCAAAAGCCAGGGCCTTAATCCCACACAACTCAATCATCACAGCAATAAATACACCCACCATCACAAATTGCCAGTCGAGGTTATACGATAAAATACCCTTGGCAAGTGTAGCCATTAAAGTACCCTGTGGGGCAGGATAACGTTCACTGCCAATTGCGTGGGTGATGCCCTGTGCTGCCATATCAGCTGTTGGGGTATCCAATACTTTTACCACCAAGCCAATGGCAATAGAAGAAACAATAGCACCAATAAACAAAGCGATCTGTTGGAAACGTGGGGTTGCGCCCACGATATAACCAGACTTTAAATCTTGTGAGGTAGCACCTGCGTTGGCAGCAGCTATACAAATCATACCACCTACTACCAAAGCTAAAGGTTCATATACTTTGCCACTCCAGCCAATGGCGGTAAAAATTAAACAAGTGCCCATTAAAGTGGCGATAGTCATACCAGAGATAGGGCTGTTACTCGAACCTACTAAACCAACTATACGGCTGGCTACCGTTACAAAGAAGAAACCAAAAATGATGATCAGGATACCGATCAATAATTTTTGTAGGAAGCCATCACCAGGAATACCAGGAAGCACTGTCATTAAAGCAACTAAGATGATGCTACCAATAATTACTACTTTAAAGGACAGATCACGATCAGTACGTAAAATACTGGCTTCGCTTTTTTCTTTTAACGAAGCTACGCTGTCGCGGAATGAGCTGACAATCGTTGGTATTGTTTTAATCAAGGTAATAAAACCACCAGCGGCCACAGCACCAGCTCCAATCTGGCGAATGTAAGCGAAGTACAAAGCGCTGGAAGGATTAGCAAAGGTTTTAGTTGCCGGATCCCAGCTTCCTTTACCACCGGCCGTATTAATATCTGTTAAATAACCAAGCGTTACTAATTGTTCTGCTACCACTTCCATAGGCACTAAAGTAGAGAGTAAGGGAATGATGGCCCACCAGGCCAAGACAGAACCCGCTACGAGCACACCACCAATCTTCGGTCCGATGATATAACCCACACCTAAGTATTCAGGTGTAATCTCTGCGTTAGTCGTTGCAGATGGCCAGAATTTATTAACCTGTGTAGTCACATAGGTGGGCACCTCGGCAATGACATGAAATACCTTTTGCAGAATAGCATAGCCCATGGCCACACCCATACCAATAAAAGCAGTCTTGGCAAACACGCCTCCTTTTTCACCTGCCTGCAATACCGAAGCACAGGCTGTACCTTCAGGATAAGGTAAGGTATCGTGTTCTTTTACAATGAGTGATCTTCTCAACGGAATCATCATCAGTGTACCCAACACACCACCGAAGGCAGCAAGTATCAGAATGGTCAGGTAATTGAAATAACTATCACCAACACTCACCCCATTTTCGCCTGGAGATAAAAATAAAAAGCCGGGCAAGGTAAACACCACACCGGCAGCAATAGACTCACCAGCCGAACCCGTAGTTTGAATAATGTTATTTTCTAAAATGGTTGTCTTTAAAAACTTACGCCCAAGTGTAATGGCAATTACTGCAATAGGAATAGATGCCGATACTGTAAGACCTGCTTTCAATGCCAGGTATACCGTAGAACATCCGAAGAGAATGCCAAAGAGCGAACCAAACACAACAGACTTTACGGTAAACTCTGCAATGTTTTGCTCCGGAGCGATGTAGGGTTTAAAAATTTTAGAAGCCATTACACATCATTAAAAGTTCGAAATTCAAAGTTTAAAATTAAGCAGTTCTTTTCGCCAGGGTTTTGTCGTAAACAATCATTAGCAATGTAGACAGAAAACCTACGGTGCTTAAAATATACCACATGGCTGCAGGATTAGTTGCCATGTAATTTATCCTCAACCAATCAGCCAGATAACCGGCTGCAATAGAACCCAACGCCACTGGTAGAAATGCAAAACCCATATAAGTACCTACCTGGTTTGCCGGAGCCAGGTTGCTCACATATTCATAAAATCTTGGTGCCTGTGTCGCTTCACCGAAAGCAAATACAGCCACACCAATCACAACTGCAAGCACAGTAGGTATGGCTCCCACTATAATCCAGGCAATACTTGCTAACAAGAAGCCAATAGTCATAGCGGTAAAAGCTTTCCATTTTTTAAAGAGTACAGCCAACACAGGGCTGAAGACAATAATACAGAAAGCATCTACTGTCTCCAGAAATTCAAATTTCTCATAACCAAGTACATCTGTGGCATAAAACGGCAACAAGTAAAATATTTGCCAGAAAATAATCCAGAAACCAGAGAAGATGAGTAAGAAGCTGATGAATCGGAAATTGCCAAATACCATGATCATATCAGAAAATACTTTAGCCAAAGTACGTTGTTGACCTTCACCCGCTTCCACAGCAGGTTCTTTAAAAAACAACATTGTACCTACAAGCAATAGAGCGGAGGTAACTGATGACATAACCAGTACATATTCAATACCTAAATCCTGACGGATATAGTAAGCGATTATGGGAGCAATAGCACCACCAAGGTTTACTAAAGAATAATAGATGGAAAAACCTAAGGCTCTTGAACTTTCGCTGGTTGTTTTTGCCACCGTACCCACAATACATGGTTTAATCAGCGAGCCACCTGCTGCAGTAAACATCAACACCGCAATCACATAATTCCTGGCGCCTACTGATGCCACGATTTCCTTACCCCATTCCATACCTGCAAGTGCAATTAAAAAGTAACCGATAGCAAATACACCGAAGCAAGCAATCAATGTTTTTTTGAAGCCATATTTATCTACCAACACCCCGGTAAAAATGGGCAAGAAGAATATTACACCTGTAAAGAAGGTGCCGACCAGGGCGCCTGCTTCATCTTCAAGCCCCACTTTTTTGGCCAGGTAATAAGCCAAAATAGCCTTTGCACCATAAAAAGCGAGGCGTTCAAAGAGTTCTAAGACATTGGCAATCCAGAAGGTAGATGAAAATCCATTGCGGACTTCCTGAAAACGTTGGTTTAAGGTCATGAAACGGTTTAAGTTTTGGTCAAAAAATAATTCTGTTTTTCTGGTTTAAAAGACCAAATAAGGCAGCCTATAAACACCAAACCAAACAAAATTTTTTAGTCGGGGCAAAGTAGGCCATACAAACGATTTTCGCAACCCCCATACAAGATTATATATCGTTGCCGCAATCGTTTGAAGCTGTATTTTCCTTACCTTTGATGCCTTAAAACTAAATTCACCATGCAAGAAATAGGAATAAAACCGGAGAATTCATTCTTAAAGAACTTGGGCATTTTTGAGGGAACAGCGCATTGGAATCTATCTCCAGCTGAACTTACTAAAATTGCAGTAGCGAAAGGACAAGGTACCCTTGCCAGCAGCGGTGCTATTGCCATCGATACAGGTGAGTTCACCGGACGTTCACCTAAAGATAAATTCACCGTAAAAGATGAACTGACCGAAAACAGTGTTTGGTGGAATAACTTCAACATCCCTTTCGAATCTTCAAAGTTTGATGGATTGTATCGCAAGATGATTCAATACTTTAATGGTAAAGAGTTTTTTGTGCGCGATGCCGTTGCTTGTGCTGATCCACGCTACGCATTGAAAGTACGTGTACTAAATGAATATGCCTGGTCTAACCAGTTTGTCTATAACATGTTCCTCCGCCCAACGGAAGCTGAACTAAAATCTTTCGAACCAGAATGGTTAATCTTAAACGCACCTGGTTTCCGCGCTAACCCTGAAGTAGACGGTACACGTCAGCATAACTTCTCCATTATCGACTTCAAAAGAAAAATCATATTAGTAGGTGGCAGTGGTTACACTGGTGAAATCAAGAAGGGTATTTTCACTGTACTGAATTTTGTACTACCACACCAGAAGAATGTATTGTCCATGCATTGCTCTGCCAACAGTGGTGCAGCTGGCGATACTGCGCTCTTCTTTGGTTTATCCGGAACTGGTAAAACTACTTTATCTGCCGACCCTAATCGCAAACTTATTGGTGATGACGAGCACGGTTGGACAGAGGACAATACCATCTTCAACTTTGAAGGAGGCTGCTATGCAAAATGCATAGACCTGACAGAAGAAAAAGAACCAGATATTTTCCGCGCTATTAAGCCCGGTTCTATTCTTGAAAATATAGTTTACAAAAAAGGTACTAATGAAGTTGATTTTGCAGATGGCTCACGCACTGAAAATACCCGCGTAAGTTACCCGATCGATCACATCAGCAACATTGCCGTTCCTTCTTTAGGAAAAAATCCGAAGAACATTTTCTTCCTTACCTGCGATGCTTACGGTGTACTACCTCCCATCTCAAAATTAACACCTGGTCAGGCTGCCTTCCATTTCATTTCTGGTTACACAGCAAAAGTGGCTGGTACTGAGGCGGGCGTAACTGAACCAACCATGACTTTCTCAGCTTGCTTTGGCGCTCCATTCATGCCTTTGCACCCAACCAAATATGCTGAAATGCTGAGCCGTAAAATGCGCGAGACAAACGTAAATGTTTGGTTAGTAAACACCGGCTGGAGTGGTGGCGCCTATGGTGTAGGTAAGCGTATGAGCTTGAAGTACACAAGAGCCTTAATCACGGCTGCTTTAAATGGTGAACTTGACAAAGTAGAATATGTGAACCATGAAGTATTTGGTGTGGCTAAACCACAAAGCTGCCCTGGTGTTCCTGCAGAGATTTTAAATCCACGCAACACCTGGTCAGATAAGAATGCTTACGATGAAAAAGCAAATTACCTGGCTTCTGCTTTCATGAAGAACTTTGAAAAATTTGCAGAGTTCGCTAATGACGAGATCATGGCAGGCGCTCCACGCGTAAAAGCTTCCGTATAATTTTATTAATTTCTCAACAATAAAGCCCTGCATTTTCATGTAGGGTTTTTTTTTGATACTGGTAACCAAACCGCATTCGTTCTTGTCCCCCGATAAAGAATACTATAAATTATTTTCCACTAATCCCTTCAGGTGACATTAATTTGAAAACAGTAGGGATTTTACAAAATAAAACATCCGTTAAACCGCTGAAAGCAGATGCAAACAGCGGTCAGACGGATTTTAGGTAAAGATTCGGATTCGCAGATTATCTAATATTTACTTTCTCAATGGTTCATTGTCAATCGTCCATTGATAATTGACCATTCCCTTTATGCTTTTCTAACCACTCTCGCCATATAAAAACCATCGAAACCTTCACTAGGCCAGATATGCTTCTCTTCTTCCAAAGTAAAATCAGGATTGTTTGCTAAAAACTTTGCTACCTGCTTCTCATTCTCTGTAGGCATTAAGCTACAAGTTGAGTAAACCAGTTTACCACCGGGCTTCACCATCATACTATAGTCGTGTAAAATATTTTGTTGCAGGTCGATTACCTTCTCAATAAACTCAGGCGATAATTTCCATTTAGCATCCGGGTTTCTTCTGAGTACGCCTAAGCCTGAGCAAGGCACGTCTAACAGTACGCGGTCGCCCATTTTTTCCATGCGCTTAATCGTTTTGGTCGACTCAATTACTCTTGTTTCCACATTACCTACACCGGCACGCCTGGCGCGTAACTTCAATTCTGTCAACTTCCACTCTTCAGTATCCATAGAAATGATGCGCCCTTTATTTTGCATGAGTGCAGCAAGGTGCAAAGTCTTCCCCCCCGCTCCAGCACAGGCATCAATCACACGCATGCCTGGTTCTACCTGTAAAAAGGGAGCAATGGCTTGAGAGCCGGCATCCTGTACTTCAAACAAACCTTCTTTAAATTGTGGGAGCTTAAACACATTTTGTCGTTGCGCCAAAATCAATGCTTCAGGATAACGCTCATCCAAGCTTACCTCTATTTCTTCCTCTGAAAATTCTTTATAAAGTTTCTTTAAGTTCGTTTTCAAGCTGTTCACACGCAGAACTACTCTCGCTTCTTCATTTAGGGCTTTAAGCTCATCATGCCAGATTCTACCCAACTCTTTCTCACCTTGCTCATCCATCCAGTCAGGAATAGATTCAGCAATCTTCCTAACTGTCTTTACTTCTTCCCACTTACGTAAAATCGCCTTTCTGTTCAAGCCTTCAAACTCTACCCAATCCGGCAATTCCTGTTCGTTCATTGCGCACCAGCCGCCCAGCAACTTCCAGTAGTCATGCGGGCCACAGGGGGTTACTTCCATCAGCAAACGGTACCAACGCACGATGTCGTAAGTCGTTTCTGCAATGAAGCGCCTGTCGCGGGCTCCCCATTTAGAATTTTGCTTCAAAACCTTCTCAATTACTTTATCGGCATATTTTTTGTCACCGAAAATCTGTGTCAGTGAGTCAATAACAGCCTGGGTAGTGTTTTTATATAATTTCACGCTGCAAGATAGAAATACTAATTGTGCTTTGTTTCATAACTTTGCTTATCAACTTACGTGTTGGATAAAATGAAATACCTTATCATCTTATTATTCCCCATCTGTGTAGTAGCACAAAGTCCATTGCAAGGCCTGAAAAAAGCGGCTTTAGACAAGGCTAAAGGGCTTGCCAGCAAAGACAACCTCAATAAAGCCACCACACTTTTGCTGAACGACCTCGATAAAACAAGGGCACAATTTGACTCAACAGATTTTGATTATTCTATCATTGTCACAGACAACTCAGGGCTATTCGATGTAAAGGAAAAAGGAGAGAGAAACGCCAAATTGATTACCAGTGCCAATCTCTACAATAAGTTTATGCAGAATGATGAACTCACAGATATAGAAAGAGCACGGGCTCATCTGGAGTTTGGTGAGATCTTCTACGCGCAAAATAAATATACCACGGCAGAAAATCGCTTTAAGTCTGCCCGCGAATTATTTGAAAGCGGAAGCGGAACTGATGATATCGGTTATTTAAAAACCATTGCCAATCAGGGCTTACTTTATGCCACTATGGGGCGCTTTACACAGGCCGAGGCCTACACGGCCGAAGCACTGGATTTACGCAAGACTAAACTGGGTGAAACCAATGCAGGTGTTGCCGCATCCTATAATAACTATGCAGTGTTGCGCTATAACCTGGGTAAATACAATGAAGCAGAAAAAGACATAGCCCAGGCACTTGGTATTTTAACGCAAAACAATTTAAAAGAGGCCATGCAATATGCCATTGCACTTAATAACCTGGCCATGATCAAACAAACTATTGGTCGTTTTGATGATGCTATCGAGGACTTAAAAGAAGTATTAAGCATTTCAGAAAAACTGCAGAGCAGTAAATCCAAAAATCACTTAAAATTTATTTCTAACCTCGCACTCCTCTATCAACAAACCGGTAAATACACAGAAGCAGAAGCACTTTACCTGAGTGCCCAAAACAGAATAAGCAAAACCAGTCCTGACTACGCAGCCCTGTTAAACAACCTGGCCCTACTCTACCGAGTTATGGGGCAAGATGAAAAAGTAGAAGACCCGCTGGTGAAGGCACTGGCTATTTATAAAAGTAATGTAGGCGATGAAAGTCCTGTTTACGCTAAAACACTTAACGACTTAGGTAATTTTTATAGAAGCAAAGAACGTTACGCAGAAGCTGAGCCACTGTTGACCCGCGCTTTGAGCATACGAGAAAAAGCCCTGGGCACTACACACCCACTCTATGCACAATCGAAGGAAGACCTGGCCATACACTTTTGGAAAAAAGGCGAAGCAGACAAAGCATACACTTTGTATAAAGAGGTAATGGATCAATCCCTTGGGTTTATCAATCAATACTTCCCTCCTATGAGTGAAGCAGAGAAAACCAAGTACTGGGATGTGCTTTCACCGCGCTTTCAACGTTTTTATAATTTTGCCAATGCTTATGCGAGTGTAAATAAAGAAGTGATTAAAGACCTCTATGATTATCACATTGCCACCAAGGCACTTCTCTTAAACTCTACCAATAAAATCAAACAAAGCATAATTGCCAGTAAAGATGCAGCCTTGATTACAGACTACTTTACATGGCTGGATCAGAAAGAAACCTTGGCTCGTTATTATGCCTACACCAAAGAAGAATTAAAAGAGCAGAAAATTAATTTAGACTCTACCGAGCGGGCAGCCAATAGTCTGGAGAAAAAGATTTCTGAGCGTTCAAAAGATTTCTCTGAGGGTTTTAGCAATCAGAAAGTCACCCATGCACAACTCAGTACCCTGCTAAACGATCAGGAGGCCATTGTTGAAATTGTGCGCGTACGTACTTACACTCAAAATTTTACAGATCAGGTAGCCTACCTGGCACTTGTCTTAACCAAAGGCGCTAAAGAGCCCATATTGATTCAGCTGGAAAATGGTAATCAACTGGAAACACGCTATGCTAAATATTACCGTAATACCATTCAGCAAAAGCAAACAGACAACGTTTCGTATGAACAATATTGGAGTAAGATAGAACCTGCATTGAGTAGTAAGAAAATTCTATACTTGTCTCTAGATGGTGCCTACAACCAATTAAATTTAAACACCCTTAAGAAAGCTGATGGCGATTACCTGGTGAAGAAGTATGAGATGATCTTACTTGGTAATTCAAAAGACCTGATCGCGATTAAAAGTCGCAAAGCAAGCACACCAAAAAAGAATGCCTTCTTAATTGGCTTCCCTGATTATGGTGGTCCGGAGCTCACTAGTTTACCTGGTACAAAAACAGAGTTAGATGGCATCAATAAAATGCTGAAAGCAAGCGGCTATCAGGTTACGCAGTTTATGCAAAAAGAGGCGAGTGAGAAAAACTTAAAAAACATCAAAGCACCAGAGCTACTGCATATTGCTACGCATGGTTATTTCTTGCAAGATGTAGAAGGCAAAGACAATGCCTATGGCATTAGTGCTGAGAATGCGTTGGAAAATCCGCTCTTACGTTCGGGCCTGATGCTGGCTGGCGCCAGTAAGACAGTAAGTGGTGCAAGTGAACCCAACCTGGAAAGTAACGACAACGGAGTGCTTACAGCCTATGAAGCGATGAACTTAAATTTAGAAGGCACACAGCTGATTATTCTGAGTGCCTGCGAAACAGGCCTTGGTGATGTTAAAAATGGTGAAGGTGTTTACGGTTTGCAACGTGCCTTTCTGGTGGCAGGTGCCGATGCCTTGATCATGAGTTTATGGAAAGTGGATGATGCTGCGACACAACAACTCATGACTAACTTCTATACTAACTGGATAAAGCTACGCGACAAGCAAAAAGCATTTAAGCAGGCACAACTTCAATTGATGACCAAATACAAAGAGCCTTATTATTGGGGTGCTTTTATTATGATTGGGAATTAGTCATGCAGCTATATGCATTTGTGATTTTGCTTAAATAAAGTCTACAGGTTGTAAATGAAAACCTAACTAAACCATGGCCAAAGGCGTTCCCACTTTCAGATCAATTGCATGGGTTTCACTTATACCCCAAATGTTAATTGTTGTGCTGATTATCTACATCTATTCTATATTTAATTTTTCAGAGACCATTTTATTTGGATGCCTTACTTATCTGATAATATCCTACTCCTTACGCACCTATGTAATGCGTGATTTTCGTAAGGGCATGAAGCTTTGCAAGACACATCAATTTAAGAAGGCCATTCCCTACTTCGAAAAAACGATTGATTTTTTGAAAGAAAGAAAGTGGTTAGACAAATACCGTTATATATTACTGCTAAGTTCCTCTAAAATGAGTTACAGAGAAATGAGCTTGTGTAACATTGCCTTTTGCTATAGTCAGATTGGCGAAGCGCAACAAGCAAAAGCCTACTATGAAAACGTGTTGATGGAGTTTCCGGACAATGTAATTGCCACAGCAGCGCTAAAAATGATTACTGGTTTTGAGAATTTGACTTCCAGTACACCTACTCCAACTACCTGATAGATTGCTGTATTGCTTTACAACAAAAAAGGTCTGCAAAACAGACCTTTTTTGTGCCTAAGGGGGGACTCGAACCCCCACAGCTTGCGCCACACGCCCCTGAAACGTGCGTGTCTACCAATTCCACCACTTAGGCAATAAAAAAGCCCCATCGGGCAGATGAGGCTTTGTGCCCAGGACTGTATTACCCTCAATTGCAAATGTAGAATAACTATTGAATTTTCGCTGAAATAAGTTTGGAGCGTGGCAGACAATTTTTGAGAATGTTTCGAAATTGACGCTAACTAAAAAATCTGACACACTCTCATCCACACTACACATTTTAGCAATGGTTAAACTACTATTTTATCAGCGTACTGATAGAGAATATAACGATGGGTCAAGCCCAATATTCATGCAACTTAGCTATAATGGAAACAGGATCCGCAAACCTGTTCCTGAAGTAGTTGTAAAACCTCAAAACTGGTCAACAGAAAAAAAGAGAGTCAAAAAAGGTGATCCTCATTTCGAGGAATTCAATAGTAGACTAGATGAAATCCAGTCAAAAGTAATTGAACTCAATAAAGTTGTTCTAATGAATAAAGTTCAACTTAACGACAAGTTCATACTTGATAGGATAACCAACCCCAATCAGCTCTCAGCTGACCGAAAACAATTTAGGGCAATCTTTGAGGAATACCTCAACGCTATCAGACCAAATAGTGAAAAAGGTACAATTAAGGGCAAAACAAGTCCTTTCAATTTTATTAAGAATTTTGAAGATGAAAGGAAGAAAACACTGTACCTACATAGTTTTAACACCACCTTTTTTGAAGAATTCAGACAATACGCATTTGAAGAGAAACAAATTGAAGCCAACTACTTTGCTAAAATAATAGCTACTCTTAAAACATTCCTGAATTGGGCGTTTGAAAAAGGTCTGACTGATAATCTAGACTACAAAAAATTCAAGGCGCCCGAAAAAGAAAAGGAAGTTATATACCTAACAAAGGAAGAACTTACTTCACTCTATAACTACCAATTTAATTCAGATAAGTTATCACACGTTAGAGATATATTCTGTTTCTCATGCTTTACTGGCCTTCGTTTCTCTGATGTCATTTCTCTAAAGCCTGCACACATTATTGATAAGCAAATAGTCAAGACAATCATAAAAACAAAAGTTAGTGCTTCTATACCACTTAATAAGTATGCCTTAGACATACTTAAGAAGTATGCAGATGGTCCACGCAGACCCCTTCCTAGAATTTCAAAATCACGATTCAATGAAAATCTAAGAACGTGTTGCGAAAAGGCTGGCATTAATACACCTACCCTAACGGTTCAATTTAAAGGTGGTAAAAGAACAGAATCGGTAGACCCAAAGTATAAGTTAATTAGTAGCCATTTAGGGCGAAAGACCTTTATAACGCTTTCTCTTATCCACGGGATGAAAGAAATAGTAGTGAGAGATATTTCGGGCCACAAAAAGGAAAAAAGCTTTAAACGCTATGTTAAAATAGCTGACACAACTAAAAGAGTTGAAATGGATTTAACCTGGGACTCAATCAATCTCTAGATATGGAAAGCAGGACAGTACAAATTATTAGGTCAACGATTCATTCAAAAGTTGTAGAGTTCAGGCGTGAAATTCTCGCTGAGTTATCTGAGGAAGAAATGCCCAAAATAGCCTACCAAAGAATGGAGAACTTCTTTAATCAGCTACTATTATCCATAGAAAAGGAGGAATCGCTTTTCTACTACCAATCCCTCTCACTAGAATTAATAACGCTGAATCGAAATAAATACATTAAGTCCGGTAACAGTAATTGGGAATTAAGTTTCAAAGAATACAAACTTGCCACTATCGTAGAGTTATTTGAGTTAATTAAAAAATCTTTAAAGGAATGCCTAAAGAAATTCTCCCCAGAAAAAAGTCTCCTATTATTCTTGGTATACACAACAGAAAAAGAAATTCTAAGCTTCTTAGAAAAGCGTCTCTCGGATAAAAAGACTAGTTCGACTAAACTGCAATTTCTAGAAGCAGTAAAGCAAACCATCGAAACTGAGGTATTGAAAGTTTTTGAGGAAGATGCGAAGGATTACGTGTCATTCTATGCATGGAATAATGATGAAGAAAAGGATGAATACATACAAATCAGTTATACAAGCATTATCTCCTGGATCACAGGAAGACAGCAGGAATTTGCCACTCTCAGTATTAGGAACGAATCAAAAGTTAGGCGAGCGTTAAATGCCTTAAATAATGAACAGGGTTTATTAACTCATTTCAACGCAAATTTAGATCAAGAGTCGTTTGATTTACTACAGATCTTTAATGGAATCATATTAAAGGAGAAATTAAAGAACACTCCGCACATAGAACACCTTGTTGCAGTATTGTCCTGGCTGCGTCTTAATCAATATATATCAGCAGAATCAACTGAGTTTGTTGAATGGTTGGATTTCATTGGAATAACGCAATACGCAAAATTTCGAAAAAGAAACCTGTGGAATAAAGTGATAAATGAATATTGGATAAAAGACATATTGAAAAGAAATGATTGTGACTTAAGGGCTTTTTTTGCAGTGACGGCCGCTTGATTATATGGAAAACAGCTTGAATTGCACCTTTATTCTTGCAGTGATACCTCAAAAAAGGGACTTTAAAATAATGTTTGCAATATCATAATCAATACAAACAGATCGTATGGCAGACATAGTTTTAACATCACTTTCTAAAAAGGAACTGAAAGAAATGCTAATCGATGTTCTTAAGGAGCTAGGTTCCACTCCAGAAAAGAATTTCGAAAAAGAGGAGCCGATGAACTTAAAAACTACGGCTAATTGGCTGGGTATTGCCCAAAGTACTTTAATCTCATATAAAAGAAAAAAGATTGTGCCTTATTACCAGCTCCCAAATTCAAATAAAGTAAGGTTCTATAAATCAGAGCTAGTAAAAGTATTTCAACAAAATCCAGAACTCTTACAGGCAGCTAGAAAATAAAAAAACCACAGTCGGTAAACTGTGGCTATCATTTCTTTTGAATGTTAAGAATTCGAGCGCTTAACTAGTCAAAGGTAATGGATGGAAAGCTATTGTCAAAATACAACCACCAACCTATGAATAATTTTTCTGAACACTCCTGGAACAATGATGATCGAGTCACTCAAGACTTTAAATCAATGGCCATAGAAGGAAGTTCCTTACCTCCCATTTTAAAAGTTTGGGGCAACTACATTTTACAAATGGGGCTATACCAGGCCGTGGGGGAACGAGGCAGCGGTAAGTCACTATTAATGAAGCAGTTATGTATCGCGGTTGCCAATGGTTGGAAAGAGTTCTGTACAGAAGCAATTGAAATTTGTGGTAACACGCTTTACATCAATCTTGAGATGGATCATAATCTGATGAAACGAAGACTTGATGGTTTATATAAAAGCACTTCTCAGAATACGTCTGGCCCGTATAAAGCCATCATGCATTCGTCTCCAAATAATTTTGCGACTGAACGCTCCTTCATTGTTGAATTGATGAAGCAACACAAGCCTGTATTAATAGTAATTGACAACTATAAGTTTGCGTTCAGAGATTTTGATTCTAATAAATCAAATGTTGCTATGCAAATAATGAGCGACCTGCGTAGGTTAACTCGTGAAGATAAAATTGCCATCGTAGTAGTTGATCATACCAGGAAGCACACAAGAAGCTTAAAAACTGAATCTGATCTACAAGGAGGCAGTGGTTCAAAGAGTGATGCCTTTGATGGAGATTTCTTCATTCGAAAGAGTTCTAAAGATCCTAGTTGGCGAATTCTTAAGCGAGACAAAAGTCGAATGGTCGAGGATCAACGGAATGCCAAGCTATTACGATTAAATCGCGAAACACTTTGGTTTGAAACTGAAGAAGAAGAGATTAACGAGACGGACCACTTATCAGGAGACATGATGAGTGGAAAGGATGAAGCATACGAGCTTGCAAAGGCTATGCATGAAAAGGGTGCTTCCGTTGATCAAATCGTGGCAGCAACAGGAATACCTAAATCTACAGTCTATCGAATCTTAAAATGAAATTCTCATAATTCTCACTTTTCTCATAATTCTCATTTTTCCCATTGAGAAGCTTTGCAAAAAATGAGAATGAGAATGAGAATTGAGAATAACTAAAATAATTATGAACTGCGAAGAAGCTAATAACCAATCCATCATTCAATTTCTATCCCAACTCAGGATAGAACCTGTACGAATCAATGGCAACTCGTATTGGTATTTATCACCTCTAAGGAAGGAGAAATCACCCTCATTTAAGGTGGATGCCAAACTCAATCGCTGGTATGATCATGCAAGTGGTATGGGTGGGAAATTGGTTGATCTAGGTATAAAGCTAACTGAAGACAACGTTAGCCAATTCCTCAAAAGATTAGAGCAACATGATCTTAGTTCATTTTCTTTTCAAAGGCCTGAGCATATGAAAAGTAGAGAAATTGAAATTAAAAAAGTAAAGGCACTGGAAAATAAGGCACTACTCTCCTACCTGGAGAACAGAGGAATTAAGGAAGGTCTGGCAAAACAATTTTGTCAAGAGGTGTATTACCAACTGAATGACAAACACTTTTTTGCTATAGCATTCACAAATGATACCAAGGGCTTTGAGATAAGAAATAAGTACTTCAAAGGATGTATAGGCAACAAAGACATAACAACCATAAAGCAATCGGATTCAAGTAAGGTTTTGATGTTTGAGGGCTTTATAGATTTTCTCTCCAGCCTAAAAGAACTTAGTATCAATTTGAGCACAAGTCATGTGATAATCCTGAATTCAGTTAATCAGATTGAAAAAGCAAAACTCAAATTAAAGGAATTGGCTCCAACCACAATCGAAACCTACTTCGATAATGATGAGGCTGGAATTGCTTGTTTAGAAATACTGAGAAAGGATTTTCCGAATGCAACTGATCGCTCCCATATCTACAAGGGATTTAAAGATCTCAATGAGATGATTATTTCAAAGCGTAAGATAAACAAGAATTTATCATTATAAGTCGACCAAAAAGTAAACTATAAAACAGTGAAGGGGAGTATAAAAACAATGATTTACAAAATCACTTGTCGACCAGATGTTTGTTTTCTGCTCCCTAGAGCGGAAAGAATGGGGTTTGCCCCATTCCCGCTCGCTCCCCCCTTCACCTCAAATTTTTTCCAGTATTGAATATGGACAAACAAGTTAAAATCAGTGCATCACACCACCAGACTTTGGTGACGCTTGCTGCAAAAAAAGATCGTTCATTAAAGGACTACCTGGAGCAGTGTATACTCTTTTTCAAAACAACAGAATTAGATCCCAAAGAAATTGAC
>VFQM010000629.1_pt1 | contig 37327 bp, 26 predicted proteins | sample 3512391 | NCBI WGS metagenome assembly VFQM01 (sample SAMN10412369, study PRJNA504923) | tailings metagenome | isolation source: Replicate 1 from Balatoc abandoned mine | place: Philippines
CAAGGTGCTGATCGATACCGCAGCCAACAAGATCACCATTTCCGCCAGCGCCGATATCGAAATCAGCGCGGGCGGCAACCTCACCCTTAGCGCCAACGGCACGGTCACGGTGTCGGGCGCTTCGATCAACCTCAACTGACGGAGCGCGCAATGGGACAGCCAGCGGCCAAGCAGGGCGATCAGGCGGTGGGGGTGGATACCCACGTGGTCATGGTTCCGTCCCCGCCGGGCTCGCCCGTGCCAACCCCGCTGCCTCACCCGTTTGCCGGAATTCTGGACACGGATCTGTCTGCAGACGTCAAGATCGATGGGCGCGCTGCGGCGATGGTCAACTCGGTCGCCACAAACACGCCGCCGCACGTACCAACCCCGCCGGGGGTTTCGTTCCAGTCGCCGCCCGACAACAAGGGCCCGGTCAGCTCAGGTTCGACCACGGTGTTCATCAACGGACGCGGTGCGGCGCGCAACGGCGATCCGGTGGCAAGCTGCGGCGGCAGTTCGACCGTGATCGCCGCTTCGACAGTGCTGATCGGATAACGCCATGGCGATCCACGATTCCATCATCGGCAGCGGCTTCGCCTTCCCGCTCATGCCCGACAGCAGCGGCCGGCTGGGCTATGTCACGGGCGAGGATGCAATCGAGCAATCGCTGGCGGTGCTGCTCCAGACCTGGCTGAAAGAACGGGTGATGCGACCCGATTTCGGCTCGTCGCTGCGCGAACAATTGTTCGCACCAGGCAGCGAGCGAAGCCTGCGCTTGCTGGAACAGAGCGTCCGGGCGGCAATCCGCGATCACGAAGCACGGATCGAGGTCGACAACATCGCGGCATCGACCGATCCGCGTGACCAGACCTATGTCCTGATCGAGATCGCCTACCGCATCCGCGCGACCTATGTCCGCGGCAACCTGGTGTTCCCGTTCTACATGTCCGGCGTGCCGGGGGTGGGCGCGGCATGACGCTCACACCGCTCAGCCTCGACACGCTCAGCTGGGAAGACTTGCGCCAGCTTGGCCAGCAGCAGGCACCGGTGGCCTCGGGCGGCCGCTGGACGCACCATTCGCCAGTCGATCCCGGGATCACCCTGCTGGAACTGTTTGCCTTCCTGCTCGACCAGCAGGTCTTCGTCATGGATCAGTTGTCCGATGACCTGCAGCTCGCAATTCTGGCGCTGCTGGGCGAGGCCCCGCGTGGCCCCGGGGTGGCACAGACGGTTGTGGCCCCGCGCGAAGGCTCGCTGGCGGCGGCAGAGTTTTGTCCGGCTGGCGCGGTGCTGGTGCCACAAGCGGGCGGTTCGGCCGACCTTTCGTTCAGTCTGGCGCGGGACACGCTGTTCCTGCCGGTCGACCGCCTGACAATTGCCATACAGGGCGAAGACCGGACGATAGATCTGCAGCAGGCCCGCTCGCAGCCGCTCTTCGCCACCCCGCCCGGACCGGCTGCAGATCTTGCCATCACGGCCCGCCTGGCCGCGCCGCTTGATCCGGCGCTGATCGGGCAGGAAGTGTCCTTGGCCGTCATCCTCGACGATGGCGGGGCCGTGCCGCCGGAATGGCACCCCGATGCGAGCGATGCGCCGCCGCCGGTCGCCATGACGCTGCGGCTGGGTGATGGTGCCGGTGGCTGGCTGCCGCTGTCCACCGGCTGGCACGATGGCACTGGCGGGATGCGCCGGTCTGGCCTGATCCGGTTTACCTTGCCGCCAGCCTGGGCCGGGCTGGGCGAGCTGCGCCTGACCCTGTCCGGCGGGCCCGAACGACTCCATGCCGAACCGCCCCGGCTGGCGGCGCTCGCGTTGGGCGCCGGGCTGGCGCGTCATGCCGTGCCGCTGCGGATCGACGCGGCGAACACCGGCGATCCGCAGCACGACGCCCTGCGCACGGCGCTGCTCGGCCAGCTGGCAGGCTGGCTGCCCTTGTCGGGGCTGACCATGGCGCTACCTGCCGGGATGGCGCCGGTGCTGCCCTCAAGCCTGGTTCTGGCGCTGCAGGACCGCGCCGGCGACTGGCACGATTGGCAGCGCCAGGACAGCCTGGTCGCCGCCGATGGCGAGCGACGCGTCTTCACATTCGATCGGTCCCTGTCGGTGCTGCGGTTTGGCGATGGCTACGCCGGACGGGTTCCGGCACCCGCGCAAAATCTGCGGTTGGCATTGGAGCTTGGCGGCGGCGCAATTGGCAACCATCCCGCCGGGCTGGTCTGGCGCGCCCGCGATGGCGGGCCTGCCGATCTGGTGTCGCTCACCCCGGCGGTGGGGGGCGAAGAAGCCGAAAGCATGGCCGGCGCCCGGCAGCGGCTGGCGAGCGCGCTGGTCGCGGTGACTCGCGCCGTCACCGCGGAAGACCATGCAGTTCTGGCCGAAACCGCGCCGGGCATTGCCCGCCACCGCGCGGCGGTAGCGCCCGGATTCGACCCGGCCTTCCCTTGTGCCTGGTCAAGCGACAGCATCACCGTGTTCGTTGTGCCGGTGACCGGCGAAGATGCTCCGGCGCCAGTGGCCGATCCCGGCGCGCTGCAGCAGATCCGCACGGTGCTCGGCGCTGCGCGGCTGATCACGACGCGAGTCTTTGTCGAGCCGGTCGTCCTGCGCCCGGCTGCGATCGAGATCGAGCTTGAAGGGCTACCCGCGCTCGCTCCGACTCTGGCGGCAGAACTGCGTGCAGTACTGGGCCGCTATCTGCATCCTGCCTTGGGCGGTGGGGAAGGGACCGGATGGCCATTCGGACATCCCTTGCGCCCGTCAGAACTGATGCGGGTGATTGAGCAGAACCTGCCGGGCGGCGCACAGGTCGGGGCAGTGTCGATCCGGTTGCTGGACGATCCTGGCAGTGCGGCCAGTTCCTGCGGCGACACCGCGATCGGTACATATGAACTCCCCTGGCTCGCCTCGTTCGATGTTGCGCTAAGGGCGCTGGCGCCGCTGGGAGCGGTGCTGTGAGCGTGCGCCTGCCCTTTGCGCTCGATGCGCGCGGTGCGCCGCTACTGATGCCCGGCGGGGCGCCGGCATTGCTGGATGAGCTTGCGGTTCGGCGCGGTGCCTTCGTGCCTGAATGGCGCGGCAACGACGAGACCGACGCCGGGACCGCGCTGGCCCGGTTGTGGTCGGCTCAGGCCGGCGCGGCCATCGACCGGTTGCAACAATTGCCCGACAAGTTGGTCCGCGAATGCCTGTCTGCCGCCGGGGTTGGTCCGCGTCCGCAGCGCCCGGCACGCGCGCTAATCGCGTTCAAGCCTGACATGAAGCGGCTCGCCGGGCCTTTGCCCGTGCCGCAGGGCTTCCAGCTGACGAGCGCGCGGGCGGATGGTGGCAAAGGTCTGGTCACCTGGGAAACCGAGGACGAACTGTTCCTGCCGCCGCTCGAACTTGCCGAAGCTTTCGCCTTCGATGGCGAGCATGTCCATCCGCTTGACTTGTCAGCACCCTTCCATCCGTTTGGCGAGCGGCCTGCGCTTGGCGCGGCGCTTTACCTGGGGTTTGCGGCCGGCGGCGATCCGGGCACCGCGCTGTCGCTGGGGTTGGTCCCGGTTGACCTTGGTGCGGTTGGGACCAGCGGCGGACGGCCAGCGCCGAGCCAGCCCGAGCCGGTCCTGCGCTGGGAGGCGCTCAACCCGGCACGCGGCTTTGAACGCGGCGATGTCATCGCCGATGGCACCAACCGCTTTGCGGCCGAAGGCGTGCTGCGGTTGGCCCTGCCGCGGGGCTGGGGCCCATCGCGGCCCGGCCTTTCTCCCAAAGGCGATCCGCTGTTGTGGCTGCGGGTGCGCTTGGTCAGCGGCGCCTTTGGCCGGATCCCGCAGCTCCAGTCGCTGATTCCGCATGCCGTCCACGCCGCCGCCCGCCAGACCTGGCGCGATCAGGAGACACCGATCCAGCGCGGCCGCGATGGTGTGCGGGTCAACCTGGGCCGGCCCAATGTCGAACCCGGCTCGGTCGTTCTGACTGCGATCGATCCACTTGGGGGCGTTCAGACCTGGAGCGAAGTTGGATCGCTGGCCGGACAAGACGGCAACGCCCGGGTCTTCGTGCTGGATTCGGCCCAGGGCATCCTGCATTTTGGCGATGGGCGCGACGGGGCGATGCTGCCGACCGGGCTCAACCGGGTAACATTGCGGGCCTTTGCCACGGTCGCCGGGGCGGAGAGTGCCGTCGCCGCCGATGCGATCACCAAGCCGGTTCGGCAGCTTGCGGGACTGGCCGGACTTTCCAATCCCGCTGCCGCCAGCGGCGGCGCCGCGCTGGAAAGCGATGCAGCCGCGATCCAGCATGGCCCGGCGCTGGTCAAGGCGCGCGGCCGAGCCGTGACTGCGGGCGATGTCGCCTTGTTGGCGCTGTCGGCACAAGGGGCCAGCATCACGCGGGCCTGGGCGCTGGGCGGGGTCGATGCGAGCCTGGGCGGAGCGGTTCGGCCGGGTGCGATCGGGGTGTTCGTCATCCCGGCCCGGCGCGCGAGCGATCCGGCGGACGAGCCGGTCCTGGCCGGTTCGGAAGCGCTTGCGGCGGTGGCGCGCTACCTGGCGGGATCGGTCGGTGCGGCCCTGGCCCGCGTCACGGTTGGGAACCCGAGGTTCCACCGGATCCGGATCGAAGCGAACATCGCCTGCCGTGCCGGAGCCGATCTTGGGGCCGCCGCAGCGGCTGCCGAGGCGGCGATCAACAGCTGGCTCGATCCCGAAAGCGATGGCGGCGGACTGCGCCAATGGCGGCTGGGTGACATGATCCGCTACAACGATCTCGTCCGCCTGGTGCTTGGTGCCAGCGCCGATATCCTGTCGGTCCCCGATCTGGTCGTGGTGGTCGACGGACTGCGACACCCGGCTTGCCGCGATCTCCAGCTCTCAGCCTTCGGCCTACCCTGGCCTGACCGGCACGAGTTCAAGGCCAGCCTGGCGGAGGACGGGGCATGAGCTGCCTGGCGACCGATCCTCGGTTCCGCCTGCTTGATCGGGTGGTCGGCTGGGATGCCGCCAGCATCGAAGCCCTGACCGGGCTCGATGCGATCGAGGGCATTCGCCTGGCAGGCGATCCTGCTGCCCTCTCGGAAGCGGACATCGATCCATTCATTCCGCCGCCAGTCCTGGCACCGGGTTGCGGCGACTGCGACTGGTTCCTGGCGACGCCGCCCTGGCCGGAGCCACGTCTGCTGACGCTCGATGGCTGCGACAACCAGTGGACCGCAACCTGGGACCAGGGCTGTGCACCGACTGCGTTCCAGGAGATTTCGGCCATCGCCTTCGATCGGCATTTGCTGGCAGTGGCCGATCGCGCGGCGCGGCGCGTGCTGGTGCTGATGGCCGACGGGTTCCGGATCATTGGCGAAGCGGCGCTGGACGGCCTGGTCGATCTTAGCTTCGGACCCGGCGCGACGCTGACGGTGGCCTGCCAAGACGGGACCGCGATCGAGGTCCTGTCGATCCACGGACGCCGGCTCGGCGCGTGGCCCGCGGCGCTTCCTGCCGGGCGGATCCTGCGGCTGGCGCATGATCGCGCCGGGCAGTTGTGGCTGGTGATGCGGACCCCGGCCGGGGCGCTCGCGCTGTGGCGGCAAGTCGATCGCAGCGGAACATTCGTGGCGGCAGACTTGCCCGGACTGGCACAAGCATTTCGCCGCACAGCGCTGTCCGGCAGCAGCGTGATCGGTTTTGCCATGCAGCGCGGGGATGCCTTGGCGCATCTTGCGACCTTCGCCTGGGACTGGGCCGGACGGCCGCTATCCGCAGCGCTGGGGGGCAATGCAGGATTCGCGCCGGCCGATCGCTATGCCCGCGCCGGGCAGCTGCTGACGCTGGCAATCGACAGCGGGATCGATCACTGCCGTTGGCACCGGGTGCGGATCGAGGCTGACATCCCGCCGCGCACCGCAATCGAGCTGGCGGTGGCGAGCAACGATTCCGCCAGTCCCGCGCCGCAAGGCGTGATCGAACCAGCCTGGGCCGGTTTTGCCGCCGGTGTGCCCCATCCTGGCGATTGGCAGACGATTGAGGCAGGCGCGCTCGACGCCTTGATCCAGCAACCAGCGGGACGCTATCTGTTTTTACGGTTGCGGTTGACCGGCGATGGCCAGGCGACGCCGCTGGTCCGGCGGATCCGGATCGATCTGCCGCGCGCAACCAGCGCCGATTTGCTGCCGTCGATCTATCGCCAGGAACCGCGCTCGGCTGACTTTACCGAGCGCTTCCTGGCCTTGTTCGATGCCGGTCTGGAAACGATCGACCAATGCATCGCGCGGATGCCAGCAGCGCTGGATGCCGATGCTGCCGATCCGGAGCTGCTGCCCTGGCTCGGCTCGATCCTGGGGATCGGGTTCGATCCCGCCTGGGACCTTGCTGCACGGCGACGGTTGCTGCGCGCCGCGCCTGAACTCTACCGCCGGCGCGGCACGCCTGGCGGCCTGGCCATGGCGCTTGAGCTGGTCTGCGGCGATGGCCGTCCAGCGGGCGGGGCGGTGATCGAAGAGCACGGGCTGCAACGCGCCTGGGGCGCCGTGGCCGGGCCCGGCGCCAGGGCCAATGCACCGCTCGCGCGGCTCGGCGCGACGCGCCTGTTTTCGCGCTCGCAGGCCCGGCTCCGGCTCGGCACCTCGCGCATCGGCGGGGCCCCCGTGCTGGGGCAGGGCAACCCTGACGAGGATCCGCTGGAGACCGGCGCCTTCCGTTTCACCGTCACTTTGCCGGCCGATGCGCCCCTGGCTGCACAGTCGCTGGTCGCCTTGGTCGAAAGCCAGAAGCCGGCCCACACGCTGGCCCACGTCACCAAAGGCGGCACTGGCGGCTTCCTGATGACCGGCGGTGCCCGGCTAGGCATCGACACCTTGCTGCGCCAGCCGCCGCCCTCGGTCCTTGGCAGTGGTGAACTGCGGCTGGGGTCAAACACCATCGTCGGCGGCGGCGTGCCGCCAGGTTTCGTGCTCGGCGTGCTCGGCGCCGCGCAATCCATCCCGTCCAGTGCAGGGAGTAACTGCGAATGAACCGGCAAGATCATTCTGGCCACGATTGCGGGTCAACGCGCGAGCCTTGCGCCGACCTGCCGGCGCTGGTGCGCATGAACTATTTTCACGGCCAGCTCATTTCGGAGCGCGATCTGAGGACCGACCAGGCCTATTTCCGCGAACGCCTGCGGCACATGAACCGCTGCCTGCATGGCTACGGCGTGATCTGCGGCCTGGATGTGACGGGCGAGGGCAGTGGACCGGACTGCATCGACCAGCCCGATCCGGCGGCTGAAGACCTGAAGGCCAAGCTGGCCGCAGTTCGGCAACGCATGGCCGAGGTCAAGGACCAGATGGCCCGGGAAGAGCGCGAAGCCGAGCGCCAGAAGCTGGAAATGGAATACAAGCAGCTCGCCGCAGAGAACGAGACAATCCAGCGCGAACTGGAGGCGCTTGATCAGGGCGGAACCGGCGACGGCGCCCCCGCGCAGGGCCATTGCAGCGATGCGCCTGCAACCCCCTGGCTGATCGGCATTGCCTGCGGCGCGGCGCTGGATTGCCAGGGCAACGATCTGGTGCTGTCGCACCCCGTCAAGCTTGATCTGGCGACCATGCTTTCGCCCGCGGACAAGCGCCGGATCGAAGCCGACGGCGGCGCGACCGCGTGGCTGCGGATCTGCCATGTTGAATGCGGGATCGAACCGGCCCGGCCCTTCGCGATGGATAGCTGCGCCACGAGTGTCGCCTGCACCGATACCCGGATCCGCGAGGACGTGCGCTTCACCGTATCGCTCGATCCGCCTGATGACGAGCAGTGCTGCGACAGCTGCTGCTGCTCGTGCGGCGACGCCTGCCTGGTACTGGCGGCAATCCGCTTGCAGCAGGGCAAGGTGCTGACTGACGGCGCGATCGATCTGTCGGTGCGCCGTCCGATCGGGCTCTACCAGCCGGTCGTGATAACCGGGGTCAGCTGGCAGCACGGGGCAAGCTATGACGCCAGGAGCGCCAACCAGATCCTGGGCACTCGCGATGAGGAAGGCGGCCTGCTGATCCGGTTCTCGCGGCCGGTCCATGTCTCCACCCTGCTGCCCGGCGTGATCGAGATCTGGCGGGTTGCCGGTGGGCGCGGCGTGTCGGGGATCGTGACCGGGGTCGATGGCGCCTTCGTCGGCCTACCCGCCTCGGGCTTCGTCAGCGAGGTGCGCTATCGCGACGTCACCGGGGAGACCGTCCAGGGCCGCGATCGCATCATCGTGGTGGTCAAGGGGGACTTCATCCTCGACCGCTGCTGCCAACCGGTTGCCGCCGCCAATATCGGCGGCCGCGTGCCCGCGCTGCCGGGCGGGCCGACGCCATTGTCAGCACCCGATCTGGCGGGTGTCTGCACCACCCCGCCAGCTGGCCGAATGGCCTGGACCTCCGGCCACGGCGGTCTGTTCGAAAGCTGGTTTACCGTTGCCGAGGAATGAGGGGAAACGAGATGAACGTGATGACAAGCACCAAGAGCAGCCCCTCGTCCTCCGGATCGTGCGGTTGCGGCTGCGGTGGTTCGGGCGGCTGTGCCACCGGCGGCAGCGCCCTTACCGGCACCTTCACCCGGCCGCGGTTCTTCGCCGGGCAGCTCCTGACCCAGGAAGACCTCGAAGCGCTGGTCGATTACGTGGTCGGCAAGAACCGGCTGCATAACCGCTACCTGTTTGGCGATGGCGTGGTCTGCGGCCTGCAGCTGGGCTGCGATCCGTGCGATCCGGCTGGCATCAAGGTCGCTCCCGGCTTTGCGCTTGATTGCTGCGGCAACGACATTCTGGTGCAGTGCGCCCAGCAGCTCGATGTCAAGTCACTGCTGCGCGATCTGCGTGCGCGGCAGGCGGCGGGCTATCAATGCGGTGGACCCTGCGACGACAAGCGCGGGCCGCGCAGCTATGGCCTGTACCTGACCTATCGCGAGACGCCAGTTGATCCGGTTGCGCCCTATGCCAGCGGTGATCCCTGCGGTTCGCAGCAGTGCCAGCCGACCCGGATTGCAGAAGGCTATTCCTTTGAATTGCGATGCGATTGCAAGGGCACGCCGCGAACCGATGTGTTCAAGCGGATTCTGGCCTGCGTTGGCGACATTCGCGCCGCCGCCTCTGCCGTAGCCAAGGCGCAAAGCAACCAGGTGGTGGCATACCGGATGCAGGATTCGCTGGCCACGCTCCGCCGCGGAGAGCCGGTTGCCTTCACCACCGAGGATGCCGCGACGGTCAAGGCTGCGCCGGAAACCTTCAGCAAGCTGCGGGTGATGACCGCGGCGGCGGAAAAGTCCGGCAGCCTGCCGCAGGAACAGACTTTCAGGGCCGAAGTCGACAGCTTCCAGAGCGCCACTGCCGCGATGGCGCGGTTCCGCGCGCTGGATCCGGCCGCGCAAAAGAAGGTTCTTTCCGGCGATCCGGCCCTGGCCAAGGCGCTCGACGCCGCGGACGCCGGATTGGGCGATGGCGTTGCCGCGCTGCGGAGCATGGCGCCACGCGCGATCTTCGATCCGACCATGGTAGCAATGGCCGATCACAGCGCCACCATGGCGGAGAAGTACGCTGCGCCCGGTGCTCCGGCCGCTGCATATGACCGGACCGAAGCCAAGATGATGATGCTCGGCACGCCGGTCGGCAACGATCAGGCTGCGCTGATGAAGCAGGATGCCCTGATCCTCAAGAACTGGCTGCTTGACCGGCTTGAAGGCAGCTGCACGGTCACCAGCTGCACGCTCTACGATGAGGTGCTGGCAATCCGCATCGGCGATCCCGCTGCCGATGTCGCCGATGAGGCTCAACTGGAGGTGCTGAGCCAAGCGGTCCGCAAGCTGACGATCGCGCTGGTGCGCTATTTCATCGATTGCGTCTGCGCCGCGCTCAACCCGCCATGCCCCGATTGCACCGACACCTCGGTCCTGCTTGGTTGTGTCGAGGTGGATGATTGCCGCGTGCTCGACCTGTGCAACCTGTCGCGCCGCTTCGTGCTCACCCCGCAGGCGATGCGCTATTGGCTGCCGCCGCTCGGCTGGATTGGCGACCTGTTCGAGAAGCTGTGCTGCGAATTTGACCCCGCCAGCTTGTTCAACCGCCACACCAAGCCGCAGGTGGATGTCGGCGAAGGCGAGTATTCGGTGGTCGGTACGTCCAAGCCGATGATGATGCGGGCCAGCTATGCCCCGGTGATGCGGGCAGCCGCGGTTGAAGACACTGAGGCCAGCCTGCTGAGCAAGCTCAATCTGACAGCCAAGGACGCCGAGAATGTCACCGCACTGGCCAGCAACATGGCCCGCCTGGCGATGCGCTCGGGCGAGGAAGCGCTGACTGCGCTGAAGCCCGGCGCGCAGGCCGCGCTTTCGCGGATCAGCACCGGCCTCGGACTGGAGCGAGAGGTGAAAGCTGCGCCCGCCGGAATCCAGTCGCTCGATGAAAGCAAGTTGCGCGAGATGGTCGCGAGTCAGCTCGGCGATGCCCTCGCCAGCGAGCGGGCGGCGAGCGAGGCAGCCGCGAAGGAAGCCGCCGCCAAGGCTGAAGCCGCGACCAATGCGCTCGTCACCGAAACCCTGACGAAGCAGCTCACGGCCAACCGCCTGGCCGGGTCTGTCGAGGCAGTGCCGCTGGTCAAGCGGCTGAGCGCGGACAATGCCAAGCTCGCGGCCGAGCTGAAGGCATTGAAGGCGACTGTCGCCGAGCTCAAGAAGGGACGCTGAAATGGCCCAGTATCCCTTGCGGCCAGCCTTTGCCGAAGGGCAGGTCCTGGCTGCCGCCGACCTGGCCTTGCTGGGCGACCTGCCACGCGCGGCGGCGCAGCGCCATAATCGCTTCGTTCATCGCAGCGGAATCGTGACCGGACTGACCCTGACGACGGTCGAGGACAAGGATGCTGGCGGCAATGCCTTCAAGCAGGTCTGGCTGGAGCCCGGCATGGCGATCGATGGCGAGGGGTGCGAACTGCTGGTTACCCAGCGGCGCCAGCTTGACCCGGCCGAGCTGCGCCAGACGATCGGGAACTCGATTGCCGAAGACCAGAACTACCCGGTGTTCATCACTGCGCAGGCTCAGCCGGTCAGCGGTGCCGGGTCGAGCGCGCTGGCTGCCTCATGCGGGAGCAGCGCCGCGCCGCCGCAGATTGAGGAAGCGGTGCGGATTGCGTTCATGACGCCGGGCGAGGAACTGTCGGAGCAGACCGCCAGCGCCCTTTCTGCCGAACCGGCACCCGATAGCGGCGGCAGCCCGTGGCTGATCTTTGTCGGCTATGTCTCGTGGTCAAGCGCAGCCGAAGCCTTTGCCGATAGCGACAGCGCTGCCGCCGCACGGTTCCGCCAGGTCGCCGGGATCAACGCCGGGACAGTCGCCGGCAACGGAACCCGCGTCCTGCTCCATCCCGCCGGAAACCCCGCGGCGGGTGATGCAGCTCTGGAACTGAGCCAGACGGCCGATGGGCCCGCGCTGGTATTCGGCACTTATCAATCGGCCCTGACCCCGCTCGACGAGCTGTTCTCGGTCAATGCCAAGGGAGACCTGAAGCTCAAGGGCGCGGTCACCAGCAAGACCATGGGCGGCACGGTCGCGCTGCAATCGGGTATCGCCAGCGATGGGATGATCCTGCCGCTTCCGGCCGGAGTGACAGCAGCGCAGGTCAGCAGCGGTGCGGCGCAACTGCATATCCAGGTCAGCCCGCTGATCGATCCCGCCGCCTCGCCCGATCCGTCGTCCGATTTCGGCGCGATCGTTCAGGAATGCCGGGTCGATGAGAACCGGCAGGTCCATTGCCGTCTGTGCTGGCTGACGCTGCCCACCAGCAGCGGGGGCGGGGCGTTAGGGGCCGTGGCTGTCAGCCAACCCGGACAGGTCAGCTATCTGATCTGCGCCAGCGTCAACGGGGAGTAGCGCCATGGCCCAATCGATGCACCTGATTGTCCTCAAGGAGACCGGGCATGTCCTGGGCGCGCTGAGCGGGGCTGCCTTTGCCGCCGATCCCACGCTTGAGGACCTGTGTGGAGAAGCCTTTCCGGTCAGCGGAGTTCGCCGCGCTACCAGTCCGGGCAATCCCGGCGTCGTCCTGGTCCCGCGCGAGCAGCTTGCGCTCAAGAGCGTCACGCTTGATCCGGCAGTACTCGCCGCATGCCGCGACTACATCATCGATGGGAGCCACCTGACGCGGATCGTCCCGCCCGTCGGCGAGCCGGCCGTGTCGCTCGACCAGGAAAAGGTCAATCTTGCCGGGCTGGGCGAAAAGACGCTGGTCGCAACCGGCGGTGCAGACGATCCCGAGGCGGATCGCCGGATCGGGATCGCTTCCACCACTCCGTTCTCCCCGATCATGCTTGGCACCATTCCGGATGGCGCCGTGGCGATGCCGGTGGTGGCCGGTTCGCAGTGCATGGTCATGGTCGCGACACTGGGCAAGCCGATCCGCGTGGTGCGCGAAACGGCATGAACGAGCCAATCCGCATCCGGCGCTGCGCGATCGAAGTGGTCCACAAGGATCCGGCCGCCGCCTGGGCCGATCCGGACAACCATCGCACTTTCGCGCACCGGGTGCAGGAACTGGTGCTGGGTTCGCTTGATCAGTGGCTCGCCCCGCTGATCGCCTCGCGCCAGCTCGGCGAGCGCGACATCGCTGCGCTAACATTCGACCTCAAGCTCACGCCTGCTGACTTGCAGGGTGTGGTTCCGCTGGCGCGGCTCGATCTGCGCGAACGGGTTGTTCGTGCGCTGGCCGCCGCGCAGATCGAGCCGGGGGCGGAGCGCGCCCGGGTTGACGCCGGGCCGGTCGCCAAGCCGCCAGCGCGCGCCGAAACTCAGGCGGCGGTGGCTGGCCATGCGGGCGAAGTGCTGGCCGGCTTGATCGAAGCCTTTGACGGCGGCTGGCTGATCCAGCGCCTCGCCCTGACCCCGCCGCAGGCCCTACTTGCGCTGATCACCCGCCTGCTTGCCGAGATCGGTGCACCAATCCCGGTTGCCGATGCCGCTCTGGCAGACCTGCGCGAGCCGACCGATCCAGCCTTGCGCGCGGCGATTGCGGAGGCGGCGCAGGCGGCGCGCCTTGCCCTTGGGCATCTGCTGTTGGCGCTTGCCATGCCCGCTGCAGACAGCAGCGCTGGCTCCGGACCGGATGACGACGCAGAGCCAGAAACCGCGTATCGGGTGCCAACGCGGCAGGTTCGGGCTGAACCTCTCGCCGCCCTGGGTGCGGCGTCGAGGCGTCTCGCCGCGATCCTCGCGACACCGGACGGCGAGTTGGCTGACCCGGCACTGACCCCAGACCGGGCGGGAGAGGAGGCCGCGCCAGCCGCGGCCGCGCCTTACTCGGCCCATGCTGCGCCGAGCCTCAGCCGCGCTTCGACATTTGCGCGCGGGCGCTACGCAGCGCCCAGTCTGCTGCCGTTCCTTGCCTTGCAACCACTCTGCCGGCACGGACTGTGGAGCGACTTCGCCCTTCAGGGAGAGGCCGCCAGCGCCATCGGTGCCGCCTTCGCCGCGATCGTGCTAGGCGCAGACAATGCCGATCGGGCCGCGCCGCTCTGCTCGGTGTTTGCCGGTTGCGATGGCGCCCCCACCGGCGAAAGCCTGCTTGCCGCCGCAAGAGCCGGGGCCGGGGACCTGGCAGGCTTGGCCGCGCGCTGCGGAGCCTTGCTGCTGGCCGGCCATGACGAGGCCATGCCGCTGCTGGCCGTGCGCGCCGATGGACGGTTGCTGGTGGTCGAACGCGACGGGCTGGCGCCGCTGGCCTGGCTCGATTCCAGCGACTGCGCTGCTTTTGCCGCGGCCGGACCTCCCCCGCTGGTGCTTGCCGGAGACGACCGCGCCGCAATGGCCGAGCTCGCTGCGCAGGCACTCGACGTGCTCTGTGCAGGCGCCCCCGGACGCGGCGAGGCCTGGTCCCTGGTCCACGGCCCCGCCGGCTGGATCGGAGCGAGCAATCTGCCGCCCGCCCCCGCCGCCGCGCACGCCCGGCAGGCGGCCTGGTGCACGGAAGCCGCACCGCGCGCACAGGCGGTGTGGCAGCACCTGTTCCACAGCGCGCTGGCGGCCCCGGCGCAGGCGGGGGGTGAGGCGCTGCTGTCACTGCGCGGCGCTTTATCACTGGCGGCAGGGTTTGCCCTGTCAGAGCTGGCCTTGGCGCTTGGTCGCCGCAACCCCGCCGCCTGGGTCGATCCCGATCCGCTTCTGGCCTTTGAACGCTTTGCCGACCTGTCTGGCGAGGTCGAGGTGGGTGAGCGGCTGGTGCGGGTGCACTTGCCGATGGGGCGCCGGTTCATCGACCTGCGCGATGCCGGCCTGCTCGAACCGCTCGACAACGTGCCGTGGTGGAATGGCCACCGCATCGAATTCGCTGGGGGATAGCTGGATGGCCGCTGGACAACCCAACTTCGTGCTGCGTCACCTGTTCATCTGGCTGCACGCGCTGAACCGCACGGTCGAGGCCGCCGTGGCCGAGCGGCGGCGCGAAAACGCCGGGCTGGCCCGCCATGCCGGCAACATGGCCGAACTCAACGCACAACACGCGGGGCAGTTGCTGCAGGGCCTGCGCAAGTTCATTGCCGAAGGGCCGCCCCGCGCCGCGCCGCTGGTCTTGCAGGCGGACGAACAGCAGATGGTGACGGAACTGGTCGAACGTCACGGCCGCCTGCTGCCCTTGCACCGGCTGGCGACCGAAGCCGGGCTCAGCGCCTTCGAACTTGCCGCACTGGTCATTGTCGCCGCGCCGGTGGTCGATCCGGCCTATGGCCGGCTCTACGGCTACGTGCTCGACGATCTGGCCCAGCGCGCCGCAACCATCGGTCTGGTTCAGCGCCTCGCCATCGGCGAGGGGACAGGCCTTGCCTCGGCCCGGCGGATGCTCGGGCCCGGGGGCCGCTTGCGGCGGATGGGCCTGGTGGTAGCCTCGGAGCCGCTCTCCGATGATCCCGCAGTGCGGCTCAGTCCGGCGCCGGGGCTGGTTGACTGGCTGATGGCGGCTTGCCGGGTACCCCCGGTGGCGCTTGAGGATCCGCAGATCCTGGTGCCCGACAGCGCCGACCTGGCGGCCTGCCAGGGCGATCTGGCCGCTGCGGCCCAGGCACTGCGCAACGCATCGTCGCTGCTGGTGACGCTGTGGGGCGGGGACAGCGCGCTGCATGAGGATATGGCGCTGGCGCTTGCCGCCGGAGCGCGGCTGCGGATCTGCCGGGGGCAACTGCCGCTTGGCGATGACTGGCGCGAGCGGCTGGCCCAGGATCTGGCCATCGCGGTTGGGGCCGATGCGCTGTTGTGGATCGATTGTACGGGCCTGGCTGACCTGCCGCTTGACCGGCGCGAACACTTTGCCCGGGTCCTGGCCGAGCGCCCCTTGCGGCTGCTCCTGTCGGCCCCGGAGCCCTGGCGCGCGCTGCCACTGCTGGCTTCGCGGCCGGTGTTCGAACTGTCTGGTGAGCTTCTGAACGGCCATGTTGGCGGCTGGTCGCGCGATCTGGCCGGGATCGATCCGCAGGCCGCCGAGCGGCTGAGCGAAGGTTTCCGGTTCGGACGCAGCCAGCGCCGGGCGGCGATCAACCTGGCCAGCACCATATTGTCGCCCGAAGCGCTCAGCCAGGGCGGACTGGAATCCGAATTGCGTCGCGCCTGCGGGCTGGTTGCCGCTCCCGCCGGCGGGCGGGCCGCGTTGGTGGTGCGGCCGCGCCGGACCCTCGATGACCTGATCCTGCCGCCGGCCGTACACCGCCAGATCGCTGACATCGCCCGGCTCTATGCCAGCGCCAGCAAGGTTGATCGCGATTGGGGCTTCGGGCGGATTGCGGGCAGCTCTGGCGCGATCAAGGTGCTGTTCACCGGCGATCCCGGCACCGGCAAGACGCTGGCTGCCGAAGCCATCGCCGCGGCGACGGGCATGCACCTGCTCAAGGTCGATCTCTCGCAGGTGGTCAGCAAGTGGATCGGTGAGACCGAGAAGAACCTCGAAGAGGTGTTTCGCCACGCCGAGCAGTGCCGCTCGGTGCTGTTCTTCGATGAGGCTGATGCCCTGTTCGGCAAGCGCGGCGAGGTGCGCCACGGGACTGATCGCTATGCCAACATGGAGGTCAGCTACCTGCTGCAGCGCCTGGAAGTGTTCGGCAGCGGGGTGGTGGTGCTCTCCTCGAACCTGCGTGATGAAATCGATCCGGCCTTTACCCGCCGGTTCCAGGTCGCGATCAACTTTCCCCGGCCCCAGCAGGACGAGCGGCGCAAGATCTGGAACCTTGCACTGGCCGGTGTCCCGCATGCCGATTCAATCCGCACCGAAGCCCTCTCGGAGATCGAACTGACCGGCGGCGGAATTGTCACGGCAGCGCGCATGGCCGCCCTGCTTGCCGCGGCCGAAGGGGCGGACGGCATCGAGGAAGCGCATCTGGCCGAAGCGATCGGCCGCCAGTTCAACAAGGAAGCGCGCCTGCTGACCGGCACCGCCCGCAGCGACAGCCTCAGCATTGCCCGCGGCCTGCGCTGATGGGTGGCCGTGCTCCCTCCTCAGCAGCGGTGGGATTCGAAGGGCTGTCTACCAGCGCCGCGCCGCCTTCAGCCGTATCAACGGGCCCCATACCTGCGGCAGTTGACGGCCCAGCCGTGCTCACAAGCTCTGCCCCATTCCCCGGCAGCGCCCTGTCCGAGGGCAGCACTGGCGCAAGCTTGCCGCTGACTGGCGGGGTGGCGGCACCACCAAGTGCAGCGAATGATTCGAGTACAGCCACCATCCCAGGTGGTAGTGGCGGGATTGGCGGGACATCGTCCGATGCGGCCCCGATGTCTGCCGCACCGACCGATGCGGGCGGCGATGCACCAGCAATCTGCACCGAGGTTGAGCCGGCCAGTAGTGACAGCGAAGCCATCCGGATTCTTGCCGGGGCGCGTCCGTCCGGAGCATTCAGCGCCTATGGCGCGGCCAGCACAGCGGCGAGTACCGAACTCGTCCGTGAGCGGTCGGAGTTGGCCGATAATCCTCCGACGCTTGAGGCCCCATCGGGGATCAGTGCAGCGACCGAGGCATCATCTGAAAGCGCGAGCGAAAGTTCAGCCGTCTCGTCAAGCGCACCTGGGATCGACGAGACTGAGGGTGCCGGTGGCCCGCTCGAGATCTCCGTTTGCGAGCCCGAGCCTGAGCTGGCACCGATTGTCGATGCGCCAAGCGGTACGACGGCGATCAGCCGGGCTCCCGAAGATCCCGTGGCACGGGCGCGCTATCTGGAAGGACTGCTCACAGCTGCGCCCGTTTCTGATGAAGCGGTCGATACGGACCCGGGTCCGCCCCCGGTGGTCGCACTGACTGAAGATGCCGATCCCGGCCGCCTGGGCACACTCGAAACTGACCAGCGCGCGACGCTTGACCTGCAGTTTGATGCGGCTCGCGCCGATATGTGTGTCGATGAGGGCGTCGATGCGATCTATCCCACGCTCCCCGACGAAATGCTGACGGCGCGGTTCGATCCAGGCTCCGGCGGCCTGGGAGAGGCGGGTGAGTTCGATCACCCGGCATTGTCGGGTGAAATGGAGGACGCGATCGATCGGGGCGGCGGAGGCGGCTGGAACGGCCAGGTTGCCGGCCTGGACGCGCGCTATGAAACCGGCGCCGAAACCCGCCGGCGCGACGAGACCACTGCGCGCAGCAAAGCCGATCGCGACATCGCCCTGCTGTGCGACGAAACCATCGCGGATCAACGCGACTACCGCATTGCAGCGGGCGAGGGTGTCGATGCGGCGCGCGAAAGCTGGCGCGGCGAACTCGATGCGGCGCAGGGCGTTTACGATACCGAACGTGGCCGGATTCGCACGGATATGGTCAGCGGGATCGAACGTGAGCGCGTGTCCGCCGAAACTGCCGCTTCCGCGCATTTGGCGGAAGGTCACCGCCGGGCCGAAGCTGAACGTATCGCGACCGAGCGCCGGGCCGCAGAGGAGCGCGCCGCTGCTCAGCGCGAGGCGGACGAATCCGATGGGTTCTTCGACTGGGTGGCCTCCAAGGTTTCCAGCTTCTTCGATAAATTGCGCAGCCTGCTGCACGATCTGTTCGACGCCCTGCGCGGCTTGGTGCGCACGATCATCAATGGGGCAAAATGGCTTGCCAATCAGGCGATCGAACTGGGCAGGCGCGCGATTGTCGGCTTGATCCATATCGCTGGAGGCTTGCTCGAAAAAGCTTGCGATGTGTTCCTGGCAGCTTTTCCAGAGGCTCGCGACCGGGCAAAGGCGGCAATTCGTACGGCCGTGTCCGAAGCCGAAACCGGCGTAAACAATGCGGCGCGATGGCTGCGCGAACAGACCAACCGCGTGCTCGATGCACTGGGCAACGCGCTGATCGCGATCCTCGATGCCTACGAAGCGATCTACGCCTTTATTCTCAACGTTGTGCGGTTCCTGGTGATCGGCTTGGTTGAGGTCTACCGCTTCATGGCCCGGCTGACGATTGCGGCCTATCATTCGCCCGATGAACTAGAAGGTCAGGTTTACGAGGAATTGCTGGGTTCAGACTTGACCCAGCCCTTGCCATTCGAGCTGACCGAAGCCGAAGCAGCCAGGTTGGCCGCTGGTGGAGGTAGCGGCCCTGCGGCAACGGTGCCGGAAGCGGTGCCCGGATCGCTGGGCGATCTAGGCGGCGGCGATGCCGCGCGCGTCCTTACGGCCCCGCGGCTCGGTGACGGTGACATCATCATGGACGAGGTGCTGCCGTTCGATGCCGATCCGGCGCTGCTCGAATCGCTGTCGCTGGGCGATGGCGAATCCGTGGGCTTTGGCGAATCGAACGATCCCGAGGCGAGCGTCGACGCGTTGCGGGCTGACCTGCTTGGCGGAGAAATTGGGGCACCCGGCCCGAGCGACTTCGCCACGACATCGACTGAAGGCGCCGCACCCGCTGGCGCCGCACCACTGTCGACCGAAGAACAGCTGCAGGCGCTGATGAACCAGGACTCGGAGTGCACCTGCGACGCCGAGGCGCCGACCAGTGAAACCGGCCCCCCGATCCCGCTCGAGGCCAAGATTGGCCCGCTGACCAAGGGCCAGCGGGCCCGGTACATGATGTCGCAGATGTGGAAGGGGGTGCGGCGCTGGTTCTCGTGCAACTGGGGGAAAATCCTGGCAGCAGTGATCGTTGCCCTGCTGGTGGTCGCGGCGATCGTTGCGGCGACAATCCTGTCAGGCGGTACGGTAGCGGGCCTGCTGGCCGGCGCTGCAGCCGTAGCCGCGCCGCTGATGGAAGTGATTGCCGGAGCCTTCATCCTTTATGCAGTCGCCCGCGCGCTGTCCTACATCGGCGATTATCTGCGCCATGCCTGGGACAACCGGATCGTCGACAGTTCGAAGTCGCTTGCCCGCGCGGTAGCGGTCGGCTTGGTCGAACTGATCTTTGCGATCATCACCTATGTTACGGCCGGAGCTTTCCGGGTGCTGGCAGCGGCAGCCAAAGGCACGGCGCGAGCTGCTTCGACGGCAGTGCGCGGCGCGGCCAAGCTGGGCGGCCGGGCAGTCCGCGCGGTTGGCGAGGGTCTGGAAGGGGCTGCCAGACTGGGTGGACGTGCCCTGCGTGCGGGCGAGCGAACCTTCGTGCGGCTGACCGGGCGGACCGGGCGCGTCATGCTGGTCCAGGGCAAGCTGGTCTTGCGCAACCTGCGCCGGGGCTTTGCCCGCGGCGTGCGCTCGTTGCGCGAACTGGGCGAAAGATTGCTCGCGCGGCTGCGGTTCCGGCGGTTCAGAATCGTGCGCAACGGCCGCTGGTTTTTGCTCCAAGGCTATATCAATCCTTGGGTTACGATTGCTGAGACCAACTATTCGGTCTGGGTGGATTCAGTAGACGAAAATCTATCTAGATCCAGAGGAGCGGCGCGCAGCGGTGATCGCGTCAGGATTTCGTCCCCGGATGGCACCAGCTTTGAAGGTACAGTCTTCGCCGGGACAAAGAATGCGCCCGACTATCGTGATCTAGCGCGCATTGGCGGCTTGAATCCCAGCGCAAACGTTATCCATCACGCGGTCGAGCAACAGGTGCTCAGGCGATTCCCAGGTGCCTTTACCCGTGCAGAGATCAATTCACTTTCTCGTTTAAGGGCAATCCCGCGCGGCATTTTCAATTCGCGCGTCCACCTGTCGCGAATTCGCCGGATGTGGAACGAACTTTATGAGCAGTTGGAACGCCGAGCGCTGACTGCGCTTCAGCAGCGGACAGCAATTTTGCGCTACATGGAAAGTGTCGATGGATTTATAAGTCACATGAACGCCTTCCAAGCGTCCAATCCGGCCTATCGCGCAGCCCTTGCCAGTGGTGATCGTGCCCTGATGGAGTCTTTGCTCAATGCAGAGGTCGACGCATTCCTTGCCACTGCCGCTAATCCGAGCCTTGCGATCTCTGGCATAATGTCGTCGCTGTGATCGGCTTTGCGACGTGAGCAGAAGCGCCGACGTTTGGACCTTGGTTTCAACTGGAGAACGACCATGAGCCTTTGGACGATAGTCGAAGCGCCGCTGCTGGGTGAACTTGGTGAAAAGTCGCGGCTCGGCTCGCGGGAGCCATGTCCCGGTTGCGGGATCATGCCGCCGCTAGAGGTAGAGTTTCTGGACTACAGCCTCGACTACTGGGACGGTCAGCCGCTGCTGTTCCTTGCCCAACAGTATGTAGTCACGCCAGAATTGCGCGCAGCAATAGAACAGGCCGGTTTGACCGGGATGGAGTTTGCGCGCATGCGGGCGGAACTGAACGAAGACTTTGTCGATCCCGATCAGCCATCACTCAGCTTGCCTCAATTCAGTCATATGAAGGTCCTAGCCCGACTATCGGCCGGACCCGGATGGTGGGACCCGGCCGGACACTGCGATGTTTGCGGTTTAGCCTTGTGGCGAGACAATGCTTATTCCTTCATGGCGCCGAACGCTGCAGCGTCGAATACGCAGATTCCTCGCCGGTCGGTCTATCGCAGAACGTATGGCGGGCAGGATATATTCAATCTGGATGATCGCGGTCCGGTCGTTGTTTCCCAACGATTTCGCGATCTGCTGGCCGCGCAAAGAGTAAGCGGATTGACCTATCAAGCAGTTGATCTGCTCGACTGAGCCATCGCCTTTAGCTGGACGAGCGAGTGGCGTTCAGATTTCCCGATCCACGTTCGACCTACCGGATTGCACACCCCCCTGCCGGAACAGCCCCGGATCGATCCCATAGCGGCGCATCAGTTCGAAAAATGCGCGGCGGTGTTTGCCGCTGCTGCGGGCGGCTCGGGCGACGTTGCCCTGGTTGCGGTGCAGCGCGGTTTCGACATAGGCGCGCTCGAAATGGCCGACCATCAGGGTCTTGGCCTCGCGCAGCGGCAGATCGCCGACATCGCCGGCGGGAGCCACTTCGGTGGGCGGGACCACCGTTAGCGCTGTGGCGGGCCGGGGCGAGGCCGGCAGCGTATGTGGGCGGAACGGCAAATCGGCGGGGACAACCTCGCGGCCCAGATCGAGGCAGGTCAGGTAGCGCACCGCGTTTTCAAGCTCACGGACATTGCCGGGCCAGTCATAGGTTTCGATTGCGGACAAGGCATCGGGATCAAAGCGCACCGGCGGCAAGCCGTATTCTTCGGCATAGCGCTCCACAAACCACGCCAGCAGCGCCTGCACATCCTCAGGCCGATCGTGCAGCGGCGTGATCGTGACGGGCAACACGTGCAGCCGATAGAACAGATCCTCACGAAACAGTCCCTGATCGACCATCGCCCGCAAATCCTGGTTGGAGGCCGAGATCAGCCGGAGCTGGACCTTGCGCGTAAATGCCTCACCCAGGCGGCGATATTCCTTGAGCTGGGCAAAACGCAGCAGCTTTGCCTGACACCCCAGGCTGAGCGAGTTGATTTCGTCGAGGAACAGCGTTCCCCCATCCGCTGCTGCGACGATCCCGGTGCTGGACGAATGGGCCCCGGTAAAGCTGCCGCGGGCATGGCCGAACAGTTCGTTTTCCAGCGTGTCGAGCGAGAGGTTGGCGCAATTGACTGCAACGAAGGGGCGATCACGGCGCTTGCTTTTGCGATGGATGTATTCGGCGTAAAGCTCCTTGCCCACGCCAGACGGCCCCAGGATCATTACCTCGGCATCGTTCACGGCAAGCCGGTCAAGCCTGCTGATTAGGTCGCGCTGATCGCTGCTGGCGTAGATAAGTTCCTTGCCCAACATCGTGCCATCTCCACGTGCCCTTCATGCCAGGTTGGACGGCAAATGCGACGTCCAGTGGGAGCGACCGTTTCTGAAGCTTATTGAGCGCTTCTGTGGTGAGTAATCACAGGTGTGCGAATCGATGAATAGAGTATGTGCCTTGCCGCGATCTTTGCAACTGGATTCAAACTTAATGACGTGTTGTCATAAAGTTCAGCGCCGTTAGCAGAATAGACTGATGTTCGGCACAGCAAGTCAGCTTCCCGACAGTCATCGCACGGGAATGCCGCGCTTGGTTGGCCCGAAGCCCGCTTAGGAGCGCGGGCCGCTGGCGGCTTGGCGGCGCAGCAGCAAGGCCAGCGGTACCGCCGCCAGGGCCAGCCACATCATCAGCCAGAAGTCATTGACATAGGCGATCATCGCCGCCTGGCGATTGACCTCGGCATCGACCATCCGCAGCGCGGTTTCCCCCACGGCCTGAAACCGCTCGGTCGCCGAAACGTCGATCATCGAGCTGGCCGAGGCGGTGACATGGCCGGCAAGGTCGGCATGGCTGACCTGGATCGATCGGGCGGCCAGCGCGGTGGTGACTGCAATGCCGATTGACGAGCCGATCGAGCGGCACAGGTTGAGCAGGCTGGCCCCGTCAGTGCGCAGATGCGGGGTAAGCGTTGCAAAGGCCACCGAGTTCATCGGAATGAACACCAGGCCCATCCCGATCCCCTGGACCAGGCCGGCGAGCATGATCGCCTCGCGGTCAACCGTCAGCGACCAGCCCGCCATGTCCCACAACGACCAGGTCGCGATGCTGAAGCCAAGGGTAATCATGATCCGGGGATCGACCCCGCGCCGCACCAGCCAGCCGGCAAACTGCATCGAGATCATCGTCCCGATCCCGCGCGGGACCAGGGCTTCGCCGGTGTCGATCACCGTATAGCCGAACAGGTGCTGCAACATTGGCGGGAGCAGCGCCATCGTCGCAAACATCACCACGCCGATCACCACGCTGATCAGCATGGCGACGACGAAGTTGGAATTGGCAAACAGGCCCCGATCAAACAGGGGTTGCCGGGCAGTGGCGAAATGGACCAGCGCCATCCAGCCGGTTGAAATCGCCAAGGCCAGGTAAATCCAGCTCTCTGCGGAATCGAACCAGTCGACGTGATTGCCGCGGTCGAGCAGCATCTGCATCGCCGTCAGGCAGATCGCCAGCAGGGCAAAACCGGTCAGGTCAAAGCGTCGGCGGGTACGCTCACGCGATGGCAGTCTGGCCAGCAGGATCGCTAGCGAAACCGCGCCGAGCGGCACGTTGACGTAGAAGACCCAGCGCCAGTTGGCATTCTCGGTCAGCCAGCCGCCCAAAAACGGACCAAGGATCGGGCCGACCATGATCCCCATACCCCACAGCGCCATCATCTGCGGCTGGCGCGAAGGCTTGTTCGTATCGATCATCGCTGCCTGGCTAAGCGGGCTGATAAAGGCCCCAGTCGCCCCTTGTAACGCCCGGAACAGCACCATCTGCGTCAGGTTCTGCGACATCCCGCAGAGCATCGAGGAGAGGATGAACCCGGCCACCGACCAGATGAACAGGTTGCGCGAGCCCAGCCGGTCGGACAGCCAGCCAGTCATCGGCATGGCGACGGCGGTGGCGACGATATAGCTGGTCAGCGCCCAGGTGATGGTATCGGGCGTCGCGCCCAGTGCCGACTGCATGTGCGGGATCGCGACATTGGCAATCGTGCTGTCGAGGATCTGCAGTAGTGAAGCCAGCATGATCCCGACTGTCAGCAAGGTCGGGTTGTCGACCGGCAGCATGGCCACGTCGGGCCCGGCCGCTGGTTGGGGAAAGCGGGCGGAAGCGGGGGCGGCGCGGCTGGCCAAGTGCCTAGCGCCCTTCGGCGGTGTAGACCGTGACCTTGCTGGACAGGCCGGCAATCAGCGGCCGCGGGCTCGCTTCATCCAGCACGATCCGGACCGGCACGCGCTGGGTCACTTTCACCCAGTTGCCGGTGGCGTTCTGCGCCGGCAGGACCGAGAACTCGCTGCCGGTGCCTGCCCCGATCGCGGCGACATGGCCCTTCAGCTTGACGCCGGGATAGGCATCGAAGCGCAGCTCGGCGCGTTGGCCGACCTTCATTTCAGCGAGGTCGGTTTCCTTGAAATTGGCTTCGATATAGCTGCCTTCGCGCGCCACCACGGTCAGCAGCGGCAGCCCGGAGATCGCTTCCTGGCCCACCAGCAACCGATCGGCCTGGGCGATCGTGCCGCCGATCGGCGCGCGCACTTCGGTGCGGCGCAGGTTGAGCTCGGCCACGGCGCGCTGGGCCTGGGCGGCGGCGACTTGCGGGTTGATCCCGGGCACCTGGGCGCCGGTCGAGAGCTTGGCGCTGGCTTCGCGCTGCTTGGCCAGGGCCAGATCGAGCTGGGCTTCGGCGCCGGCGACCTGGTGCTGGGCTGCATCGAGCGCGGCCTTGGTGGTAAAGCCGCGATCCCACAGCGCCTGCTGGCGCGCCAGGTTGGACTTGGCGAAGGCAATGTTCTCACGCGCGGCGCTAGTGTCTGCGTCCGACATGGCCGAGGCATTGGCCAGGGCCGCAATATTGGCCTGGGCCGCAGCAATGCTTGCATCGGCCTGGCGCAGCTGCAGTTGGTAAGGCTCCGGATCGATCCGGAACAGCAGGTCACCGGCCTTGATGGTCTGGTCCTCACGCACCGTAACCTCGACGATCTTGCCGCCGATTTCGGAGCTGACCGAGACCTTGTCGAGCTTCACATAGGCGTTGTCGGTCGAAACCTTGCCTTGCAGGCTATACCAGTAGACCACCCCGCCGATCACGACGAGCAGTGGCACCGCCAGCATCAGGACGAGGCGCGGCCAGTTGCGGGCGCGGTGGAGCGGGCGGGCCTCGGTTGCATCAAGCCGGGCGGGATCGGCTTCAGCCATGGGTTGCGAGCTCCGGTTCAAGAATGGTGTTCAGATTGGCCCGGACCTGTTCGAGCAGCGCACCCAGCCGGTCACGATCAGTGGCAGAGAAGCCGGCCAGCATGGCCTCGATCATCGGCGCAATATCCTCGCGCAGTTGTGGCAACAGGTCCTGCCCGGCAGCGGTCAGGTGAACGCGCCAGGCGCGCCGATCGGCCGGATCGTGGCGGCGTTCGATCAATCCCGCCTCCTCCATCCGATCGAGCATCCGGCCCAGCGTGATCGCTTCGACATCCAGCTGTTCGGCATAAAAGCCCTGATTCTGCCCCTCGTGCAGGCCCAGCACCAGCAGCAGCCGCGCCTGCGGGCCAGTCACGCCCATGGCGCGCACGCGAAGGTCAAAGGCGCGGCGCAGCAGACGCGCGGAATCGCTGAGCAGATAGGCAACCGATGGGGTCATTCGGTCAATATAATAAGCGCGCTTATATAAAGCAAGCCGATAATCAGTGCGGGTGGGTTTGCGCGTGGGCGCGATTGCGATATGGCCGGGCCGGAAACAGGGAGCTTGGCGCAAGAATGGCCGGAACGATCCTCGTCCTCAACGGACCCAACCTCAACCTGCTCGGCGCGCGCGAGCCCGAGGTCTATGGTCACGCTACCCTGGCCGATGTTGAGGCGCTGTGCCGCGCCGAGGCCGAGGCAGCCGGCTTTGCCATCGATTTCCGCCAGACCAATGCCGAGCACGAAATGGTCGAGTGGATCCAGCAGGGCCGCAGCGGCCTGGCCGGCATAGTGATCAACCCGGCGGCCTTCTCCTATGCCGGTTATCCGGTGCTTGATGCGCTGAAGATGGTCGAATGCCCGGTGGTGGAGGTGCACATTTCCAACATCCACCGGCGCGAGGAAGCCTGGCGCAAGGACACGATCATGACTGCGGCAGTGACCGGCGTGATCTCGGGCCTGGGCATCGCCGGCTATGGCCTGGCGGTGCGTTATATTGCCAGCAGCGGTTGAACTGCGGTTTCGGTCGCCCAAGGCCGGAGCCTTTCATCGGCGCGGCCCATGGGGAATTTGGCATTCCCCGGCAATCGAGTGGCTTATGGCTCAACCGGCGCCAGCGGCAGTCGCCAGGCCAGCGGATGCTGGCTGTCGGCCATGCGCCAGCGGTCGCGGCCGCGCGCGATCCATTGCCAAGACCCAATCCGTATAACCAGCAGATTTGCCAGCACGGTCATGCCCAGCCGACGGTGCGCCATCAGGGAGCCAATGTTATAATCGGCAATAACGCTATAACTGTAGTGCAGCCCACGCTGGTCCATCCATTCGCCAACCCCGGCCCATAAGGCTGCGAATGCGCGCCCGGCGCGATAGTCGGGATGAACCCACATGCCCGTATCCCAGGCGACCTGTTCGGGCAGCACGAAGTCAAGCGCGATGTTGCCTTCGCGGGCCTGGCTTGTGCCCATCCACACGACTCCGGCCAAAGCCCCGCCTGGCGTAACCACACCCAGACAGTCATAGCATTGCCCAAGCCAGTCTGCCTGAATGGCAGCAGCAGTATCCATTTCCAGCTCGGTAAATTCCGATGGTGTCGGTGCCCGCATCGTATAGCCGCGCGGCATGGCGGGCAGATTGGTCCGCGCCACGGCCACGACGTGCAGGCGGTGCCAGCCCAGCCACCGCGTAGCCAGCATGAACTTGGCCAGCCCATAGGAGGCAAGCGAGACTAGTCCGATAGTCTTGAGTGCGGTGAGGACGGCCATGGCATTTGATAGCGCAGCTTTGCAAAGCAAAGGTAAAGCCTGCTGCCAGAAGCGTTGCCCTGTCGCAGACAAGAGCAAGCAGCGGCCGGGAGGTGAGTTCGGCTTTATCGTGCGGCGGCAGATGGCGGCGAACGCCGGGCCGGGCCAGCTGCAAGCCCTTTAGTGCGGTGTCGCACGCGATACGGGATTGGTGGTATTGTCCCGGCCTTGGACTTGTCCCTTAGTTGCCTGCCACGCTTCGACAAAGGGTTGCCACCAAGCGCCGCGCAGGCTGTGCGGGTTGACGGGGTAGCTTCCGGTGCCAAAGACAAGGCGAGGGCGGCGCTTCTCGGGGATGATCAGCGTGGCCGCCAGCCAGTCAAACAGCGCCAGCGTGCTGCCAAGATTGCGGTTGTGGTGCGCAGGATCATCCGAATGGTGGAGCTGGTGGTGCGCGGGGCTCAATACGACCCGACCAAGCCAGCCGGTCGCCGGAATCCAGACATGGTTGTGCTGCAATGGCGTAATCACAAACGCCACCAGCGCCAGAGCTGCGTTGGCTCCCCACAGGGTCTGCTCGTCGATGGTGGGCATGGCCCAGGCGCACAGCCCGGACATTCCACCCATGAACAGCGCGACGATGTTGTAAAAGATCAGCGTGTCGACCGGGTGAAGCCGGTGGAACGTCGCCGGGCCAAGCGTTTCAGCAAAGTGATGGACGCGGTGAAAATGCCACAATAGCGGCACTTTGTGCTTGAGCAGATGGTCGAGGAAATAGCCCAGCTCGAAAGCGAAGTAGAGCAGCAGCGTGACCATCGTGGTTGCTGCCCATCCGGGCAATGGGGGCGCACTGACGGTGCCAAAGCTGTCAGTCAGCGCCATGTGCACCGCATCGGTTACGGTAACGACAGATAGAGCGGCCCAACTGAACATGATGCCGATGAACAGGATGTTGAAGGCGGCAAATCCCCAGTCGGCGCGTGCCGACGCCCCCACCAGCCAGCGGCGCGGAAACAGCGCGCGGATCAGCACCCGCCGGCCGCGCCACCGACCCCGCGATACCCACCAGGTGGCAATCAGTCCTGCCAGGGTCAGGTTGGCGAGGGAAAAGGTGGAACTGGGCGTCGCCAGGGTGAGCAGGATCTTGTCACGGAGCACGGCCAGCAGCTCAGCGAATTCGCTTGTGATCGCTTCCACCACGGCGTTGCGTGTCCCTTCCCGCAGACCCCCTTGTGCAAGGTTGCGCAAGGCATCTGCAGGTCAGTGCCTACCGCAGACGGCGTAAAGTTACGGTGAATCGGAAAGCAGCGCGTTCCAGGCTGATCGATACATCGGATTCCAGTGAGCGAGCGGCAGCATCGTCAGCGAAAGCCGCCGAGAAATCTGCTTCGATCTTTCGGTGGTCGCGAGATGCTGTGACCCATTGCATTCCGGACCGACAACAGGCGCAGAGCGATAAGGGGCGGTTGGTAACGCCTCCGATCGTCCGTCAGATAACGCAAGATTTGAGGCAATAGGTGGCGGAGACGGAGGGCGCAAGGAGCATTCCCTAAAAATCTGATAAAAAACGAAATTATCAATCTTTACTCTGCTGCCCCCACGTTGGCCCCACTTCACCCGAAAATCCAAGACGCCAGATCGTGGGGATGGCCGAAGATGTCCGGCTCCGAGAGCGCATCAGCTGGTGCCAGCTCTTGTTGAACTGCCACCCCATTTCTCCGAGTAATTGATCAGTCATGAGTACGATGCCGTACAAAGAGGCGTGACGACTTGTCTTCGCTGGGTTCTCTAAGGCCGTGTGTGGACTCTTTTTAAGAAAATGGAGTCCTGCGCAATGTGGATCTATCGGTCACCATCGCCCTGCGTCGAGCGGGCGCCTGAAATCCAAGTGAAGCCGCCAATTCTTGCCACAGCGAAGCATGACCATGTAAGGCACGCGTAAGGGATGACGGCTAAGCAGGACAGATTAGACTCGAATTTGTCGGGCGAGAAAGCAGGCGAAGGGAACTGAATGCGGCTGCTGTTGATCGAGGATGATGAAGATCTGGGGGCAGCCGTCCTGGATTGCCTGCGTGGCGAGGGCTACGCGGCCGATTGGCAGCGCAATGGCTCTGCGGCGGACGAAATCTTGAGTTACCAAACTTACGATGCGGTCGTGATTGACATTGGTTTGCCCGGTCTTGACGGCATGTCGATACTACGGAGGATGCGGTCGAGGGGGGACCGGACGCCGGTGCTCGTGCTGACAGCAAGATCCGCTATCGATGACCGCATCGACGGCTTGGATCTTGGCGCCGACGACTATCTAGCCAAGCCTTTCGACGTTCGCGAGTTTCTTGCCCGGTGCCGGGCTCTGCTGCGTCGCGGCAAGGGCGAGGCGATCGACCGTATAGAGTTCGGCAGTATCGTGTTCGACGGGATCGCCAAGACGATCCGAATGAACAATACGCAAATCCTTTTGCCCAATCGTGAGTTCCGCCTACTCGAAATCTTGCTTCGCAGTCGCGGCCGGGTGCTGGACAAGGAACAGATCGCCGAACAACTTTTCGATTTCGATCACGAGACTGGCCCGAACGCGATCGAAGTCTATGTTGCCCGTCTGAGGAAGAAGCTGACCGGAGGCTTGGTTATCAAGGCAATCAGGGGTTTGGGATACACGATTGAGCCTGAAACCGATGCAATGGCCTGAATGGAACTCGATTCGCGGACGTTTGCTCTGGCACCTTGGGATCGTTTTCGCATGCGGCCTAGTTGCACTTTATTTGGCGGCAACTTCTTATGCCAGACTGGCAGCCGATCGATCATTCGACCGTCTGCTGCTTGGTTCCGCCGGTTCAATAGCCGAGACCGTTTCCGTCACGCCCGGCGAGATAAGGGTCGACATTCCCTACGCCGCGCTCGACATGCTTTCCGCGGCTCCCGATGACAAGGTTTTCTACCGGGTCATCGGAACCGACGGAAACACCGTCACTGGTTACGCGGATCTGCCGAATGATCCGGCCACGCAATCGCGTTCCCGGACAGCGGAGCCCACTCATTATTTCGATTCGCGCTATCGTGGCGATGGTGTACGCTTTGTGATGATGGGCCGGGAAGTTCGCACGAGCGGGGATTCGGGATGGATCTGGGTGCAGGTCGGACAGACGCTGGAGGCCCGCGACGCCTTTACCCGCGACATGACCATCAGGGCCTTGGCACCGATCCTGGCTCTCACCGTCCTTGCCGTGCTGGTAAGCTGGGCAACCGTAAGCCGTGCCGTCCGGCCGATCGAGGCAATCGGACGCAACCTCGAATCGCGCAGCGCATCCGATCTGTCGCCGATTACTTCGCCCGTGCCCGACGAGATTGCGCCGATGGTCCGGGCTGTGAACGAGTTCATGTCGCGGCTGGAAAACAATATCGGGGTGCTGCGAACCTTCATCGCCACTGCTGCACACCAGCTTCGCACGCCGCTTACCGCGCTGCTGGTGCAAATTCGCTCTGCCGAGACGAGTAGCGCTGCGGCGCGCGGCAAAAGCCTTTCCGCCGCCAGCCAGAGCGCCAACCGGCTTGCCCGGCTGGTCGATCAGCTGCTGAGTGACGCGATGGTCGCTCATCGCGCGGAGGAACGCTGTGCAATAGAGTTCGACCTCAAGAAAGTCATCGAGCAGTCGCTGCAGGAAACCCTGCCGATCTCGCATGAGGCGGACATACGGTTTACGACCAACCTGTCACAAGCGCCGATGGTGGGTGATGACGTGATGGTTGCCGAGGCGATCAAGAACCTGCTGCACAATGCGTTGCGCCACGGCGGTTCGGCAGATCCGGACAACAATTCCATCGAGCTGATCCTGCAGGAGCGGAACGATGGCTTGGAACTGGCGATTTCAGATTCCGGTTGCGGAATGACGGAAGTTGAACTCGCGGACGTGGGAGAACGATTCAAGATCGGCAGTTCTGGGCGCGGTGGTGCCGGTCTGGGCCTGGCGATCGTTGTGCAGGTGGCAAAAAGCCACCGAGGCACACTATCCCTCGCAAATCGCGATGGCGGCGGCTTGCGCGTGACATTGTGGTTTCCCAGCCCATGAGCCGATTGATGCACCTTCTTGCCGTTCTGGCACTCGTTTGTCTCGGGGCCTGCGAGGAAAACGATGTTGGGCGGACTGCAGCCAGCGGCGTGGTGACGATCTACAGCACAACCGATCGCGAGGTGTTCGAACCGGTCATCACGGATTTCTCCCGGCTCCATCCCGAAATCCGCCTCAACTATGTCGAACTTGATGCCCAGCCGCTGTTCGAAAGGTTTCTGCACGAGGCAGACCGCAAGCTGCCGGGGGCTGACATAATGCTCAGTTCTGCGATCGATTTGCAGGTAAAACTGGTCAACGATGGCTATGCCCTGAAGCATGAGACGGTGAATTCCGCAGCCCTGCCGCCATGGGCCAAATGGAGAGACGAGATTTTCGGTTTGACCTTTGAACCCGTGGTGATGGTTGCCAATTCGGCGCAATTCGCCGGGCGCGACATTCCAAGGACCCGTTTCGATCTGGTTCAGTCCCTTCGTTCCGATCCGGGCTTCTGGCAAGGTCGGATCGGTACATACGATATCGCCAGCAGCAGCGTAGGTTACTTCCTGGCCGCACAGGATGCCCGGCAAAGCAGCGAATTCGGCACTCTGCTGGGCGCGATGGGCGATTCCCAGGTCCGGACGTACCAGAACGTGTCCGCGCTTTTGGACGAACTTGAAGCAGGCAAAGTCGCGCTAGGCTACAATGTGCTGGGCTCATATGCAAAGCGCCGCGTCAAACTTGGGTCGCGGCTCAGGATCATCTACCCGGACGACTACACGCTGGCCGTCGTCCGCGCCGCCTTTATCGCGCGAACCTCGCGAAATCCGGCTGCGGCACATGTATTCTTGGACTATTTGATGTCTGTTCGCGGTCAGCAGATTCTGGCGACACGCAGCGATCTGGCCGCGGTCCGCGAAGAGGTTGGCGGGCCCTATGGACGTATCGGCGAAAGGGGAGCCTCGGTCGGCCCATTGCGTCCGATCCCCATTGGTCCGGGACTGCTGACCTACCTGGACCGTCAGAAGCGAGAGCGTTTCCTAGCCAACTGGCAGACGGCGATCGCGGATCATCGCCGTGAACCGCGCGCCGGCGTTGAAAGCGTGGCGACAGCTTCGCGCGCTAATCGCTAGTCCCAACAGGAAAGGGCCGCATGAAGCAGGCCCACCCGGCTTAGGAGGATGTCTTGCTGGCAATCGCTGGATTCGCGATGGTTGCGCTGTTTATGGCGTTGATCATGACCAAGCGCCTTACGCCGGTCGTTGCGTTGACCTTGATTCCTGTAGTGACCGCATTGCTGCTTGGTGTTTCTCCTGGCGGGATCGGGGAAATGGCGCTGGATGGCATCAAGGCGCTCGCGCCGACCGGCGTCATGCTGATGTTTGCGATCCTCTACTTCGGCGTGATGATCGACGCCGGGCTGTTCGATCCTATCGTCAGCAGGATCGTTTACCTGGTGGAAGGCGATCCGCTCAAAGTTGTCCTGGGCACTACCGGCCTGGCGATGTTCATTTCGCTCGATGGTGACGGCGCCACGACTTACATGATCACCGTTGCCGCCATGTTGCCGCTTTACCAGCGGCTAGGGATGAATGCGCTGAACCTCACTTGCGTGACGATGCTGGCGGGCGGCGTGATGAACCTGACGCCGTGGGGAGGTCCGCTGGCGCGCGCCGCCAGTGCCTTGCATGTCGACCCGGCCGACATTTTCGTTCCCATGCTTCCTTCGATGGTGTCCGGCTTGGCCACGGTCCTTGCAGTGGCCTATCATCTCGGGAAACGGGAACGCAAACGCCTGAATTTCCGCCGCGGCGTCGGGATAGATCCGGCCTTGGCCTTTCCGCAGAGGGCGGCTGAATCTTCGCCGGGATCGTCAGGCCACGGAATCGTCAACGACGGCTTGATGGAAGAAACCGCGCTTCTGCCTGATGGCGATACGGCGCGCGCCTCGGCGCGGCCCCGTCTGATATGGGTCAACGCCAGCCTGACGATGGCCCTGATGGCGGCACTGATAGCACAGTTGCTGCCGATGCCGGTCCTGTTCATCCTGGGCTTCACTATCGCCCTGCTGATCAACTATCCCGAAATGGCCGATCAGCGCGAACGGCTGGTCGCGCACGCCCCGAACGCCATTGCGGTGGTTTCGATCATATTTGCCGCAGGCATTTTCACCGGTGTGCTGAACGGAACCGGCATGGTGGCAGCCATGTCAAAATCCTTCGTTGCGGTCATCCCGCAATCCTTCGGGCCAGCGCTCGCGCCGATCACCGCGGCGGCCAGCCTGCCCTTCACATTCTTCATTTCGAACGATGCCTTCTATTTTGGCGTGCTGCCAATCCTGGCCGAGGCCGGCGGACATTTCCACATCTCGGCCGCCGAAATGGCGCGCGCTTCGCTGGTCGGACAACCGGTCCACCTGCTCAGTCCCCTGGTGCCTTCGACCTTCCTGCTCGTCGGACTGGCCGGCGTCGAACTCGGGGATCATCAGCGCTTTACCCTCAAATGGGCGGTGTTGGTCTGTTTCGTCATGGCGGTAGTGGCCATGGCTGCCGGTGCGTTCGGCATTGGTCATTTGTGAGCCTGCGGCACGCGAAAGGTAGGCGACAGCATCGGTTGCTAGGCAACGATTCGGGCACCGCGCAACGACGCGGCGCAAGAAGATAATGCCACAAGGAGAGGTTGAATGGGGAAGATTGCAATACGTCGCAGCCTGGGGGTTTCCCGGCTTGCCATCGCAACGGCCGCAGTACTGGTCGCATTGCCGACCGCCGCAGCTGCGCAAGACGCCGAGGAAACTGCCGAAGCGTCTGCCGACGAAATTGTCGTCACCGGCTCGCTGATCTCGCGGCGTGATGCGACCTCCTCCAGCCCCATCTCCACAGTCGGCGGCGAAGATCTTCTGGCATCGAACCCCTCGCCTTCGCTTGACCGCGCAATCGGACAGCTTCCGCAATTCTCCGGCGCGCAAGGCTCGGCGGAAGTCGGCGATTCCCAGGCCAATGTCGGCTTTACCGGTGGGCAATCCTTCAGCGACCTGCGCGGGTTGGGGCCGAACCGTTCGCTCGTTCTGCTTGACGGCCGGCGGTTGATGTCATCATCGCCTGACGGCGCGATCGACCTCAACACGATACCCTCAGCCCTGATCGGATCGGTCGAGGTCATCACCGGCGGGGCGTCGGCAACCTATGGCTCCGATGCCGTGGCCGGCGTAGTCAATTTCAAGCTGCGCGACCGTCTCGAGGGGTTCGAATTGTCGGCGAAAGGCAGCCTGACCAACGAAGGCGACGGCGCGACCTGGAGCGTAAGCGGGGCATTCGGCTCTAAGTTCGCCGATGATCGCGGCCGGTTCCTGATGGCGCTCGAATATGCCAGCCGGAACACCGTCAATGGTGCGGACCGCCCGTTCTTCGCGAATATTCGCCAGCTTGCCCGGCCGCCTGAAGGCTTCATCGCTGCCGGTGGCTTTGGCGGCCCAGCCCCGACCATCGCCTCGGTTAACAGCGTCCTTGCCACTTATCCGGGCACCACGCCAATTGCCGGGTCTGGTGCCTATCCCGGTGCGATCGGCATTAACGGCGACGGAACAATATTCACGACCCTGGCAGGCACCAATTGCGTCCAGAACTATCGTGGTCTGAGCAACGACGTGCCGGGGCTCAACATCAGCTCGAACTGCCGCCAGGTTCAGGTCGCACTCGGCAACTACTTTGCCGTCCAGGTGCCGCTGAAGCGCTACAACGCCTTTGCCAAGGTGGAATACGATCTCAGCGACGACATTTCGATCTACAGCCAGTTCAACTATCTCCATTCTGAGGCCGTAAGCCAGAATGGCCCGACTTCCTCTCGCGGCACCCTGCTGCAGGTTCCCCGCAGCAGCCCGTTCGTCACGGGTAACGCGGCCCTGCAGCAGATCCTGGCGTCGAGTCCGGCCACGACGGGAAATCTGACGCTGATCAAGCTGTTTGACGTGGTCGGCACCCGCGTCGTGTCCTTCGATTACGATGTGTGGCAGGCGCAACTGGGTCTCAAGGGCACTATCCCCGGGACAAGCTTGAGCTGGAACCTGTACGGGTCCTATGGCAAATCGCAGTACCTCAATACGCTTGCCGGTGACCTCAGCATCTCGGCAACCAATTCGGTGCTGAACGGGACGGCCAATTATCGCGGGCAGGCGGGCAACTGCATCGGCTTTGCGTTCAATCCCTTCGGCAATGACGAACTCAGCCCCGGGTGCCGCGAATACATCACCCGCACTCACAAAAATACCAACGACCAGTCGCAGGCCCTCATCGAAGCGACCGTCCAGGGTTCGCTGTTCCAGCTTCCGGCCGGCGATATGAAGTTCGCGATGGGTGCCAGTCATCGCCGGACATCGTTCGACTATCTGCCCGATTCCGGTCTCAGGCTGAACGATTCGATCGGCTTCGGCTTCAGTGGTCCGGCATCGGGCGAGCAAAAGGTGAGCGAAGTCTTCACCGAGCTGTTCGTTCCCATCTTCAGCGATAAGCCGTTTCTGAAAGAAGTCAGCGCCAGCCTTGGCTATCGCTATTCGAATTATGACCTGTTCGGTGGCCAGCATACTTACAAGGCCGACCTGATCTGGCGCCCCGTTGACGTTGTTATGTTCCGCGGCGGCTATTCGAAGGCAATCCGCGCACCCAGCCTTGGCAACCTGTTCGGGCCAACATCGGTATCGCAGCTGCCGATCGGCGTCGGGCCGACCGCTGGCGATCCTTGCGCGGTAGGCAGTGTTTTCCGCACCGGATCGGCGGCGAGCCAGGTCCAGTCCCTGTGCATCGCCCAGGGAGTGCCGAGCGCCCTTTATCCGACCTATACGCTGGGCAGCCCCACGGTTGCCGGCCAAGATGGTAGCAATCCGAACCTGACTCCGGAAAAGGCAACAACCTATTCGTTTGGGGCGGTCCTGACGCCGAAGTTCAACAGTCCCTGGTTCGACAGGCTGCAGATTTCGGTCGACTACTACAATATCCGGCTCAAGGACGCGATCGGCACGCTGCAGCTAACCGACATTCTGCCGCGCTGCTTCAACTCTGACGGTGTCAGTAACCCGAGCTACTCGCTCAACAATCCGTTCTGCGAGCGCATCATGCGCAACACCACCACTGGCGAAATCTCGCTGGGGCAGCAGGGGTTGTTCAACTTCGCGACCTTCACGGTCAGCGGCATCGATGCGCAGATCAACTGGCGCATCGCGATGGAAGCCTTCGGAATGTCGGCAGATGCCGGACACCTTACCCTGAACAGCGCGATTTCGTACCTGCGCGAGTACAAGGTAGCCGGGCTTCTTGGCTCGCCAACCTTCAATTACGCCGGAACCGCCGGTTTCGGAGGCGTCGGCGGAGGTATTTCGCACCCCAAATGGAAGACCAATACCAGCCTGACCTACGCAAATGGCGGAATCAGCGGGACGGTTACCTGGCGCCACATTTCGGCTCAGAACCACTCCGACCTGCTTGCCAATCCTGCTTCCACAACCCCGAGCATCAGCGCCTACAACTATATCGACATGAACGCGCAGTTCGACATCGACGATCGCTTCACTTTCGGACTTGGCGTGTCCAATCTTACGAACAAAACTCCGCCGTTCATCAGCGCAGCGCCGCTGACAACGGATGCAGCAACCTATGATGTAATCGGCCGAACATTCTTCGCGTCCATCAAAGCCAAATTCTGAGTTGAGGGCCAAGGTATGAGCGTTCCCCCTGATGGTTTGGATCGTCAGGTGGGACGCTCTGCCTTCGGCAGCGATGCCGCGCAGTACGACCGGGCGCGGTCGGGCTATCCGGCAGAATTGTTCGGATTCCTCGCTTCACAATGCGGTCAAAAGCCGAAGATTGCAGAGATCGGTGCGGGGACTGGCATAGCCAGCGCCGGTCTGCTCGATCTGAATCCAACCAGCCTTACGCTGATAGAACCCGACCCTCGCCTTTGCGAATTTCTGTCCAAGCGCTTCGCAAATGATCCGGTCGCGATTGTCTGCGCGACATTCCCGACCGACACGGTCGAAGAAAGCTTCGATCTGGTCGCCTGCGCAGCGGCATTTCACTGGATGGAACCGCTCGAGGCGCTAGCCCGGATCAGGTCTATGCTGACGCCTGGCGGAACCTGGGCAATGTGGTGGAATTGCTATTTCGGTCACGGTATCGCCGACCCGTTCTCGGATCGGCTGGCGCAGATAATGTTCGAGGAAGGAGTGGCGCTGCCACCCTCCTACCGGAACGGCGCGCACTATGCTTTCGATATAGACCATCACATTGGAATGCTGGATCGATCCGGATTCGCCAGTGCGAGGTATTATCTCTTCAAAAGACATACAGTCTACACGACCAAGCAGGCGGTGGAACTGTGCCAAACGTTCTCCTTTGTAAGCACCTTGCCCGCAGCGCATCGCGATCATGTAGCCGGTCGTGTCGCCGCTTGCGTCGATTGCGAATTCGGAGGCTCCATTTCTGGTCTAGTTGCCACTGGATTATATGTCGCGCGAAGCTGATTGTTTCGCGCAAAGCTGGAAAAACCAAGATCAGCTAATG
>VFQM010000630.1_pt1 | contig 37209 bp, 50 predicted proteins | sample 3512391 | NCBI WGS metagenome assembly VFQM01 (sample SAMN10412369, study PRJNA504923) | tailings metagenome | isolation source: Replicate 1 from Balatoc abandoned mine | place: Philippines
TCTGCCGACGCTCATGGCCTACTCGCTTGAGAAGTATCTGAACCTGTAACCACGGGAGGTAACCATGGTTAGGCCAAGCAATGTCAGTCAGTCCATATGGGATAGCGCCAACGAAAGGGAACGCGCTTCCATCATCGAACACGAAAGAATGCACCGCATGCAACAGTTACCACGAGGGGTAACCATGGATTGGTACGACTTCACCAGCAGACACGACATGCAGCAGCTAGCCAAGCGGATATTCAGCATGCCACGGCACCAGTTCAACGCGATGGCTCCGGCTGTCATGGCTGTGGGCCTGATGGAGACAAACTTTGTCATCCGCTGGGCTGTCAAGTTCATCCGCTGGCGGCACAAGGTACCGGCGCGTGTGGCGTGGGCGATACTGCACCGTGAAATGCTCAAGCGGGATGTCGATATCTTCGACAAGCTGCAAGAGGCAATGGCCACGCACATGCTCATGGGCAAGGACAAGCACAAGCACCATGCTGCATCTGCCGGTGGCTTCTGCGAGGAGGAGATTGCCGTCATTGTCGAGCTAGTTAACCTAGCGGAAATGGCGTGATACAATACGGGGACATGAGGAATGGTCCCATGCAGTGCATAGCATAAGGTGCGGCAGAAAATGACAAGTGCATTCGACAGCATGCCCAACATGGACGCAATCGCCGAAAGCGTTGGGGACACCATCAAAAAGAGCAGGGGCGGCAAGCTGCCCAAGTTCTACAGGGACGAGGTAGATCGCATCCGCATGGACACGCGGCCTATCGCAGTGATTGCGGAAGCATGGGGCGTATCGTTCGATACAATCCAGCGGGTATGTCAGGCGGGGCGCTTCGCTGACGTACCTTATATCCCACGGGATGAGGCACACCTTACCCCGGAAGGTAACTACTCGGAAGCGCGGCAGATACATGCGGTACCAGCCAAGGCACCAAAGCGCGGTCGGCCTTTCAAGTCCGGCAGGCGCGAGCCGCTTACCGAGGAGGAGCAGCGTTTCATCCTTGCTGACCTTCGACCGGCAAGTGCAGTGGCGAAAGAGTTGGGCGTTAGTGCGGGCTACATCAACACCTTTAGGAGGGAGAACGGATTAACCAGCCGACGCAATGGACCATTGGACCATAACACGATCGAACAGATCAGGGCGGACACGCGCAGCCACGCCGAGATAGCAGCCGCGCACTCATTACCGCTGATCGTGGTTCGACATTTGAAGGGTGCTAACAATGACAAGCGAGGGCCAGAATAAGAAGCGGCGTGAGGAATACGAGGCGCAGGCAATGCTGCTTGGCCTGCAATACGATGGCGCAACCCATACCATGTGGGGGACGATTACCCCTAGCAACATGATCATGGAGTTCGACGCTGACACCCTGAAGCTGTTGACACGGGCAGAAATGATAGCCCGTGCCGACCGCTACATGGAGGAGAACGGAGTTAGATCAGTGATGCCCGAAGACGGTTACCGCAAGAGGTAACATGAACCACTACCCGACACTGGACTACCTAGCTGAACAAGCGCTGCTAGATATATCCAGAACCCAACGTGAAGCGCTTGCTAGGTTAATGAGGGATGGCGAATGTGAAAGCCAAGACCAAGGTGCCGGTGAAGATGGTGCGGAACCCGTTCACTGGCAAGATGGAGAAGTTCATTCCGCGACCGGTCGCCGCGCCGCTTGACATGCTGAACCCGCCGCTGAAGTTACCTCCCGAGGTAAAGGCAGAGCGGCAGGCAAAGCTTGAAGAAGAAATGTTGGCGATGCGCACGGCCTACGTCAACCTGATCCCCGGCAAGCGGTACGGTGCCGAGGGCGAGCGCCTGTCCAAGAAGTACCGCAAGCTGTCGCTTGAATACCAGCATGTCGCTGGCAAGCTGCCGCCCAACATCAACGCAGACCTGTAACCACGGAGGGTAACCAGTGACTAGCATCGCTGTCATCATCAACCAGATACGCAACAAGGGGGAAGCTGCCAGCGAGGCTATCATTGGTGGCCGCTCCTCCGACCGCTACGACACGTTCCAGTGGGTGCTGGACACTGTTGAGCAGTCCGTCAAGACCGGCACCGCGCCGACCGAGAAAGAAATACACGACCATATCATCTTTGGTCGGCAACCACAGGAGGTAACCCAATGGCCAGCGAACACAACGACAAGTACGTCGCCGCTGCAATGCTCCTTGGCGACGAGTGGGAGTACAGTTCGCTGGTCCATTGCTTCTGCTTGAGGAAGGCAGCATACGGCGGGGTAGAACCATGGCTTGACGCTGACACCATGGTGGAACTCACCACGCAAGAGAAGTTCAAGCGGCTGATGCCCGATCACGTTGGGCCTCACCCCGAATGAAGGGAGAACGTCATGGAGATCGTAGCGTGAATACTGTATCTCGTCCTAGTGTGCGGCACCTTCTGGTTTCTGTGGCACCTGATCAAGTGATCATGATGACCGATCAGGAACACGCCGCCCGTGCCATGTTGCTCGCCCCTACCATGGGGGGTAACCTGTGGTATGACGCGGCAACGAACGCCTACCGGCCCCGGTCGCCGGGTGGGCATGCGTACAAGTATTCCGACTGCCTCGACGCTGAAACCCTTGAACCATTGGAGAAGGGCGAGGCGCTGCGAAGGGAGAAGGCACTAGGCATCAAGAACACAGTGTCGTCACGAAGGTTAGGAGGTATCGCCTGTGTCACAGGTATCGGTTACGCTGACTGACGAGGAACACACGGCGCGGGCTATGCTGATGGGCATGGTTTACCACCATGGTAACGGTGACCCGGTGTACTATAAGGTCACGTCTGGCCTGCCGGAACTGTCCTCGTTCATCGACGCCAACACGCTTGAGCCATTGGTCCAACAGGAAGGTGAGCAGCCAAGGTGGATGTTGCCAGCAGGCCGAAGGGCATACAACGCCATCACCGACGAGCGCATTGAAGGCGAGATCGTCCATACCCTAGCCAAGAAAGCGAGGCATGCAGCTATGTATAAGAAAGGTCCGATGAAGTGACTAAGATGATGGTGCCGCGACACCGCATACCCAAGGTGTCAGTGCTATGCCCGAAGTGTCGGCACGGCACACGAATTATATCCGCCACCGCATTCTCTGACGGGTACCATCGTCGGCACATATGCCATGACGGCACGTGTGGACATGCGTTCTACACCCTTGCACCATATGACGGTACGAGCGCCAAACAGTCGCCGCTCCCGTTCCGAGATCGCCCTCTGTCCGATGCTGAAGTCGATACCCGGCTTCAATGGTGGACGGAGACAGCGGGGGAACCTATCACCCCCCAGCCAGTTACCCCACAAGGTAACACCATCGACCCATTTGTCCGACGACTGGACGACGCACTGAAGAAGGAGGCAGCCGACCGTACCGCAGCGGATACCTACATGGTAACCGTTATCGCCGCACTCAAAACCAAGGTCGCACAACTCGACCAAGCAAAGGAAAAGGCAGATGCCTGAAGACAAGAAAGAAGCCGACGACATGACCGCAGCCCTGAGCAAGTCACTTGACACGGAGTTCGGCGCGCGCACTCATGAGGGGCTGGCTAGCCTCCGTGCTGCCGGTGCATCCCGTGTTGGTTCCGGTGACTACGCTCACCTCGACCGCATCCTCAATCTGGCGCAGCAGCAGGCTTCGACCGGCAAGGGCGCAGAGCGTCACGCCACGAGCTTCATCGGCAGGCTGACGTGGGACCAACAGCCCATCCTCGCCAACGCACGGCAAGTCGGCCCCGGTGGCCCCGCCATGCAGGTGCAGAAGAAATCCAGCGAGAGCGTCATGATGTCGGTGAACGGCAACTTCGAAGGCGCTAAGGCTGAAGCACTCGGCTGCATCGTCTACGCCGCCGCCTTGTATAAGCTGTACGAGGAAATGGAGGCCGCCGCAAAGATCAACCGCCGTTAACGGGTTGTTAACCCCGAATGGCTATACTAGGAATTACCACGGCGGGCAATGGTACCCGTTGGGTCGCTCCGTCGCCTGCTCTGTCGAAGAAGAAGTAACCACGAAGGTAACGGGGCGGGCTTCGGTTCGCCCCCTACCACCCCGGAAAGGATAGGGCGTGATCTGGAGCGTATATGTAGTCGCCACGCCCTTCCTTATCTGGGTCTGGTTGGGCGTAAGTTTCACAATAATCGACCTCACCATTCACTTGGTCAGGCAATGGGTAGAGAAGGAATTGAGAATGTCTGACATGGTAAAGGGTCGCGCCCGCCTTATCAGGTACTCGGACTTGGCGGGTATTGGCGAGGGTGTGCTGTCGTACTTCGATGCGGAGCGCAACATTCTCCACATAGACAGGAAGCTGGCGGCAACGCTGCCCGACTTCGACCGCGAGCGGCTTGAGACAACCGAGATCAGGCTGACCCAACTCGCAGGCAATGACTATTCCGGCCTGCGCTGGAAGGAAATGAAGACACTGGATAGTTACCACCATGGTAAGTTGGCCGCCGAATAGAAAGGGAACCCCGATGGCTACCAAGAAACAATTCTTGGAAGAATACCGTGCACAGCTTCTCGCCACCTATGGCTGGGCGCGTGAGCATCCCGACAAGCTGGAGCGCTTCATGGCGAGCGCCAAGGCAACAATCGCCAACGAGCCTAGCCGGTTCATCAACACGTGGAACCGCTCTGGCGAAGCATTCGAGAACGCACTGGTCAAGTGCGGCCTGTCCAAGCGCATAACGCCGAAGGCCCTGCGCGAACTGCCAGAGGAATAGGGGCCGACATGTCTAAGCTACCCGCATGGGTGGAACAATCTCCCGACATCCGCGCCATCTATGGTGCGCTTCGGAAGTACCGATCATACCTGCCGAGCTTTGATAAGCTTGACGACAAAGAGATACTGGCGCTCGCACGAATGGTTCGCGGCCTGCACCGGTTTTGTGGGGACACTTACGTCCGGCACAAGAAGAAATCCTGAACCATCAAACCATTCAACCGCGCAATTGTGAAATCCTGCGCACTCATCGAGAGGGTACTACTATGAAGCTTTCCGAAGTCATCACCCGCATGCCCTACTGGTACGCCGCTAAGAAGTCGGTCTACCTCAAGTCCGCACCGGGTCGCGGCAAGACCGAAACCCTGTCCCGCGCACCGGCCATTCTGTCGGCGGCGCTGGGCAAGCGCATGGGCGTGGTCATCATTAACGGCCCGCTCCTCACCCCGGCTGACAGCATCGGCTACCTCGTCCCCAAGAAGGCAACATCGGTTACCCCGGATGGTAACACCCGCGATCACATGGAGAGCGTGTACACCGATCCGTTCTGGTTCCGCACCGACGAAGGCTTGCGCCTTGACGAGTACGACGGTGGCATCATCGTGGTGGACGAAGCCGACAAGATGGACGTGGACGTGAAGAAGGTCATCGGCGAAGCGGCTCTGTCCGGTCGCCTTGGGCCTCACAAGCTCCCCAAGGGCTGGGTCGTCTGGATGGCGGGCAACCGTCAGAAGGATCGTTCCGGCTCCACCAAGGAACTGGACCACCTGATCAACCGTCGCCTCGAAATCGACGTGACCGACGACATCGAAAGCTGGAACACGTGGGCTGTTGGCCACGGCGTTACCCCGCTGACGCTGGCCTTCGCCAACCAGAACCCGCACATCGTCTTCTCCGATGGTGTGCCGGAAAAGCAGGGGCCGTGGTGCACGCCGCGTTCGCTGGTCGCCGCCGATGACTACTTCCGTGTTCTGCCCCGCGATGCAAACGGCTCGCTGCCGGATGACCCGCTGACCATGGAAGACGTGTCGGGCATGATGGGCGAAGCGGCGGCAGCGCAACTGTTCTCGTTCGTCAAGCTTGAGCGCGAAATGCCCAAGTACGAGGACATCGTGGCCAACCCGCAGGGCGTCAAGATACCGCAGAAGCCCGACGCCCAGATGCTTGTCTGCTACACGCTGGCAGCCCGCGTCAAGGTCGAGGAGTGCGACAAGGTGATTTCCTACATGGATCGCCTCCCGAAGGAATTCGGGGTGATCTTCGGCAAGTCGGCGGTGGGTCGTGACCCGAAGCTGATCGTCACGGCAGGCTTCCAGAAGTGGATCAAGGAGAACGCCAGCCTGATGGCGCAGATCGGTAACCACGCAAGGTAACCAATACACCGAGGGGGTGGGGATCGTCCCCACCTCCAACCCATTTGAGAGTAGGCCAATGCGCTTCAAACTAGGCTTCCCCAACGAGGAATGGAACAGGCCCCTTGGCAGCCTCATGATACCCGTACCCGGCACCGACAGGGTGATCCTTGTCCAGAGCGACCGGGGCAAGTACGCCGTGATCAATCAGACCAAATGGGTGGTGGTTGACACCCTCATTATGGCGTCGGCTTTAGTGCATGATCTGATCAACAACTACGTTCCCGAAGGAGGGGAGAATGCCGAAGAAGTACAAGCCAGTGCGTGACCCCGAGCCAGAGCTTGAAGACATCCGTGATGGCAGCATCGCGATCTTCCTCAACTCCGGTATGACCCAACAACAGGTGCACGAGGCAGGCGGGCCGACGCCCAAGACCATCAGCAAGTGGCTCTATAAGGAGACACGGTTCCCGCAACTGCCCTCTGTCAGGAAGTTGTTGAAGGTATGCGGCGGGGACTTGGTGGTCATGTCTGCCAGCAACGCCGAGGAGTTGCGCACTCATACGCCGACGAGCGAACGCCTTGGCACCACGGCAAAGGAAATGCCCGAACGCCCCCGCAAGGTCCGCAAGGTCATCCCCTTCCGCAAAAAGCCGAAGCGGCGGTAACCACGAGAGGTAACCATGAGCTACAAGCTATGGCGGCGAAATGGCTGGACCGAGGAGGAGCTAAAGGACATCGAAGGCATGCCGGAAAGTCTTGGCTTCCCTGACGAGGAGCGCAAAGAGAACGGTGACCTTCACGTCTTCCTGCAACGGCAGCCCGACCATTTCGTAGTGCTTGGTAAGTTCAAGGAAGTATGGGACGGCGCTTACTACGTCGCTGACAGAACCAAAGGTGGGTGGGCCACCGAGCATTGGACCACTCACCACAACCACCTCTTGCTAGCGGTAACCCGCGTGCATGAGATCATCGAAGCCTATAACCAACGAACCACGAGGGCATGACTATGCGTACCTACACAATCGAACTCCGCGCCGACTTTCAGGACGAGGAGAAGTATGACATCCTGATGGCTGCCGCCCGTGAAATGGCACGCGGCATGCTGGCCACGGCAATGATGCTGAAGGACAAGCGCGAGCCGCAGATTTCCTTGCAGTCCGGCGACATGTTCGAACGCAACAAGGACTTGGAAATCATCACCCCGGAAGACATCGCGGGGGAGTAACGGGCACCGACCCGAAACGGAAACGGAAACGCAAGCCAGTATTCAGCGGCCCACCTCTCAAGATACGGGTGGTGGGCGACGGGTGGATGCATTGGGGTGGCGGGCCAAAGTTCCGGCCAGACAAGGTGTTCCACAGCGAGTGGTGGACGGTGCCCGACAAAGACGGCGTGGCACACAACAAGGTGCCCCGGCGCAAAAGCATACGGAGGTTCCCCGATCTGCCGCCGATCACGTCTACCCCATCACCATCCGAGTGAGGGACTACACTCAAGGCACATCGCCGGATAGCATCACCAAAGTGTACAGAAGCACGGTCGATGTTATCCGGCACCAACCAGTTACCCGGCGAGGTAACAAGGAGAGCGAGACATGAGCCAAGCAATCACCACGGTCGAGATCACCCCGCAGCAGTTGAAAATGTGGTCCGACACCCGTGCAGCGCTGATCTGGCATTGCCCGGCGTTCACCCACATCCTCTATACCATGATGAACAAGGCGGGTGGCGAGCATATCGCCATCTTCACGAGGGAGGTGCCGGTGGCTGCCACGGACGGCCAGAACGTCCTGATCAACCCGGATACGTTCTTCCCGCTGTCACTCAGCGAACGCATCTTCGTCGTCGCCCACGAGGTCAGCCACGGCATCTTCGGCCACGTCGAAATGCTGCACAAGCTGCAAATGGCTGGCAAGGTGTGTTACCCCGATGGTAAGGAGTTGGGGTTCGACAACGACACGTTCCAGAAGGCGATGGACTACGTCATCAACGACATGCTCGTGGAGAGCAAGATCGGGACGTACAACACCAACTGGCTGCGCGATCCGGTCATCGCCACCCACAAGGACAGCGTCCTGACGGCCTACCGCCGCCTCTACGAGCAGCACCAGAAGAACGGCGGCGGCTCCGGGGCATCGCAGGCCAGCCAGCAGAAGAAGCAGCAGGGCTTCGACACCCACCTTCCGCCCGGTGCAGCAACGGGGCAAGACCCGACGCAGGCCGCCCATAGCCGCAGCGACGTGGAGTGGAAGACGGCAGTTGCCGGGGCTGTCGCTTCTGCCAAGGCACAGGGCAAGCTCCCCGCTGCCCTTGAGCGCCTTCTGAACGAGACGCTTGAGCCTACCGTGGACTGGACCGACAAGGTGATAGGCTTCTTCAGCCGCAAGCCCGGTGGCGGCACCTACGATTGGCGCAAGCCGGATCGCCGCTTCATCACCCGTGGCATCGTTGCCCCGGCACGCACTGGCTACGGTGCTGGTCCGGTCGTGGTCGCGTTGGATAGCTCTGGCTCTGTTGGCCAGAAGGAACTCGACGTGTTTTTCGGCAACGTCTGGGGCATCCTTGACGACATCCGCCCAAGCGTCATCTGGCTGATCTGGTGCGACAGCAAGGTGCATGGTGAGCCAATCGAAATCCATGACACCGCCGACCTGTTGCATGTCAAGTCCAAGGGAGCGCTTGGTGGTGGCGGGACGAGCTTCGTTCCGGTGTTCGATGAAATCCGCGAGCGCGGTATCGAACCGGATGCCCTGATCTACCTGACGGACGGCGAGGGGACATTCCCGAAGAAGGCACCGCAGTACCCTGTTCTGTGGGGCAACATCAACCCCGGCAAGAAGTATCCGTGGGGCGAGGTCGTGGACGTTCCGATCAAGGCCAAGTAACCACGCGAGGTAACCATGATGTGGGTCGAAAGAGGTGGCTCCAAGCATAAGATATCTGGCATGACCACCAAGCACAATGTTGGGCGGTGTTCTACGGCGACGGCAAATTTGGGTCAGTGGGCAGGCGGTGGAGGTACTTCGAAGACCGGATTATACTGGTGTCCTTCATCCACGAACACGAGAAGGCGTTGACATAGTAGTTACCTTGGGGTAACTTACTGTATACCCGGATGCGCCGTCCTCCCCTACAGCCGGATGGAGATCAACGGGTTGATAAAGACTTGGTTCCGGGGCGCATCACGGGCAGGTATAGACCGGTCAAACCAAGTAAAATCTCCATGGGTCGCAGCGCCCTGCTCATTAAACCGGGCAGGGCGCGCACTCACCTCACAACTTTAACCATTACCTCTGGAGGTAACCATGACCGCAATCACGAAGCCAAACCGCAGCGACCTGTCCAAAATCTTGGACCGTAAGTACCTCGGTCGCGTGCCGGTCAAGACCAGCATCAACACGAGGGCGTTCCGCTCCCTGTATTGGGACGAGGCGACCTGCAAGAAAGTGGACGAGGTGCACGCCATCGTATCTCAGAACCAAATCTATTGGTTCAACCCTGAAGTGCTGGTACCTGTCGAGGTAAAGCACCCCCTGCACAGCAGGCCGATAAAGCTCAACGTCGAGGTGAGCGTGCAGGGCAGGGATTTCATGTGGCCCCGGTCACAGGCGATGCTCAACTACCGGACAGGGTACGACAGGCAAACCGCCGCCGAATTCCAAAGCAACGTCACCGACATGGTGCGCTTCGCCATCGACGTTGGTATATTCGAGGAAGTGGCCAACTTCGCCATCAACGAATGCAAGACCCACGAGGCGGCGCGGTTTCTGTTCCCGCCGTATATGGCGCTGCTACGGCACGACTACAACCACATCGCCAGCAAGCTTGAACAGGTGTCAGGCGTCCCCACACTGCCGAAGCGGCCTCTGATGATGCAGGAGAAAATCCGGCACGCTATCCAGTGGTTCGCCACCCAAGAGCTTCTTGGGACATGGGAGGTGGGTAGTCCCATCCGACTTGAGGAAGGTGCATCGGTGGTGACACTCAGCCACGCGCCGACAATAACGCTAGAACACGCTAGCGGGCAGACGTTCAAGCTGCCCATGAGGACTTAGGTTACCCCGTGAGGTAACCATGAAAAAGGGGCCGGTCCACGACGAACAAACCGGCCCCTCCCCCAAGCAGCCTTCCTCACAAAAAGGCCGCGAACAAGAGGATAGCTGAAAGGGCAACTTCGCGCAATGAAAATCGTAACACTCGACTTCGAAACCTACTACTCCACAGAATACTCGTTGCGCAAAATGTCGCCCGCCGAGTACATCCTTGATCCGCAGTACCAGTGCACTGGCCTTGCCGTTAAGCGCAGCGACCAGAAATCGTTCTGGGTAGACGGCGACGATGTGCAGGAGTTCTTTGACAACGAGCCGGAAGACGTGATGGCAGTCAGCCATAACGCCCTGTTCGACATGTGCATCTGCGCGTGGCGCTACGGCTGGATGCCGAAGATCATGGTGGACACGCTGGGCATCGCCCGTGCCACCCTTCAGGCGCAACTCAGATCGCTATCCTTGGACAAGGTTGCCGAACACCTCGGCCTCGGCAAGAAGACGGACGGCCTTGCCAACGTCAAGGGCATGCGGCTTGAGCAGATTAAGCAGCACCCCGACCTTCTGCGCAAGTTCATTGAATACGGCCTGAACGACGCCGACCTCTGTTACGGCATCTTCGAAGAACTGGTGATTAACCGCAAGTTCCCGCTGACCGAGATACTGGTGATGAATTCCGTGCTTCGCTGCGCGGTGCAGCCACAGTTCAAGGTTAACGTCGATGTGCTGCAACAATCCCTTAACACCATCAGAACGCAGAAAGAGCAGACGCTAGCCCAAGTCATGCTGATGGGTGTCGAGGGCAAAGACACGCTGATGTCCAACCCGAAGTTTGCGGCGTGCCTTGAGGCTTTCGGTGTCGTCCCTCCAATGAAGATCAGCGGCACCACCGGCAAGGAAACCTACGCCTTTGCCAAGTCCGATCAAGACTTCATCGACCTGTTGGAGCATCCCGACCCACGGGTGCAGACCATCGTGGCCACCCGGCTAGGGCACAAGTCCACCATTGAGGAGACGAGGCACGAGCGCTTCATTCGCATCGCCAATCTCAACTGGCCTGCTACCAAGCGTAACCCCGGAGGTTACCAACGCTTCATGCCAATGCCCCTGCGCTACTCTGGGGCGCATACCCACCGGCTGTCTGGTGACTGGTCCTTGAACGTCCAGAACATGGGCCGCACCTCCAAGCTGCGCCAAGCCCTTGAGGCACCGGAGGGCTACGTTGTCGTGGCTGGCGACGAGAGCCAAGTCGAGGCGCGGTTCGTCTGTACCCTGTGTGGGCAGGACGACATGCGCGATCAGTTCGACCGGGCCGAAGACGTTTACCGCCTGTTCGCCGCGATCCTGTTCAACAAGGCCCCCGAACTCATTGCCAAGATTGAGCGCTTCATCGGCAAGCAGTGCATTCTTGGGCTGGGCTATGGCCTCGGCAAGGACAAGTTCTCTAAGTCCATCCCTATCCTTGCGTGGAACCAGTTGGGCATCAAGCTGCCGTATTCGCTGGAAGAAGGCACGGCGGCTGTCGAGACGTACCGCCGCACTAACTACAAGATCGTCGCAGCGTGGAAGCTCCTGAACACCATGGGCATCCAAACGCTGGTCAACGGCGGTGAATGGCGCTGGGGGCCGGTTGTCTTCCGCAAGGGAGAAATCCTCCTGCCGAACGGCATGAAGCTGTTCTACCACAACATCCGGCAGGTTACCTCGAATGGTAAATCTGAATGGGTGTTCGACTACGGCGGCAAGATCAAGCGTGTCTATGGCGGGATGCTGCTTGAGAACATCACTCAGGCCCTCGCCCGCATCGTCACCATGGAAGCGGCGGTGCGTGTCGAGAAGTACCTTGCCAAGCTGGGCATCCCGCTTGCCCTGCAAGTCCACGACGAACTCGTGTTCGTGGTCAAGAAGGAACATGAAGCGGTCGTTCGATACGTCCTGAACAATGAACTGAAGCGCCGTCCGAAGTGGCTGCCCAATGTACCATTGGATTGCGAACTCGGTTCCGGCCCCAACTATGGAGACGCGAAATGAGCATATTTCTTAGCGGCACCGTCACAGCGATTATCTTGTGGGCATGGGTCGCCCCGAAGGAAGCCGGTAGGTGGGCCGCACTGGCTCATGAAGCCTACAATAAGACCAAGGAAAACACCCCGAAGGGTTGACAACCTGTTGGCTACGTCCTATAAACCTAGCCAACCACCACACCATTTCCCAGCGGGGCAGAAATGACTATCACAACGTTGAAAGAGCGTGACCAGATGCACGAGCGAGTGCTGGGGGTCATGTTCAATATCTCACCGGCACAGGCTGCCGTCCTGTCCTGCCTCCTCCGGTCTACGGTCGTGACCAGGGGCGAGCTTGAGGAGCATTGCGGCATCACCTACGCCAAGGTTGTCGTCAGCCGGACGCGCACACGCCTGAAGGAAAAGGGCTTCGACATCAAGTCCAAACACCTCACCGGATACTGGATCGAAGCCGACGACAAGACGGCAATCGAGGCGGCGGTGAAGGAGTTTGTGGAGGAGTAGCATGGCCAACACATCCTTGCCGATTTCGATACTGAACGAGACGGTCATGCAGAAATTGTACAAGGAACACCTTGACCGAAATATTTTCTGTGACCCCAAATTGATGGGGGTTATCCCGGCCATCAATACACAGTCCTTGGACACAATAAAGATCGGAAAGCCGCCGATGTCGTTCGCCTACTCTGGTGCCCTCCCCATTGAAGAATACCGCCGCCTACTCGGGGGCCGACTTAGGCTGAAAAACGGCGAGCGCATCCCGTTCGACTTTATGGAAATCCACGTGACAGCAGAGGTGGCGTTTGTGTTCCTCGTCAACAAGGGAAAGCCGGTCGTCCTTGAAGATGACCCCAACATGTTCCCTTCGGACAAGCTGATCACCGAACTGCGCCTGTTGATAGGCTGATGTTACCTCACAAGGTAACCAACTAGGACCAACACCATGAGAAACTACAACCCGACTGCCAAGGCATGGTCTTGGTCGTATTCGAAGCTGAAGAACTACCGTACCTGCCCGCGCCGGTACTATGACATCGACGTCCAGAAGCTCTACGGCGAGGAGACCAGCGAGGCCCTTGACTACGGCAACAAGGTGCACAAGGCGTGGGAAGACCGGATCAGCAAGGGCGTGCCGTTCACACCAGAGTTCGCCGCCTTTGAGGAAGCAGCCCAGCGCCTCCTGAAGGTACCCGGCAAGATCATGGTCGAACAACAGCTTGCTATCCGCGAGGATTTGGTAGCGTGCACTTGGTTCGACAAGAAGACGTGGTACCGCTCCAAGGCCGACTATCTGGCCATCAATGGGCCGGTCGCTCTGGCCATCGACTACAAGACTGGCAAAATCCTTGAAGACGCCGAACAGCTTGCCCTCATGGCCGAGTGCGTTTTCTCCCATTACCCCGAGGTGCAGGCCGTTCGCACCGAATACTGGTGGCTTGCCGACGACGCGGCGACCAAGGAAATCTTCTATCGCAACAAGCGGCACGAGACATGGGCGCGCATCCTGCCCAAGGTCAACGAACTGAAGGCCGCCCACGACACCACCACGTTCCCGCCGAAGCCGAATGGCCTGTGCCGGAAGCACTGCATTGTTACGGGATGCCCGAACTATGGCAAAGATAGCCGTTAACTACTCGGCGTCACAGATGATTGTGTTCGCAACGAACTTCTATTTGAAACAACGGTTCCCCGACCTCAAAACAAGGGTGGAGGTGCACAAAAACCCGCAGAGTATGGTGAGTTTTTTGCGTATCCTTGTGTGGTCTAGGGACGGCACCGATGCCACTGTATTTACCCAAAGCGTTGGCGACGACAATGGGGAGCCATGTGTGGACACCTTCATGCTAACCAGCGAAACGGAAGCAACCTTGATGCTTCTGTCGGGGAGTTAAATGAAAGCACTATCGGAACGTACACTGAGGGAACAGGCAGCGGGTCGGCTGCTTACGACGCAAGCCATGTTGAACGGGCTGATCGACCAAATCTGCACCGACTACAAGATCAACCGGTTTGCCACCATACTGAACACAGATGGTGACGACCCCCGCAAGTGGACGATCACCGTGACCTTGAAGGGCGGCATCACCCACACGGAAAACGCTTGGGAGTTCCCGACTGACGAACTGAAAGCCATAATCATGCTGATAGAGCGGTAACCACGCAAGGTAACATGCAATGCCTACACCAGAGAATATCGTAAAGCAGAAGGTCAAGAAGGTTCTCGACAAGTTCAAGTCGAACATCGACGGTTTCTGGCCAGTCCCTGCCGGGTATGGAGAAAGCCACCTCGACTATGTCGGTTGTATCGCAGGTTTGTTCTTCTGCATCGAGACCAAGGCCCCCGGCAAGAAGCCGACGCCTCGCCAGATGGAGCGCATTCGCCGCGTCGAGCAGGCGGGTGGCGTGTGCTTCATCATCGACGGCACCGAGGCCACGACGACCTACCAAGAACTGGAACTGGCATTGGCGCTCATGGCGCGGCGCGGGAGGGAGGCAGCATGAAGAAGTCAGGCAAAACGATCCAGACCACCGAGGAACACAAGAAGCTGCGCGATGACTTCCTGCTTGCGCTGAAGAAGCACGACCACCTCGACCCGATACACATGTTGGCAATGGCCAGCAACTTGGTCGGGCAGTTGATCGCCATGCAGGACCAGCGCAAGTATTCCATTGACAATATTTGGGCGATTGTCGGGGCAAACATAGAGATAGGCAACCACGACGCGCTCCACACCATATTCGGGGAAACCAAGGGGACAGCATGACTGAGCTATTCGTTAGCGCCGCGCACAAGATGCTGGTGGTGCCCAAGGCCGAAGCCGTGTTGAACATGTTCCCCGGCTCTCGGGTGGTTACCTTGCAAGGTAACGAATTCCATCTGGTACCGCATCACCCTGCCGAGGCGTTCTTGCTTCGCAACATGGGGTACACGGTACCGGCACCGATCCTGACCCACTACGAGTGGCCCGGTGACCGCAAGCCATTCGACGCCCAGCGCCAGACGGCGGGCCTCCTGACCATGAACAAGCGGGCCTATGTCCTCAACAGCATGGGCACCGGCAAGACCAAATCGGCGCTGTGGGCGTGGGACTATCTCCGCTCCATCGGCCTCGCCAAGAAGATGCTGGTGGTGTCCCCGCTGTCAACGCTCAAGTTCACTTGGGCGCGAGAGGTGTTCTCAACCTTGCCTCACCGTAAGGCCACGGTAGTGTACGCCGCTACCCGCGCCAAGCGCATTGAGAAGCTGAACGACCCCGAGGCCGACATCCTGATCATCAACCATGACGGGGCGAAGCTTCTGCATGACGAGATCATGCAACTGGTCAAGGCTGGCGTCATTGATACGGTCTGCATTGATGAACTCGCAGTCTACCGCAATGGCAAGAGCGAGCGCACCAAGACCATGAAGGTACTCGCCGGGGCCATGTCGTGGGCTTGGGGTATGACGGGCAGCCCGATGCCACGGTCGCCAACAGACGTGTGGGCACAGTGCCAGATCATCACGCCCCACACGGTGCCGAAGTTCTTCGGGCATTTCAGGGACCGGGTGATGATGAAGATCAACCAGTTTAAGTATGCCCCCAAGATCGACGCCGTGGAGACGGCCTATAGCGTCATGCAGCCTGCCGTGCGCTTCACCATGAATGACGTGCAGGAGTTACCTGAGTTGGTAACCCAGACACGCGACATCGACATGGGGGCCAAGCAGGGCAAGGTGTATAAGGCTCTGGCCAGCGCGTGCCATGCAGCCGTGGGCAATAGCGAGATCACGGCGGCCAACGCTGGCGCGGTCATGCAGAAGCTTCTTCAGGTGGCCACCGGATGGGTATACGACAAAGAGCGCAACACTGTTGCCCTCGACGGTGACGCCCGCCTGCAAGCCCTGTTGGAGACGATTGACGAGGCGGACCAGAAGGTGCTGGTGTTCGTCCCGTTCATCCACGCCATCGCCGGGATATCGGAAGCATTGGAGAAGGAAGGCATCGACCACGCTGTCGTGTCCGGCAACACCCCGGAAGGCCAGCGCTCGACCATCTTCAACGCCTTCCAGAACACCGGCCAGTACAAGGTGTTGGTGGCCCACCCGCAGTGTCTTGCTCACGGCATCACGCTGACAACCGCTAACACCATCGTATGGTATGCCCCTGTCACCTCGCTCGAAATCTACGAGCAGGCGAACGCGCGTATCCGACGCATCGGCCAGAAGAACAAGCAGCTTGTCTTGCACCTCCAATCCACCCCCGTGGAGAAGAAGATTTACCGGCTGCTTCAGAACAACCAGCAGGTTCAGGATGCGTTCTTGTCCATGTTCGCGGACGAGACCAACCAGAACCCCATTACCTAGCGAGGTAACCATGTTCGACAGACACGCATTCAAGAAGGGCGTCGAGAAGGGTGAAGCCAACGCCGAGGATAGCGCCTTGGGGCGTATAGCCAGCGCCCTTGAGAGGATCGCCACAGTCATGGAGAGCGACAAGTGTCAATCCGCTATCTACAACGGCATAACGGAGGCGCTGTTCTCGGAATGGCAGCGGACCAGATGACCGACGAAGAGTACACCGCCAAAGGCATGCTACTCGGTTTGGAGTATGTGTCTATCCATGGTCGTGCTGGGCTGTTTCGGAAGCGGGTGGCTGATGGGAAATATGTGGGCTGTGCCCTGTACAATTACTACCGGGCCGACACCATGGAACTGGTAATCGAGAACCGGTCGGAGTTGGACAGACCAGCCAAAGACCAACCAAGCGGGGAAAGCTATGAGAGAAATTCTTAACTGGATAGGCAGGGCCTTCATGGGCATCATCGACCTTGGCAAAGAACGCGACAAGCGCACCAAGCCGGACGAGGAACACATCCTTCTGGTGGACGGCGTGTACTGGTACAAGTTCTCTGCCGAGTACACCACGGAAATGGGTGGTACGTTTGCCATCTACTTCTGGGCCAAGGACTTCGAAGACGCCGAGAAGCGCATCAAGGCCATGCGCCACACTCTGGAACTGTCCGGCCAACTCTATTCACGTGAAGACAGGTAAGGAAATGCAACACCTAGACAAGCGCGACAAGGAACGCCGCGACGAGGCTATGGCCTCACTCAACGCAGCCTATGCCAGAATGAAAGAGGCGTGGGTAGCAGTGGCGGCGGCAGTAGAGGAATACAACGCCAAGGTTGCCGAGTATAACTCGGCGCTCGAAAGCGCCCGTGGCTGGGCCGAGGATTGCTCAAACGCCATCGACAGCTACATGGGAGAGCGGTCGGAGAAATGGCACGAGGGCGACCGGGCGCAGGAGTTCGAAAGCTGGAAGTCGGAGTTCGATGACGCCGAGCTTGAAGACATCGAACCTTTGGACGTGTCCGAGTTCGAACCGACCGAAGACCTATCCCCCCATGCGGTAACGCTTGAGAACCTGTCGGAGCAGCCGGGATGATGACAAAGGAAGAACGGATCAAAGACGCAAACTACCTGATACTGCAAATCTCGATGTTCGGCAGGCGCTTCTTCTACTACCCCCGCGAGAACCGGGTGGCCCGCTTCGAAGTTACCTTGGATGGTAAGTTGTGGTTCCGCGACGACTACACCGACAGGCGGGTATACGTCGCCTACAAGGGGCACTGGCGGTACTTCTCTCATGGCGGCACCATGCGGCGGCTGGTCGAGGGGCTGACCAAATGGATCAGGACCGGAGAGCCGATCAACTTCGAAGCCCACTTTGGTCCGTGGCCGCATTGGGTATGTGAGGGTGATCTGTGGGGCTACGGCCACGAGACCATGGTAACCTTCCGCAGGTCGATCCTGCCCCGCAAGTGCGTCACTGCCCCGGTGGCTGGCATCGGGGACAACCGGCGCGACCCTGACAGCCAGCATACCGACCACAGCATGGAAGTGTACGAGGAGCCAGCATGAACCAGAACTTTGACAACTCCCCGCCCCACCACCTAGACGTAGGGGCCTCAATCTCCCGGATGGAACCGGGTGTCGCCCATGTGCCAATTGAAATGTCGATGGCGTCCCTTGCCATTTCGATTAATAGGGCAGCAAACTGCCTGTACAACATCGAGACGATCTTGAGGGCGAACATGGACAAGCTTGACGACCTCCGGTATGCCATTAATAATCTGTCAAGCATCGGCAACAATGTCGGCGGTGCCGCCTCCCAACTTACAGCTATCAGCACCGAGCTAAGGGAACTGAACAATCATGCGAAAGCTTCGAATACTGCCGCAAGATCGGACCATACTTAACGGTAATACCCACATCGGGTATATTGACGAGTTCGATGATGTGTACGTGTTCGAAAACGGCTACGCGAAGAAGATCGGTAGCAGTGACAGTTTCGCAGAGGCGTTGGGGCTGGTAACCGCATGGATGGACGGCAAGCTTACGTAGGCAGTAACGAACTGCTAGTGCTTCGGCACATAGGCAACTTCCGGCTTACCAAGAGCCGCGACTGGACCATTTATAATGTCTGGCACCATAACACCATCATAGCACATGGTGGCCGGAAATTGATGACAGAAATCTTCGAAGGAGAAACGACAATGGACGACGGTCAGATCATTGATCATGACGCGAATGAAGTAGTTACCCCGCAGGGTAACACCGCCCCCCAGCAGCAGGTTGTGGCCACCCCGGCCCCGACCCCGGCAGGGCAGCTTGCCCCCGCCTTGGACATCAACAAGCGCATTGAGCAGTACATCAAGCTGCGCGACCTGATCAAGGCGCAGGACGACGCCCACAAAGCGAAGATGCAGCCGTACAAGGACACGCTGGAGAAGCTGAACGGCCTCCTGCTCACCCACCTGATCACGGTCGGCGGCGACAGCGTGAAGACCCAGCATGGCACGGTCTACAAGACCACCCGCCGCACGGCGTCCCTTGAAGACGCTGACACCTTCATGCGCCACGTCATCAGCACGGAGCAGTGGGAGTTGCTTGACCGCAAGGCCAACTCCACCGCCGTCGATGCTTACGTGCAGGAGAACGGCGTCCTGCCGCCCGGTGTCAAGCAGTCGTCCATCACTCAGGTAGGTGTGCGTAGGGCCTGATCCTCCACAGCTACCTATTGACAACCAATCAGCCATATCGTAGTTTGCGAAACCCTCAAGGAGTTACCCACATGAATGCCATTATCCCCGCCAGCTTCGGCGCTGTGTCCACCCGCTTTGCCGCATCGCAGCAGCAGGACGACCTGTCGTCTGGCATCCAGTCATCCTTTGGCCTGATCGGCTACAAGGGCAAGGTGTGGTCGATCCGCCACCGTGGCGCAGAGACCCCGCTGATGCGCGAAGACGGCGATGGCCCGCGCGGCTCCATTGAGGTGGTCATCCTCAAGGCATCCACGCAGGTGTCTAAAATCTGGTACGAGAACGGTTACGTCGAAGGCTCCAACGCCGCCCCGGATTGCTTCTCCAACAACGGCGTGACCCCCGACCCGACCGCTGCCAAGAAGCAGTGCACCTCGTGTGCTGTCTGCCCACACAACCAGTGGGGCAGCCGAGTTACCCCGGCAGGTAAGCAGGGCAAGTCTTGCTCTGACAGCAAGCGCCTCGCCGTGGTGCCGAATGGCGACATCAACAACGACGCTTTCGGCGGCCCGATGCTCCTCCGTGTCCCGGCAGCTTCCTTGCAGGACTTGGCGGCGTTCGGCCAGAAGATGCAGCAGATGGGTTACCCCTACTACTCCATCGTCACCAAGATCGGCTTCGACGCGGCGGAGAGCTTCCCGAAGTTCACCTTCAGCGCTCTGCGCCCGCTGGCTGACAACGAGGCTGATCTGGTCTTGTCGATGCGCGACGGCCATCAGGTCAACCGCATCCTGTCCGACAGCGAGTTCGCCACCGCCGCTGCACCCGCAGCACAACAGCCGGTGTTCGAACAGCAGGCCAACGGTCAGCAGACCAACGGCTTCGGCACAGCAGCGACCGAGACCCCGGAGCAGAAGGCCATGCGCGAAATGCAGGCCGAAATCGCTCGCTTGCAGGCCGCAGCCGCAGCCCCGGTAGAGACCCCGGAGCAGAAGGCCATGCGCGAAATGCAGGCCGAAATGGAGCGGCTGAAGAAGGCGGCTGAAGACAAGGCAGCGGCGGACAAGGCAGCGGCGGAAGCAGCAGCCAAGGCCAAAGCGGAAGCAGATGCCAAGGCAGCGGCGGAAGCAGCGGCGGCCAAGGCAGCACAGCCGGTCGAGACCCCCGAGCAGAAGGCCATGCGCGAAATGCAGGCCGAAATCGCTCGCTTGCAGGCAGCGGCAGGGCAGGCAACCGCCCCCGCCGTTGAGCCTGTTACCACCGTGGTAACGGAAGTGGCCCAGCCGGTCGAGACAGTGGCGGCGGAACCTGCTAAGGTGGCGGTTGCTGATGCCCCTTCGTCGGCCTTCGAAGCCAACCTTGATGAAATGTTGGAACAGCTTCTCCAGTAACCACAGCCCGGTAGTGCTATGACGTATGGCGGGCTGGTCTTCAAAAACTAGCCCGCCTTTACACATCCGGGGAGCCTAGCCAAAAATGAACGTACTTCTGAGCAACACGCGACTGTTCTTGGCTCGCGTTATGGCTTGGCCACAAGATGGCGATCCCGTCGCTTATGTGAATATCCACAACACATTCACACCGGAAGACATGACGAAGGTGCGCAAGCACCCGAAGACGGGGAGGCACATCCTGCCGTGGGCGGGGCGCGGGTGCCGGTCCCTTGACGAGGCTGTGAAGACGGTCGAGTTCGGGGTTAAGAACGGCAGCACGAAGGACATATACTTCTGCACGTCCACACAAGCCTATGCAGAACAGCGCACGACCACCAAGGGCTTTGTCTGGTACAAGGCCCATCGTGCCACCGAGAACGCAGTCAAGATGAAGTCCCTTTTCATCGACTGTGACCTTATCGACGGCAAGACCGAGGAGAACAAGGACAAGGGCTACGAGAGCAAGACGGAGTTCGTCACCGCCCTCGCCGCCTTCCTGAAAGCTACTGGCCTGCCCAAGCCTACCATCATCGTATCGTCGGGCGGCGGCTTCCATATGTACTGGACGCTGCTTCGCGCACTCACTCCGCAAGAGTGGCTGCCCCTCGCCTACGCCCTTCAGGAGGCTACCCGGCGTCACGGCTTCAAGTGCGACAGCCAGTGCACCATCGACGCCGCCCGTGTTCTGCGTGTTCCCGGCACGAAGAATTTCAAGTATGACCCGCCACGGGATGTTACCTTCGCAGGTAACCCGGTCGAGTTCGACTACTCCAACGAGAAGATCGAAACCATCCTGAAGCCGTATACGGTCGCAGTGCCGTACACCATGCTCAACGCGGCGATGACCATCCTGCCGCCCAAGGCTGCCATTCAGGGTATATCCGACCTTGCGTCCGGCATCGACACGTCCAACATGGCCCCGGTCAAGCTGGACAGCCTCGTGCTGCATTGCGGCTTTATCGCAGAGGCACTGGCCACGGGTGGAGCGGGCTTCCAAAACCCGCTGTGGAACCTGTCTGTTCTCATATCCACCTTCACTGAAGGCGGACGTGTGGACGCTCACCGCATGTCGTCTGGGCACTCGCACTACGGGCCGGGTGAGACTGACGAACTGTACGACCGAAAGCTTGCCGAGAAGAACACCAAAAATCTCGGCTGGCCCAAGTGTGCAACCATCGCGGCAAGCGGGTGCACAGCCTGTGCTACCTGCCCTCTGATGGGTCAGAACAAATCCCCTCTAAACTTCGGGGATAAGGTAACCCCCCAGCCAGTGGCCCAACCAGCGCTGGCGGGCTTCTCTGGTGCCAATCCGGCACCATCTAACCAGCAGGCGGCGACCAACCCTAACCTTCTGGTGGTTCCCGGCACCGGCAGCCAAGACCCCGACCTTCCGGACGGTTTCTTGCGCAATGCTGGTGGCGTGATCCTCTATGCCCACCACCACGAGGATGGCACCTCGACGTGGCTCCCTGTCACGCGCTACCCCATGGCGGACCCATGGCTTCAGCGTGACCCGTGGTCGCTCAACTTCACGTCTGAGACTGAACACGGAAAGACCTCCACAGTCAGTGTCCCCTTGGCCGATGTCGGCACGTCTGAAATGAAGAAGGCTTTGCAGTCGCAGGGCTTCATGGTTCTAGGCGGCCCGCGTGGCTTCAACATCCTGTCGGAATTTATCATGGCTTGGATTAACAAACTCCAAACGTCAGCCGGAAACATCATCACTTCCGTGCCCTTTGGCTGGCTTACCAAGCATGGTAACCTCAAGGGCTTCGTCTATGGTGGCAAGCTCCATACCCCTACCGGCGAGGAAGTGTCCTCGAACACTGACCCAGAGCTACAGCGCCAGTTCTCACCAGAGGGCGACCGCCTGCCGTGGATCGAGGCTGCCCGTATGATCACGGTACAGAAGCGCCCTGCCCTAGACGCCATCCTCGCATCAGCCTTCGCAGGCCCCCTTGTGCGCTCCACTGGTCACTCAGGCTTGCTCCTGTCCGCCTACTCCATCGAGAGCGGTATCGGTAAGTCCACAGCCCTGAAGGTGGCACAGGCCGTATGGGGTGATCCGGTTAAGGCGGTCCAGTCCTTGTCCGATACGCAGAACTCTGTCCTTAACAAGCTGGGTGAACTCCGCTCCCTGCCGGTGTATTGGGACGAGTTGAAGTCCGATGAGGATGCCAAGCGTTTTGTCGATACCGTGTTCCGGTTGACGCTCGGCAAGGAAAAGTCCCGCATGACTTCCAAGGTCACCCAGCGTACCCCCGGTACGTGGCAGACGGTGATGGTGGCGGCGTCAAACGAAAGCCTGCTCGACGCGGTTGCCTACAAGACACGCGCCACCACGGCGGGCGTCTACCGCGTGTTCGAGTATACGGTGGAGAAGGCCAAACCGGGTGCCCCCGGCCAGATCGACCCTACCGTGGCCCAGCGCATGCTCGCCAAGCTGCATGACAACTATGGCAACATCGGCCTCGAATACGCCAGTTACCTCGGACGTAACCATCAGGCGGTCGAGAAAGACATGGGTACGATGCTGTCGAATGTGGGCAAGGAAGTCGGCATGCACGCCGATGAACGCTTCTGGGTGGCGCTCATTGCAACCCTCCTGCTAGGTGCCCGGTACTCGAACTTCCTCGGCTTCACCTCGATTGACGAGGTGGCGCTGAAGGCGTTCCTATACCAGACCCTCCGCGAAATGCGTAGCCAGCGCAACAGCCAGCCGGTCGATCTTCGCAACGTGGTGAACGTGGTCAACATCCTTGCACGGTTCATCAACGAGAACCGCGCCCGCAACACGCTGGTGACCAACATCATCCATCGTGCACGCGGCAAGCCCCCGGTCGGTGCCGTTCAGGTCTTGAGCGATGCCAACCGCCTAGACGTGATCAGGGTACACGTGGGGCAGCAAGACAAGATCATTCGTATGGGTCAAGCGTACCTGTTCGACTGGTTGCAGCAAAACAACTACCCACGCCACGTGATCCTGAAGGCCATATCCGACGAACTGAAGGGCGTGCAACTCAACGGCAGGCTAGGGGCTGGCACCCCCTTTGCCAACGCCTCGGAATACCTGATCGAGATTGACATGTCAGGTTCGCCACTTATGAACTTCATTGACGAGGCATGACCATGGGAAAGCTCCACTACTTCTTGTTTTCGTTCCAATCCGCCGAGTATATCGGCTCTGTCCGTCTCGGCTGGCCAGATGGCAAATTCGTAAGCGAACCCCGTCTCGCGGAGGCGAAGAAGGCGGCTAATATGCCTGACGACGCCGTACCCATAGCAGTCAGCTATATCGGCTGGATGACACCAGCCCAAGCACGTGGAGAGTGAACTATGACCAAGCTAGTGCCAGCACTGGACGGGATCACCAACAAGGTGGCCGAAATCCTTGAGCTTGCCGAACAGCATGTCGGCAGCACCGAAATAGTGATGTTCATCCACTACAAGACCAATGATGGGTGCACGGTCGAAATGGTCTCGACCACGGGACCAAAGGGCATTGACCACATACTAAAAACCGTCTCACAACGCGAGCCGGTAGAGGCTGAACTGGTACCCCCCGGTACCACCATCCAATGACCAAAAGAAAACCCCGGTGATGAGCCGGGGTTTTTTTGTTACCTTGCGTGGTAACCGTCAGGGCTTGGTGGTGAAGAAACCCTGTAGCCAGACATACGCAGCGGTGCTGGCACTGGCCATGGCCAGTATGTACCCGCCTAGCTTCCACAGGAACGACCCAAGGCTACCGGCCACCTTCACTTGGGTCTTGTACGTCACGAACTCCGCGACGGTCGGGGTCATCTCGTTGATGGACTTCTCAAGTGTCTCGACACGCGAACTGATCACGCTGATGTCGTGACCCTGTTCCTCAAGCTTCTCATATACACGGCGACGGCTCTCAGCGCTGTCGCGGCGTTCTTCGGTGATAGACCGGTCTATGCTGTCGAGCCGGTTAGCTATGAGTGCCACGACGCTTGCATCCATGTTATTCACGCCCCCGCCAAGCACGGTTCTTGGAGGCGGTCTGCACCCGAAGGTTGGATCGGGCGTTGGAGCCTCCATCCTTCAGCATCTTCTTGTGGTCAACGTCCTTGCCGTCTCCCTTGGACACCTTGCCCTCTTTCGCCATAATGGCGCGGGCTTGGTTGTTCATGGTGCGCTTCTTGACGTTCTCCGGTCGGGCGTCGTATGTACTATTTTTCCTTTTGATCTGCCCCGGTGTGCGGTGGCTGGAAGGATCGCGTTTTTCACCATTCTCTGCCATTTTAAATAACCCTCGCGAATTGACCATGGTACTGGTGGGCAGCCACACAATAAGCGGTGTATGCCTCTTGGGGCGTTGCGTAATACCCTAACGAGCGCACTACCCCTTTGGTTTCTATTCTAGCTCGGTATAACCCCGAAGCTTTATGGAACGACACACCTTTGTAGCCACTGGTGTTTACCACTGACTTTTTCTGGTTGCAAATGTTGTTTTGGTGGGTTGCATCACGAAGGTTGCAAAACCAGTTGTGAGATGGGTCACCATCCTTATGGTCTACATCTCCCTTTGGCCACTGCCCGACCATATAGAACACCGCCAAACGATGTGCTAGATAATCTGCCTTATCTATGCGTATGCGGACATACCCGTCCTTTCGTTTGCAGCCCGCCTCAGAGCCCACCACAGTTTTTTTGGAAAGCTTAACCCGCCACCGGAAGATGCCAGTGGCGGGGTCATATGTCAGGACTTCCAACAGTCTTTTGTGAGCTATCATTGGAGGGTTACCTTTCGGGGTAACAGGGCCTAGTAGTTGTAGGTCTCGTCTGCCCTGTTGAGGAGGTACTGGGTGCGCTTGTTGGCCTTGATACCATCCTTGGCTTTCAGCATATCAGACTTCATTCGCTTCTGATAGCCCCTAAGCTCTCCCAAGGTCAGTCGGGCATCCACGGGCTGACTGCGGTTCCATTTGGTGATTTCCTTCCACAACCGCCCACGTGCCGCCCCGTTGCTTTCCACCCATTCCCGCTGGAAGTCCTTGCGCCGTTCATTGGCCTTCTCCTCCCCACGGTAGTAGGCAGACTGGCGAGAAAAGGTCTCCGCCTCCCGTGCCGGGGTAAAGCCAAGACCTCTGGTCAATGCTTCCGGCAGGCTGTAGGGTGTCATCGTCTGCTTGCCGGTGTTGACGCTGACAGTGCCCTCGGTGAACGTCCGATAAGCCTTGATGCTGTCCGAAATCGTCTTTACCGGGATAAGATACTCGGCGGCGCGAACAACGTCACCCTGTGCGAGTTGGCTAAGACCCCTACCCCAATCCCCCACGAGGCCAGCAGGCGCACCACCTACCAAGTCCCACATGTACGCCTTCCAGTCCTGAGCCTCGTTGGAACGAGGTTCACCGAACGGACCCATGAGGCTGTCAAGGCCGACGCGGGTGGATAGGTCGATCCCGGCAAGGCGAGGAACACCACGGGAGAGGACTTCACCGAACTGCTTTCCAAACAGGTCGGACATCGCCTCACGTTGTGCGTTCTCGACATCGCCCCATGACCAGTCCGTAACCCCCAGACCATTGGCCGCTGTGACGATCAGCTTGATAGGCTCTGTCGGCAGGCCCATGGCACCCGCCATAAGGACGTGCATTCCGATGGTGTAGGACAGGGCCTTGATAGCCTTGGCCCGGTCGCCGGGGTTCTCGTTGCGCCATGCTATGGCAGCCTGCTCACCCATCAACTGGTACATGCCCACGCCATACTTCTTGAATTGAAGCGACAGGCGGAACACCGGATGGTTCACGAACGGGGAAGCGTTCGTGGTCGAGTAGTTGAACTGCGTCAGGTTCACAGTGTCCTGCGCAAACTGCGTAGCCCGTGCCACGTCGCCAGACCGTTCCATCTCCAAGCGATAGGCAGCCACGGCGGTGACCGTCCTGTTGATCGTTTCAACAGTCTTCGGGAACTGGCGGGCGATACCTTCAAGGTAACCGATACCCCCGTCCAGTGCCCCGACGATACCCTTGGTGTCACGGACTACCTGCCCGACCTCAAGGCTGCTGTCGGCGTCGATCACGCCACGGGACACGAGGATGTCGATAAGCGCCTGCTCGGGCTTCTTGAGGCGGCCCCGGATAGCAGTCAGGGGGTCAGCCGACATCCTGTCGCTAGGCTTCATCTTTGCAACCGTCTCAGCAAACCCCTCCTGAATTGCCTTCATGCTGCCGATGTCGGCGTATGCCTTGCTCATGGCCGAGAACGCCCTGCCAGCCCCATAGTGGCCAGCAAGGTAGGGCATCGTAGTCATCATCGGCTGGATGGCGTTCACCACCGAATACGAAGGCGACATCAGCTTGTCGATAAACGACATGGACAGGAGCCGGGAAGTGAATGCGTTCCACTTCTTGTTCTCCGTTGCCGGGTTTGCTGCCGTGACGCGGCGCATAACCTCGTTCTGGATTGCCGTCCGGCCCGCCTGCATTCCGTCTCGTCCACCAGCCTTGACAGCCTTGTCGAGGGCTTCAAGGGCGGCGTCGAGTTCTGGGCGGGTGTCGAGCTTGGCGACGTAGTTGCCCATGGAGTAGGCGTAATCGGCGGTGTTCCGCACCAAGTCCTTGGATGCACCGGCAACGAACGTGCGCTGAAGCGACCGGGACTGAATGCGGGTGGACCCCAGCACGGACAGGCTCATTTCGTTGAGGGCTGTCATAAGCTCGTGCTTCTGTTCCGGCGTGAAGCTGCGGGCATCTGCACGGCGCTCCATCGTGGAGAACATGTTGCGCATCTGGACCGACAGGGCGTCATTCTGTATGCCATAGCCTTCGAAGGCACGCGGCACCGCATCGTCGGCATCGACCCCGGCAGCGCGAAGCTCCGCCACGCGGTTGCGGGCTTCCTTCATGCTGTCGAACATCTCCATGAAGCGGTCTTGCACCACGACACGATACCGGGCTTCGGCGTTCAGGTCTTCAGCCGTCAGCCTGACCGTCTTACCGTTCTCGGTGCCCGTGGTAAGTCCGGTGGCCTTGTCCACATAGACCGTGCGCATGGTGGGACGGCCCGTCTGGTCCGCCGCCCACTTGGCCGCCGCGTCCTTGTCCTTGAACTCGAACTCATTGTCGGCCAGCTTGGTGGCGGAGTTACCCGGCGAGGTAACCTTGGTCTTGCCCTTCACCACGAAATTGCCACGACGCATCAGGGGCAGGTACGGGCCGTTGATCTTGGACAGCACGCCAGCCGCTTCGATGGTGTCGTAGACTTCACCCAACAGCGCCTTGTCAGCATCCGTTGCCGTGCGCTCATGGATACGCTGTGCCAGCCCTTCCGGGTCCGGGGTGTCGAACATAGCCACGATGCGGTTGCGGATGAGCTTCAAGGCAGCCTCGTTCTGCTTGTCCTTGAAGTACTGCATGGCTTCCTTGCGAGCCGCCTTCAGATCGTCCGGCAGGGCGGCGAAGCGCTTGGCAAGCTCCGGGTGCTGCCCACGCTGCCAGCTATGTGTTGGCCCCTTGGTGATATGCTTCTGGTCGGACAGCGGGCGGTCAGCGTACACGCCTGCCATCGTTTCGTCGTGGACGAGGGCCGTGAAGTCGTTCCAGACCTGACCCCTGTACTTGTGGGACAGGCTGCGGAGCTTGTTGATGATGGGGGCTGCCCGGTCGAACTCCTTGGAGGCAGCCACACGGCGCTGTTCTACGAGGTCAGCAACACGGCGAACCGGGTTGTTACCCCCGAAGTAACGATCCGCCGCCCGTGCGATGTTGTCGAACGTGCGAAGGCCGATCAGCGCCGGGTTGCCCTTGGTCGGGGCAAGCTCACGGCGGGTGTTGATGCTGTCATAGGCTTCCTTGGCCCGGTCGATCAGGAACGACTTTCCTTCCAGCAGGGCGTTGAAGTTGTTCATTTCCATTTCAAGCGGGCGCATGGCCTGCTCAGTTACCCTGATGGACGCCTCAAGCAGAGAATGGGCGTTCTTGGGCATACCAAGGATACGGCGGATGGAGCTAACCATCGCGTCCCAAACCGACTTGATGCCGTGGGTATCGAGACCGAGCTTGCTCACCACGTCAGGGTCGGCAGGCATCCCGGCAAGCAGTTCTTGGAAGCGCGGGTTCGAGAACGTTTCCGCTATGAACTCACGGGTGTTGACCAGCCCATACCGCATGTCGGTGATGGCGTCGTTGTCCATCTTGGTCAGGAGGGCTTCGGCCACCTTGTTGCGAAGCAGGTTGATATCCGCCTCCAACTGGCGATCCCTGATGATGGCCCGTACCGTTGCCGCATGGGTCAGTTCGTGGAGAACCGTGTGGCGCAGCTTTTCAGGGTTGGTCAGGAGGTCATCGCGGACGAAGATTTTTTCGTCGCTGCCCTTGAACACGTGCGTGCCATAGGGGGCATGCTCGACGGGGTAGCCGGACAGGCGAGCCATGTCCTCACGGCTCAGGAAATGGACATCCATGTCCCCCACGAGCTTCATGAGGGTGGAGCGAGCGTTACCAGCAACAGCCCGCTGTACGCCCTTCAGGTCCGACAGGTCGAGCTTGTTGAGCAGGTCGCCAGCGTGCCAGACGGACGTGGGCTTGGCGACAAGCTCCGACCGGGGGTCCATGACATACCCTTCACGCTCAAAACCGTCGAGCATGAACGAGGTCATCATGTCGTCGTGCCGCTCTTTGGCTTCCTTGGTGCGCTCCGATGCCGGGGTCTCCGCCCATGCCTTGAACTCGGCAAGGGTCATCTTGTGCATCTGTCCAGCCCGTCTCACCCCCAGCCCGTCCGAGAACGCCTTGTCGTATGTGCGCAGGGCCTTGGTCGGGCTGTCAAAGCCGACCATCACCTTGTGTTCATCGAACATGCCTGTCTCGGGGTCGATCTGGTCAATGACGTAGATGTACCCCGCGTCGTGGTCGGGGCCGATGTACACGTCAAGCGCATCACCATCAGCACCGACAGTGCCTTCGATGTAACCATAGTCTGCGGGCATCTTGACGGACCACTTGGGGCCGTTCGGGTCTTTGTTCGACCGGGTGGACCCCTTGGGGTTCTCGATGGCCACAGGCAGGCCGTGGACGCTCACGCGCCCCTTCTTGTAGTTGCCAGCTTCCGCCTGCTTCTGGGTCGGGTTGGTGTCCGTCTCCTCACGCGCTTTCTCGATGCGCTCCTTGGTGGTCGGCTTGTCGTTACCTTCCGTGGTAACCACGTCAGCAGACTTGCCACCGGAAGTGATCCGGCCAACTGTATTGGTGGGCTTCTCGGTCGGCTTTGCTTCAGCGCGTGGCGCTTCAGCCTTTTTCTTTTCCGCAATGCGCTTCATAAGCTCATCACGCTTGGTACGCGACCCTTCACTCTCTGACTTTGCTTCAGCGCGGGGCGCTTCAGCCTTTTTGTTCAACTTGCGCTTTTTGATGGCCTCGATCTTGGGGGCCTTCAGGCCGGCCTTCGGGACAGTGTACCCCTCGCCATCACCCATGGCCTGTACCTTGGCCGGGGCTGCGCGCTCCCTGCCGGCGACTTCGTTACCAGCCTCCTCACGCTTGATGAGCGCGTCTTCAGGGTTGCCGGTGGAGGCAGCTTCTTCGTCCTCAACCCTATCGACAATATCGCCTTCCTCGCCGTCGAACTCGTATACGGATTCGGCTTCAGTCGTGTCAGCGGTGTTGTCAGTAACACCATCGCCAACCTTCTTGGCGGCATCACCCTCGGCACGACGAGTTTCGAGGATGTCGGACACGTCACCATTCCGCAAGGCATACTCACGGGTGATGAAGTCCTTGATCCTGCCGACGCTCAGTTCCTTTCCTTCGGCCTTGGCCTTGGCGGCGGCGCGCACCAGTCCCTTGGCTTCGGTCAGCAGAACATCCGCTGCCGTGGGGCTAAGGTCAGCGTCCCTGTTGTTCTTCAGGCTGGTGTGGATTTTCACCCCTTCGGCTTCTGCCTTACCCACCATAGCCTCGGCGCGGGCCAACACAGCCTTGCGCGCACTCACAGCACCCGTCACGTTGGTGGAGAAAACACCATGCTCCGCCTCTGTCGGCAGGTGTGTTTCCACGATGCCCGCCGCCTTGCGCTTGCTCTCAATGACAGCATCACGCGTTGCCTTGCTGATCTTGGCTGGTACGTTCTCCTGACCTTCACCGACGACTGCCACCTTGGCAGCCTTCTGTTTCAGTTCTTCAGCACGGGCGATGCCAGACATGTTCTGGTCAAGCTGACGCTGGCGCGCGGCTTCAACCTCCGCCGCCCTAGCCTGCCCTTCCTGTGACACGTCCTCAAGGATACGTGGCCCGGTCGGTGCAGCCTCGGCCTGTACTGGCATAGGGGCTGGCTCGGCCACATCCTGCCCCACAGGGGCTTCAGAGGCTGGGGTGGCCCCAACCACCGGGTCAGGGCTTGCGCTCGTTGGCACTTCAATTTGTGGTGCTTCCTGCGGGGGCGTTACCACGGGGGTAACCTCCGGGGTGGCTTCGGGCTTGGCAGCGGGAGGCATAGCCGTCTTCAACGCCAAATCCTGCGCCGGATCAGGAGAGGAAGCGTCAACTACCGTGACCGGCTGGTCACGGCCCGCCAACTTCCCGTCGATCTGGGCCTTCTGCTCTGGCGACAGCGAGCCGTAGTCTAGGCCGAAGTTCTTTCGTGCCTGCATCTCTTGGGCAGTCGTCGGAACACCCGCTTGCTCTGCCTCGACCGGCCCGGCTTCAGCCGGGGCACTTTCTGGAATGGCCGCTTCAGGCTGTGTAACAGGGGTGTTATCGTTTGATGTGGTAGTGGATGCTTCTGGTGCTGCCGCCACGTCAACGACTTCGCTTTCCGTCTCGCTGACGTGCTCCTCTGGTCTCCCGTGACCACCAGCCACGCCACCAATGCCCCCGCCAAGAACTCCACCAAGAACAGCGCCGGTCGCGCTGTTCTCCGCCACTTGTCGCCAGTCAACTCCATCTTGCAAGCCTCCTTCCACGCCTGCGCTCTGAACTGCGTAATCTTCTGTTCCGCTCTGGATAGCCTCGGAAACACCGCCCTCTACAGCGCCGGATGCGATACGACGTGCAAGGCCAGCCTCGGCACCGGCAAGGGCTGACGCGGAGCCACCAGCAACACCTCGTGCTGCCATACCTGCGGGACCAAGGGAGTTGGTGATAGCACCGATGACGCCGACATACAGCGGCTTCAGGCCACGGTTTATCTCGTTGTACTGTGCGCGAGCGGTCTTCTCGTCAATGCCATCAGCGCGAAGCTGGCGGTATGCCGGAACCTGCCGCTGAAGTTCCGTGTCGGACAGTTCGTCCGTCATGCGGTACATGTCATCCACGACAGAGCCAGCGGACAACGCAGCACCCTGCATGGCGGAAACCGCCACTGCGGTGCCGACACCGGGGAAGATCAGGGAAGGGACAACTGCGGCCACAACGTCAGGGGCCATGTTCGCCGTTTTGAGCGCCATGGAACTGAGCGACCAGAAATTAGGGTCGCTGAACGTCGATTGTAGGTTGCGCTTGGCAGTGGGGGTCAGGCTCTCGATGGTAGAGTTTTCAAGCTCACCAAAAAGGTTCTGGGTAAGCTGGCCAAACGCCTCGGCAGCCTGCCCGGCCTTGCTGTCTGGATCATCGCGGCTTTCCGCGAGAGACCGTACAATCGCCCCCAGATCACCAATAGCGCCAGCGGCGCGGGCACCGAATGCCTTGGGGTAATCCGAAACGCTAGTCCCACCTTCGTAAGGGTCGGTGTTGTACGGGTTGGAGAAGTCGCCTTCAAACCAGTCAGCCATTTTTTATGCCTTGTTCGCGGGGGTGGTTACCTTCGGTGGTAACCATATAGTATTGCCCCCGCTACTTCAAGACACACGCATTAGCGGACGTTCAGGTAGTCATCCATTGAGCGTTCGCGTTCTTCCTCGCTGTTGTCGGGGATGGCTTCGGCGGCTTCTGCCTCCGATGTGCCGAACCCGAGCGCCCCACCAAGGGTCTTTACCCCCTTGACGGTGGCAGATGGCGCACCAGTAAACGGGGTGGGGCCGTGGGTGTCGTCAGTGAAGCTCTCGGTGAACGCCCTGACACCCTTGTTCAGGAGGTCGATCTGGTCGCTCCACCACTTACTGCTCTCCTCGTCCTTTTTCTTTTGTTCGCTGGACTTGGCCGAACGCTCTTTGTGCGCCTCTTTGATGAGGTTGAACTGTCCGGTGGACATGATGAACTCCTGCCCCCCGAAGCCCACCTTGACCTTATCCGGGTGGCCCCGTTCTTTCTTGACGGCGATGTCATCCATGGACGGTGCAGACAACATCCCGGCAGCGAGGCGAACTGCCTGTGACGGGGATACGCCGTTCTGCTTGACCTTTGCGATGCCGGTCGCGACATCCTCGATACCAGCCAGCCCTTCCTTGGTCAGGCCGCTCTCAGCGAAGTCCGTCTCGATGGTCGAGCGGATTGCATCCGAGACCTTGCCCATGTCTTCAAGGCTGGCGTCGTCATACTCTGCGGCTGGCGCACCAGCGGCGTTCATGAGTTCATCGTAGAACGTCTTCGGGCTGAACCCCATCGCCGTTGCCAACATCTCCTCTGGCTTCAGGATGTTGTTGGACACCTCCTTACCGGTCTTGCCATCCGTGACAGTGGCGGTCAGCGAACCGTCCTCGTTCTTCACGATCTTGAGGTCACGGCCATTCGGGATGTTGTCATACGCAGCCATAGCCGCCTTCGCAGCATTGTCCACGTCACCCCTCTCCGCCGCAGCCTGCCCAAGCGCAATGAACTGTTGGGTGGCCTTGTTGTAATACTGCGTCAGCGACAGCGCAGCTTCCTTGGCCTTTTCCGGCTCACCACGATCCCAGAAGAACTTGTAGGTGTTGGCGAGCGCCAGCATATTGCGCTGGCTGGGTGCCATCTTCTTTTCCGGGTCGATGGTGTCCATGATCTGGCGCATGACCTGTTGCGGCGCAGCACCATACCCACGAAGGTAACGGTCCTCGTATTTCTTGAGTTCTGGATCGTCCAACGCCGTCTGAGCGTCAAGCTGGCCCTGCTTGATGGCAAGGTTCAACCCCTCACGGGCAGCACGCCGAGCCGTCTCATACGGATCATCGGTCGGCTCGTCGCTGGCGCTGGTGTCTTCAGCCACTTGGGTAGGCTTCTCGTCTTCCGGCTCCCCGATAGCCACCTCACCGCTGTAATCCGGCGCTGGGATAGCGCGGGGGTTACCTTCGGTGGTAACCGGCGCTTCTTCCTCCTCGTCGGGGATGGCCGACACGAGGCCACCTACAGCCGCGTTAATGGCCTTGCCCCTGAACAGGCTTTCCACCCGTCGCGTCCAGTTGTCACGGCCAGCGTAGTTCTTGATGCCGGGGCGGAGGAACCCGTCAGTGAAGATGCGGCCAGCTTCCTGCGAAGTCCTTGCCCCGCGAAGCGACTTCAGGACTTGCCCTTCCGGCGTGTTGGCAAGCTCGTGCCGGAGGAAGGCATAGTTGGCAGCGTAGGACGATGGGTCTTTGTCCCCGATGTACCCCTCGAACTCACGGCGGCGCGGCCCGGTCCACTGAGCATACCCGCTACCACCACGGGAACCCTTCACCAGCGGGTTGAGTTCCTGAAGCTGGGTGAAGCCACCCGTCTCCCCGGCAAGCTGCCCGACGACGCCGATAGCCACGTGTTCTGGCATACCGAAGTCGTCTTGGAGGTCTTGCACGAGGTTCCATGCAATCTCCTGCCCGTTGGCCGGTTCATATCCAGCCATGCCGTCGCCGTCACTGGAATAGGACGCGGGCTGGATTGCGCCCGTCGTCTGGCTGTCCACAGTGGGGTCGCCGTCAAGGTACGACGATGGGGAGGGGATGGCTTCTGCCGGTTTGCTTTCGCCCGGTACGATGGGGACAAACTTCTCCACCTCGTCGGGGATAGGCCCACCGGTCCCTTCACGCAACCTCAGTTTGTCTTGGTAGTCACGGCGCTTGCGCTCCAATTCGCGCTCTCGGACACCGTTGTCATATTCGGTGTCCGAGCGGGCGTCACGCTCTCGGGCGCGCTTGAAGTTGCGGTTGTCCGTCTCAACACCCCAATCAAACTTGCGGTTGCTGAAATCGTAGTTCCGATCGCTCTCCATATCGGAACGGCCAGCACGATCCTTCCGGTAGGCGCGGTCTTCATCACCCCACTTACCGGTACGGTCGTGCTGCTCCTTCCTCATGCGCCGTTCTTCGCGCTTCCACTCCTTCTCCTCCTTACTCTCGATAAGGTTGTAGCCGGTGGTGAAGCCCGCGACGAACTCTTTTAGTTCCTGCCCGAAAGCCAATGTCATATCCTCGCAAAAGAACCGAAGTGCTTAACAGCGGCAGTGTTGTAGGCCGCAGAGGCATCGGCTGGGTTATCAAAAAATCCCAGATGCAGCTTTTTACCCTGCACAGTGATTTGTGCAACCTTTACCCTGTTCGACGGCCTTACCTTCCACCGCAGTAAGCCAGTGGAAGGGTCATAGTCGAACAACCTGTGTACTTGTGCCTGAGTTAGCATGGTTACCTCGCTTAGTAACCTATGCTGATTGCAACATTGGAGGGCCGGGTATAGCCTCTCCAATTGTGGGGACGGCCCCGGTCATATTCTTGGCCTTACCTCGTTCGTCTTCTGCTTTACCAATGAGGTTGTAGAAATGTTTTTCACCATACCACGACACAACGTCGTCGGGTATGACGAACTCACCTACATTCAGGTTGGCCTTCACGTCGTCGGTGTTCTCCCCTCCAGAAGGCGACATGCCTTCGGGGATGGCTCCGACATCGCGCGGGTCTGGCGCACCCTCTGGGACCATACCGCCTTCTGCGAGGCCGAACGCCTTACCAGCGATACCACCGATCAGGCCAAGGGCGCTGCCCCAGCCGGACGATGCAGACTGGTTCGCCTTCCATGCGTCGAGCGCATTCTGATACCCCATGTTGAGGGTATTGCCCCACGTCCCAAGCGAGTTGTTCGCACCAGCGAAATACTGCCCTGACGTACCCATTGTGTTAGCACCGATCTGGGTTGACTGGCCGGTCATGCCACCAGCACCCTGCCCCTGCTGTCCAGCCAACTGGTAGCTGCCAGCAATCTGACCGGGGTACCCACGACCAACGTTGATGGCTTCAGAACGCAACGCGCGCCCCGTGTCTTCAACGCGGTTGTTCGCGATGGTGCCAGCCGCCGCCTGTGCCGCCGCCTGTGCGGTTCGCATGCCGATGTCGAGCGCCCCATACCGGGTAGACGATGGGTCGATACCATACGCCTCTAGCTCTCTCTGGGCATTCTCCCGCTGGGCATCCATCTGCTGGGCAATGCCAGCTTGTGCAGCACCCATCTCCTTCTGACGCCGTTCTTCCGTGTCGTAATTGGTAGCCTCCTCCGCCAAGTCTTTTTCAAGTGGCTGGAAGTTCTGTTCGTAGAACTCACGGTCTTTGGCGGCGTTGGCGCTGGTCTCGTCCATGTCGGCAAGGAAGCCGTCGATGATCTTGCCATAGATTTCACCGTCTTTGGCGTACTGCTCCTTGGCCCAAGCAAGCTGCTCCTTGCCAAGCTGGAACTGAAGTTCAGCGGCCTTCTCGCTGGCGGCAGCGATCTGGCTGTAATCCGGTGGGTTTGGAGCTTTCGGCTTACCCATGGTCAAGTACCTTGGTTGGATTTAATCGTTCGTGGCTTTACACCGAGGAACCGGCATCCTTTGCGGCGATAGCGTAGCAATACCATATCATCGTCTGGAAATACACCCTCAAGTGTAATGACTTCCTCCCACCCTAATTTCTTACTGAAAGTCAGGGTGTGAGTATTCTTTGCTGCAACCTGCCCGAACACCTGAGTACAGTCAAGTTGCACGAAAGGGTAATCAAACATGACATACAGGACATCACGGTTGATCCAGCTAGGAGTAAACCCGGCGATATGCGCCAGAACTGACCCCCCTCGCCCTGTGTAGTTTTCGTACACCACCCCGCCGAGCAGTTCCCCTTCGTCGCTTGTGCGACTGATTACCTGCATGGTAACCGGCGTGAAGGTCGAGTTGATGGCCTGCATTATCCGCTCGCCATGCCCGACTTCGTTGAAATGGATCACCGTGGCACATCCTGTCTCGTTGTCAGCCCAAGGCGCACGAGGTCTTCCCACGTGACAAACGGCGATGACCCACGTTGGCCAGCCATCACTTCGACTGCCTCTTTGATCACCATCAGCGTGTTGCGCATGCTCTCCGACGAGTTGTTAGGCTCTGGTATGGCCGGGATGTTTTTGATGGGCTTAGACACGGGACAGTTCCTTCACTGAAGTGGCCATCTGGAAGCTGTTGACTTTCACGACAGCCTCAATCTCAACTTCCCAGAACTCAGCTTTGAAGCCAGTCGGCAGGCGGAAGATTTCGCCATTCGTGCGGAGTTCAAAAGTCAGGATGTGCTTTCCATCAGCGTAGACGCGGACAACGCCATATTGGGTATCCGGGTCATACACCTGATTGATGTCATAGATGGGCGGGTTTGGCGGCGTCAGATCGTCTGGCGTCTGGAAGTAGACACTAAATGCGGCGAAGTTGAGCTTGACAGGCGTTTGGAACACCTTCGATTTCCAGATGTAAGGCTCGGTCTTGTAGCCCTTGCGCTGGTCGAACCAAACGACTTTGCCATC
>VFQM010000631.1_pt1 | contig 37182 bp, 40 predicted proteins | sample 3512391 | NCBI WGS metagenome assembly VFQM01 (sample SAMN10412369, study PRJNA504923) | tailings metagenome | isolation source: Replicate 1 from Balatoc abandoned mine | place: Philippines
ATCTTGAAGACAAGGTCAGCCGCGCGCAGATCATCGATCCCACCACGCTTTCGGGTGATCGGGTGGTATTCGGGGCGACCGTGACCATTCTGGACGAGGACGACAAGCCGCAGCGCTACCAGATCGTCGGCCAGGCCGAGAGCGACGCGAAGAAGGGCCGCATCTCCTATGACAGCCCGCTGGCCAGAGCCCTGATCGGCCGCAGCGTGGGTGACGAGGTGGAAGTGACTGTGCCTTCAGGCGACCGGTTCTACCTGGTCGAAAAGGTCGAATTCATCTGATCCATCCGCCGGCAGCGGCGTGAAAAGCAAAACCCCCGGATTTCTCCGGGGGTTTTTGTTTGTTCAGTCCTTGGCCAGCGACGGCTCCAGCAACTTGTGGAGGTGGACGATGACGTACTTCATTTCCGCATCATCCACGGTGCGCTGGGCCCAGCCGCGCCAGGCTTCCTCGGCCTCGGCATAGCTGGCGTAAAAGCCGACGACGTGGATATCCTTCAGGTCCTGGAATTCCACTTTCTGGGTATCGACCACCTTGCCGCCAATAACGAGGTGGAGGAGTTGCTGCGACATTCGGTGTCCCTTTCGCGCGTAACTGGTTTCAGCGGCTACTTGCGCGCTGGTCCCCGTCGCTGCAAGTGCGAATCAACGCTGCCCGCCCGAATTTCAGCTGCGGTGCATGGACCGGGCAATCGCCTTGCCCACCTCGCGGGCGGTTTCCCGCACAGTATCGCCGGCATGGCCGATCGACCGGCGGGCACTGCGCGCCCCGGTGCTGATCGCGTCACCGGCATCTTCCAGCTTTTCCGCACCTGTTTCCCTGGCGGTTGAGGCCCCATCCAGCACCTGCTGGACAATCGAGGCGGCAACCTCGCTGCCCAGGGCAGCCAGTCCCGCAGCGCGCGCACCGGCATAGCGACCGACGCGGCGGGTGGGCGAATTCTTGAACATGGCCGATACCAGCACGCCCAGTGCAAGACCGCCGGCGACCGTTGCCACGGGGTGTTCGCGGGCAAAGGCGGTCACGCCATCGCGGGCCTGGGCGGCCTTTTCGCTGATCACCTGCGTGATGCTGGCGCCATCGCGGGCAGACTGCCGGTCCTGTGCGGCGACGATCCGGTTCTTGATCTGCTGGCGCTTGTCTTCGCTGGCCTGTGTCATCACTTGCTCTCCGGTTTGTCGTTCATTGATCGGTCGTGTCGGCCACGCTGCCGTCGGCCGCCGGCGTATCCGTATCACCGGCAAATCGTTCGATCAGGGCATTCACGGCAGCCGAAATATCACGGCGGAAGATCCAGCCCAGCGTTGCGGCGAGGGCAAGGCTCGCTCCTCCGGCCAGCTTGCCCCGGTTGCGCTCCGCCAGGTCCAGCGCGCCATCTGCCACCCCGCGAAGGTAATCGAGGCCGGTGGCTTTGGCCCGCTCGGCCAGCGCATCGCGCCCGGCTTCGCTCTTCAGGTATGCGATGTTGTTGCTGACCACCGCCTTGGCCGCATCGCGCATCGCGCGGTCTTCCAGCAGGCGTTGCCTGGCGGGGGACATGTCAGCTCTCCTTGCCTTCGTGAATGGCGTCCATCAGGTCACGCCAGCGCGCGCTCGCCGTGCGCAGCAGCATGAGGATGACGAGGCCAAGGACAATGACGACGATCGCGGTTGCCCCCCAGGCCGTAACCAGCGGGGTGAGGGCGATCAGCAACCCGACCGTGAGCGCCACCAGCAACAGAAAACCGATGATGGCAGCGCCAACAGCAAGGCCGACAAGGGCCTTGAGGGAAGCTCCTACAAAGCTGGCACGGGTCTTCTGATAGGTGACTTCCGCGTCGAACCACGTCCTCGCATCGACCAGAAGGTCCTCGACGTCATCCAGCACCGACCGGGCCTGGTCGGCCTGCGGCTGCGCATCCGCCGGCTCGTCCTCCAGGGGAAGAGGAGCCTCGGCGGGCGGTGTGTCCCGCTCCCCCGGCAACGGCGGTTACCGGCGGAACAGGCGCGAAATGAGGAAGCCGGCAAGGGCGGCGATGCCGATGGCCTTGCCAGGATTGTCGCGGACATACTGGCGCGCATTTTCGCCCAGTTCCTCCACGCTCTTTTCCTGCAGCGTGGTGGCCGTGCTCTGCAACGAACGCGAGGCACTGCGCGCATAGTCGCCATACTTCTGGCCCAGCTTCTCGTCGATCAGGCCGGCATTCTCGTCAACCACGCGCGAAAGGGAACCCAACGCTTCGCCGGCCTTGTTCTTGCCTTCAACCGCCAGTTCGGCAACCTTGGCCTTGGCTTCGGCCGCCCAGTCTTCACCGCGGGCAAGGGCTTCATCGGCATAGGTGGCGGCGCGCTGGCGGGCATCGCTGCGCAGGGCAACGGCCCCTGCCTTGGCTTCTTCCAGGGCGGCGTTGAACCGGCTGCGGGCTTCGGAGGAAGTGACCGGCGCGGCCACGGCGGTTTCGGTCGACTTGGCAGCCTTGGCGCTGCGGGGCTTGGGGGTGGTGGACTTGGTGGCCATCTTTCGAAACCCTTTCGAGGCGAATAACAATCTGACGCGGGACACGAAGCCCCAGTTCTGCCGCCGGTTATCAAGCCAGGCAGCCTTGATCCATCAACGCGACTTGCGCCCCGCCGTTCCCCGGCATAGGAGGCCGCAAAGCCCAATATGGAGCCTTTGCCCTTCGTTTACAACGCCGGCTACGGGCTGGCGCAAGCATGGAGCCACGCATGACCGCCATCATCGATATCCACGGCCGCGAAATCCTCGACAGCCGGGGCAACCCCACGGTGGAAGTGGACGTCCTGCTGGAAGACGGCAGCTTCGGCCGCGCCGCGGTCCCCTCCGGTGCCAGCACCGGCGCGCATGAAGCAGTGGAACTGCGCGACGGTGACAAGGGCCGTTACCTCGGCAAGGGCGTGCTCAAGGCCGTGGAAGCCGTGAACGGCGCCATTGCCGAAGCCCTGCTGGGCGTGGACGCGGAAGACCAGCGCGATATCGATGCCATGATGATCGATCTGGACGGCACCCCCAACAAGGCGAACCTCGGGGCCAACGCCATCCTGGGGACCAGCCTGGCCGTAGCCAAGGCAGCGGCCAACGCGCGCGGCCTGCCGCTCTATTCCTACGTCGGCGGCGTGTCGGCCCATGTCCTGCCGGTGCCGATGATGAACATCATCAACGGCGGCGAACATGCCGACAACCCGATCGACTTCCAGGAATTCATGATCATGCCGGTGGGCGCGCCCACGCTGGCGGAAGCCGTGCGCTGGGGCGCGGAAGTGTTCCACACGCTGAAGAAGGGCCTGCATGAAAAGGGCCTGGCAACGGCTGTGGGCGACGAGGGCGGTTTTGCCCCCAACCTTGCCAGCACCCGCGACGCGCTGGACTTCGTGATGGCCAGCATCGAGAAGGCCGGGTTCAAGCCGGGTGAGGACATCGTGCTGGCGCTGGACTGCGCCTCCACCGAATTCTTCAAGAACGGCAAGTACGAAATCAGCGGCGAAGGCCTCTCGCTCAGCCCGCTGGAATTTGCCGATTACCTGGCAGACCTGACCGCCGCCTACCCGATCATGTCGATCGAGGACGGCATGAGCGAAGACGATTTCGAAGGCTGGAAGGCGCTGACCGACAAGATCGGGAACAAGGTGCAGCTGGTGGGTGACGACCTGTTCGTGACCAACCCCAAGCGCCTGGCCATGGGCATCGACAAGGGCCTCGCCAATTCGCTGCTGGTGAAGGTCAACCAGATCGGCTCGCTGTCCGAAACGCTGCAGGCCGTCGATATCGCGCACCGCGCCGGCTACACCAGCGTGATGAGCCACCGTTCGGGCGAGACCGAGGACGCTACCATTGCCGACCTCGCCGTCGCCACCAACTGCGGCCAGATCAAGACCGGCTCGCTCGCCCGGTCAGACCGGCTGGCCAAGTACAACCAGCTCATCCGGATTGAGGAAGAACTGGGTACCAGCGCGGTTTACGCTGGGCGCGGCTGCTTCGGCCGCCTAGTCTGATAAGCGGCGCTGCAATGGCTAGTGAAGGGGAGGGCCTAGCTGCCCTCCCTTTTCATTTCAGCCTCCGCCTGCGCCTCGATCCGCTCCGCCACGGGCTCCAGCCGGTCCGTCACGCGCCGGTTCTTGGGGCTGAGCAGGTATTGCCAAACGCCCCAGGCGTTGATCACCAGAAGGACTGCGTTCATCTGGCCGATAGGCGCCGCGCCGGTCATCACCGCTGACGCGATCCAAGTGACGGAAAGCGCGCAGAACAGCACAAAGCCAAAGCCCGTGACGCGCCGGCCCATGTCAGCGGCGATCAGCCCGGCGGCCAGCATTGTGCCAATGCAGCGATCCATTCGAGAGGTCCGTTCATGGCCACACAGCGCAGGGCCGCCCATTCGGTTCCTGCCCGGGCGCAGGCACCAGCGTGAATTGATTTGCCACGAGAGCGGTGAGGCGGCACCATCGTGCCAGGGCGATACGCCCGGGGGGACTTGGGGCAATGGACGGATCACCTGCCCAGGCCGGGCACCTGCACGAACCTGCCCGCGGCCTGCTCGATTGGGTTGAACGGATCGGCAACCGGCTGCCGGATCCGGTGGCGATCTTCGTGGTGATGATCGGCGTGCTGGTGGCCGTGTCTGTCATCGGATCCTGGGCCGGGTGGAGCGCCGTCCACCCCGTGACCGGTGAGGCCCTGGCAGTAAAAAACCTGCTGTCCGAAGAACTTGTCGCCCGCTTCCTGGGCGAGATGACCCGCACTTACACCGGCTTTGCCCCGCTGGGCATGGTGCTGGTCCTGCTGCTGGGTGCCGGGGTGGCCGAACAGGCGGGGCTGTTTTCGGCCCTGCTGCGCAAGATGATGGGCAGCATTCCCGATGCCTTGATGAATCCCGCGGTGATCCTTGTGGGCTTGCTCGGCTCGCACATGGGCGATTCCAATTTCCTGATCGTCACCCCGCTGGCCGGGCTGCTGTACGGGCCTCGCCGGCAACCTGATCCCCGGCCAGTACGACGTGCTGATCTTCGGCGTCACGCAGACAGGGGCGCAATTGCTGGTGAGCGACTGGGTGATGAATCCGCTGGGCAACTGGTGGTTCCTGATTGCCATCGCCGCGGCCAACGTGCTGACGGGCTGGTTCGTATCGGTGCGGATTGTCGCCCCGCGCCTGCCGGCATGGGATGGGGAAATGGCACCGGCGCCGGTGGCTGAAGGCACCCCCACAGGTGCGGAGCGGCGCGGGCTGCGCGCTGCCGGGATCGTGGCGCTGGTGGTGGCGGGCGCGGTGGCCGCGCTGATGCTGTGGCCCGGGTACACCCCGCTGTACGATTATGCCGCCGATGGGGACACGCCGCTGCGGCCGTTCTTTTCCAGCCTGGTGGGCGTGCTGTTCATGCTGCTGCTGTTCAGCGGCTGGGCCTATGGCAAGGCGGCGGGGACGATCAGCGGCCACCGCGATGTGGTAGCGATGATGGGCACCGGTCTTGCGCCGATGCTGCCCTATCTGGTGCTGGTATTCTTCGCAGCCCACTTCGTGGCCATGTTCGGGTGGTCAAACCTGGGGCCGATCACCGCCATCACCGGGGCCGACCTGTTGCAATCGCTGGGCGCGCCACCGGCCCTGATGCTGCCGCTGCTGACCACGGCTTCCGCCTGGCTGGACTTCCTGATCGCCTCCGGCAGCGCGAAGTGGACCGCCATGGCGCCGGTGGCCGTGCCCATGCTGATGCTGCTGGACATTTCGCCCGAGATGACGACAGCGGCTTACCGCGTGGGCGATACGGTGACGAACCTGATCTCGCCGCTCAATCCCTATGTCGCGCTGACCCTGCTGTTCTGCCAGCGGTGGGTGCGGGACATGCGTCTGGGCACGCTGCTGGCGGCAACCTTGCCCTTTGCAATCGTATTCTACCTTGCCGGCATGGCGATCGTCGCCGGGTGGGTGGCGCTGGACCTGCCGCTGGGTCCGGATGCGCAGGTAAGCTACACGCTGCCGGTTAGGTGACGAAGCCCGTTGGCAATCAGCCGCCGGCTGCGGTCAGCCGGGCGAGTTGGTCGGCGCTCAGCACCACTTGCAACGCCTCGAACTGGACATCCAGCTGTTCCGGCTTGCTGGCGCTGGCGATGGGCGCGGTGATGCCGGGCTGGGCCAGCAGCCAGGCGAGGGCAACCGCCCCGTGGCTGGCCCCGGTTTCCGCCACCACGGCATCCAGTTCCGGCAGGATCGTGAGCCCACGGTCGAAGAAGCGTTCGATGGAGGATCCGCGGTTGTGCTTCGCCAGGTCCTCGCGGGTGCGATACTTGCCGGTCAGGAAGCCGGCGGCGAGGCCGAACCAGGGGAAATGGGCAATCCCCTGCGTCAGGCACAGGTCGCGCAGTTCAGGCGGAAATGCCTCGCGGCAGACCAGGTTGTATTCGTTCTGCAGCACGGTGAACCGTGCCAGCCCGGCGGCATCGGCGGCGGCATTGTGCGAGGCGAGGCGGGCGGCATCGAAGTTGGAGGCGCCCAGTTCACGCACCTTGCCGGCCTTCACCAGGGTATCGAACCCGGCGGCAACCTCGTCCTGCGGCAGGCTCTGGTCATCGCGGTGGGCGTAATAGAGATCGACGTAATCGGTCTTCAGCCGCTCCAGCGATTTCTCCAGTTCATCCGCCACCTTGGCGGGGGCGAGATCGCCGGGTTTGCCGAACATGCCCGTCTTGGTGGCGATGCGCATTTCAGCCCGCACGCCGCGGCTTTCCAGCCACTGGCCGATCACCGTTTCGCTTTCACCACCCACGTGTCCCGGCACCCAGACGGAATAGCCCTGTGCCGTGTCCACCATCCTGCCGCCGGCTTCATAGAACCGGTCCAGCACGGCAAAGCTTGCATCAAGATCGGCGGTGAAGCCGAAGACGTTGCCGCCGAGGACCAGCGGGATGCCGGCGCAGGATGGGTGGTTGGTCACGCATACTTCTCCCTGATTTGCAGCAGCGCCATGGCAGCCTCAGCCGCCTCGCCGCCCTTGTTCTTCTGCGCGGGATCGGCCCGCACCAGCGCCTGCGCTTCGTTTTCCACTGTCAGGATGCCGTTGCCGATGGCCAGGCCATCAATGGTCAGCGCCATAATGCCACGCGCGCTTTCCCCGGCAACGATCTCGAAATGATAGGTTTCGCCGCGGATCACCACGCCGATGGCGACGAAACCATCGTAATAGTTGCTGGCGCTGGCGATGGCCGCGGGCACTTCCAGCGCGCCGGGCACGGTCAAAACGTCGACCGAATGGCCTTGTGCCTCGAGCGCGGCGCGGGCGCCGGCCACCAGCATGTCGTTCAGGTGTTCGTAGAAACGGGCTTCGACAATCAAAAAGCGGGCCATCAATCGTGTCCTTCAGGGGTAATCGCGCGCTCGCCGACGATGGACAGGCCATAGCCTTCCAGTCCGACGAGCGAGTGCCGGGTGTTGGTCAGCAGCACCATGTCGCGCACGCCGAGCTCCGCGAGGATCTGTGCGCCGACACCGTAATCGCGCTGTTCCTGCGTTTCGCCGGATGTTTCCGGCGGCGGGGTAGGCTTGCCCAGGGCGCGGATGGCGCTACTGGCGTACTCGCCGCTGGGCCGGTTGATCAGCACGACCACGCCCGATCCTTCCTCGCCGATGATCCGCATCGCGCCTTCCAGCAGGCCCTTGCGGTCCGTTTCCTGCGCGAACACGTCATCGAACAGGGACAGCGCGTGCATGCGCACCAGCGTGGGCTGGGCGGGGTCGATATGACCCTTCACCAGCGCCATCGTCTCGCCCTTGGTCGCCTTGTTCCAGAAGCTCATCGCCCGCCAGTCACCGCCCCAGCGGCTGCTGAAACGGGCTTCCTCGCGCTTTTCGACCAGGTGATCGTGCTGGCGGCGGTAGGCGATCAGGTCGCGGATGGTGCCGATCTTGAGGCCATGCTTGCGGCCGAAGCGGACGAGGTCTTCCATGCGCGCCATCGATCCGTCCTCGTTCATGATCTCGCAGATCACGCCGGACGGGTTGAGGCCGGCAAGGCGGGAAATGTCCACCGCCGCCTCGGTATGGCCGGCGCGCACCAGCACGCCGCCTTCGCGGGCGACGAGGGGGAAGACGTGGCCGGGGGTGACGATGTCATCGGCGCCCTTGCTGGCATCGATGGCCACGGAAATCGTCCGCGCCCGGTCTGCCGCGCTGATGCCGGTGGTAACGCCCTCGCGCGCCTCGATCGCCACGGTGAAGGCGGTTTCGTGGCGGGTGCGGTTCTTGCGGCTCATCAGGTCCAGCCCCAGCGTATCCACGCGCTGGCGGGTGAGGGCGAGGCAGATGAGGCCGCGGCCATGGGTGGCCATGAAGTTGATGGCATCGGGCGTGGCCATCTGCGCGGGGATGATCAGGTCGCCCTCGTTCTCGCGGTCCTCGTCATCCACCAGGATGAACATGCGGCCATTGCGCGCCTCGTCGATGATCTCCTCGATGCCGACCAGCACCGGGGTTTCGTCGCTCTCGTCGAGGAAGGCAGCCAGCTTGCCCAGCGTTTCCGCCGTCGGGTTCCAGCCCGGCTGCCCGCAGTCGCGCAGGGAATTGACGTGCAGGCCAGCCGCGCGCGCCAGGCCGGCCCGCGTCATCTTGCCCTGATCGATGAATGCGCGAACCCGCGCCACAGTGTCGTCCAACATGGCACTGGACTTAATCACATTTAAATGTGATGGCAATAAAAAAGATCACATTGGCAATCGGCGCCATTCGATCTTGCGCCAGCTTACCGTCCGCCCCATGGGTAGGAAAGAGAGGAAACGCGTGACCGAATCCCCCGCACAACCCATCCAGGACCAGGCAGAGCTGCTCGATGCTTTCCGCATGGCCATGCGCCACGTCGCTGCCACGGTCTATGCTGTCACCACCAGCTACCAGGGGCAGCGGTTTGGAATTCTGGCAACGGCGGTCAATTCGCTCAGCTTCGATCCGCCGTCGCTGCTTGCCTGCATCAACCGCACGGCCTCGGTCCACGCCCCGGTACTGGCGAGCGAGGTTTTCGCGGTCAACGTGCTGGGGCAGGGCAACCGCGACGTGGCCACCCGCTTTACCGATCCGACGCTGGATCGCTTCGAAGGTGCTGACTGGCAGGATATTGGCGGCGTCCCCGTGCTGGCCGATGCGCAATCCAGTTTCGTCTGCCGCCTTGCCCACGCGCACGTATTCGGCACGCACAGCATCTTCGTGGGTGAGTTGCTTGCCGCGCATCACCGGCAGGATGCTGCTCCGCTGACCTATTTCGATCGGCAGTTCATCGACATCACCCGCGCCCCGGCGGGCGAATAGGATCATTCCGCAAAGGGTTCGTCCCGTCCTGCCAGCAGGTGCGACGGATTTGAGGGACGGGCGCGGTCGACAAGATGGTCCGCAATTTCCCCGGCAATCAGACGCGCCCTTTCGGCGGACGGTGGGTAGACCGGGCTGCGCAGGGCGCCGCCGCCAACTCTTTCCCCCACGGCTGATTGCCAGAACTGCACCGCGATCTGCGGATCGTAGCCCGCATTGGCGAGGAGATGGGGCGATAGACGATCGGCTTCCATCTCCGCCTGCCGTGCGAGGCGGCGGTTACGGCCGAACAGGCCGGCGATCCCCTGCTGTACGCCTGCCACAGACAGGCGCCGGCGATGCTCCAGCACGGCATGGCCCAGTTCGTGGGCGACCAGAACGGCCAATTGCGCTTCGTCCAGCTCCGTCACCAGGTCCCCGCTGACCTGGATCACGCGGCCATCCGCGCGGGCGAGGTTTGCGTCGCCGGTGATAACTTCGACCATCGCGCGGCACCCTGCCGCTGACCGCAGGGTAAGCACCAGTTCCTCTTCGCCGCGATTTACGGCGATGTCGAGCGGATCGGCCGGAGCCTGCTGCGCCAGCAAGGCGAACGCCGCATCGCGCCGGGGCCGCCCCGCTTCATCGGGCCACGAGGCCAAGGGCTGCTCCCCGATGCGGACCAGCTCGTCCCCGGCCATCAATCCGGCTGCTTCGGCTGCGGAGCCATGCAATACCTGCTGTACGGCCACCGATCCGTTGACGAACCAGCTTTCGGGCGGGTTGGCGTATTGGTCCCGGCTGTGCAGTATCATCCCGGTGACCGGCATCGTCTGGCGGCAAAGTGCTGCGTTCGCCATCAGCAATCGGTCTGCGACCCGGCCGAGCCTGGCATCTGCCTGGGCGAGGGCGGCCAAGGGCGCGGAGGCGCCTTCGCTGCCCAAGCCGGGGCATGCCGCCAATGCAACGGTCGAGGCAAGGAGGAGCCCCCACTTCACCTGCCGCAGCCCTCCTTGGTGGCCTGTAAACAAATTTGCTCTATCACGCGCCCATATTGCAGGATTAGGCGGGTTTGTGATGCGGGTTCTTGTAACAGGTGTGGCGGGGTTCATCGGAGCGGCCGTGGCCGATGCCTTGCTGGCGCGCGGGGAAGAGGTGCTCGGGATCGACAGCCTCAACGATTACTATTCCGTCGCGCTCAAGCAGGCACGGCTTGACCGGGTACAGGCGGGGGCCGGTGGGCGGTTTGTCTTCAAGCAGGTCGATTTTGCCGATCATGTCGCGCTGGAGGCAGCGCTGGAGGGTGAAGGCTTCACCCGTATCGTTCACCTCGGCGCCCAGCCGGGGGTGCGCTATTCGATCGAGAACCCGCGCGCCTATGTCGCTTCAAACCTTGCTGGCCATCTGAACCTGCTGGAAGTGGGGCGCAGCCGCGCGGTGGATCACCTCGTCTACGCCAGTTCCAGCTCGGTCTACGGCGGGGCGGAGAAGGTACCATTTTCGGTTGAGGACCGGGTTGACCATCCGCTCTCGCTCTACGCCGCCACCAAGAAGGCGGATGAATTGATGAGCGAGACTTACGCCCACCTCTATCGCCTGCCGCAGACGGGGTTGCGCTTCTTCACGGTCTACGGGCCGTGGGGCCGGCCGGACATGATGGTGTGGAGTTTCACCCAGAAGATCCTGGCGGGCGAACCCATCCCGGTGTTCAACCACGGCGAGATGTGGCGCGATTTCACCTACATCGACGATATCGTGGCCGGCGTGGTCGCCGCGCTGGATGCCCCCCCGGCCGATGATGGCTTGCCCAAGGCCGGTGGCAGCACCAAGCCGCACGCGCTCTACAACATCGGCAATCATCGCTGCGAGCGGCTGCTCGATGTCATCACCGTGCTGGAGCAAGCCTGCGGACGGCAGGTTGAGCGGATCATGCTGCCGATGCAGCCGGGCGACGTGCCGCGGACCTTTGCCGATATCGATGCCATCCGCCGTGACCTGGGCTACGAGCCGACTACGTCGGTGGATGTTGGTATTCCGCGCTTCGTGGACTGGTATCGCGGCTTCTACGGAATTTGAACCTGCCGGGGTCCCAGCAGGTGCGGCCCCACTTCCCGCCAGTTCGTGACCCCAAGCATGGCCATGGTCCGCCGGGTTTCCTCGGCCAGCAGGGCAAGTGCGCGGGCAACCCCGGCTTCGCCTGCGGCGGCAAGGCCGTACAGCGTTGCCCGGCCCACCAGCACGACATCTGCACCCAAGGCGCGGGCCTTCACGATATCGCTGCCCCGGCGCACGCCGCTGTCCAGGAACACGGTCATCCTGCCGCCCACGGCTTCCACGATAGCAGGCAGTGCGTCGATCGCCGCTATCGAGCCATCCAGCGCCCGCCCGCCGTGGTTCGAGACCACGATCCCGTCAGCACCCAGTTCCAGTGCCAGCCGCGCGTCATCAGGGTGAAGAATGCCCTTCAGCACCAGCTTGCCGGGCCACATGTCCCTGAGGCGCCGGATGCCATCAGGATCAAGGTCATCCTGCTTGAAGTGCGCGCCGGGCTTGGCCCCTTTTGCGACCGAACTCTTCAATTCGGCCGGGAGGTTGGCCTGGGTGGGAAGGCGGCCCTCCTCCAGAAGGTAGCGCCCAAGAACGCCCGCCAGCCAGCGTGGATGCATCAGCATGTCGGGCACATTGCGCCGGTTGGCCTTTACCGGCATGCCATAGCCGTTGCGGTGCAGGTATTCGCGGTTGGGGATGACCGGCAGGTCCAGCGTTACGAACAGCGCCTCGCATCCAAGGATATGGGCCTTGCGTACGACATCGAAGGAAAGCTCCCTGTCGCGCCAGAGGTAAAGCTGGAACCACTGGTTGCCACCAGCCGGGATGATCTCCTCCAGGTCCATAGTCCCTGCGCTGGAAATGGTGAACGGCACGCCCGCCGCCGCCGCCGCCCGCGCCAGGTGAAGATCGCCCTTGTGCCAGATCAGCCCCGCCGCCCCGGTTGGGGCCACGGCGAGGGGCAGGGCGGAGTGCTTGCCGAACACCGTTGCCGCGAGGTCCACTGCCTCGACGTTGCGCATAACGCGCGGGATAAAGGTCAGCGCGTCCAGCGCGGCGCGGTTGCGGGCCATGCCGAGTTCATCCTCGACCCCGCGCTCAAGGTATTCCCATACACCGCGAGGAAGGCGCCGCCGCGCCTTGTCCCGCAGGTCCGCAATGTTCCAGCAATCCAGCGTCGCGGCCATCGTCGATGTCAACCGCGTCCCAGGAAGGGCAGCTTGTTCTGCACCATCAGCGCCTCATAGAAATTGAGGTGATCGGGCATGTCGCACATGTGGATGATGATCCCCGCGGCCTCTTCCGGCGTGGCGGCAAAGTTTTCCGGCAGCTTGACCGATCCGGGCATGATCTCGGTCGCCACGATCCCGGGGTGGAAGATCGACACGGCGATGTTGTCGTTCCGGCCATCCAGCGCCAGCGCATGGGTCAGACCGGACAGGCCGAACTTGCTGGCCGTGTAGGACGGGCATTCGTTGCGCGGCACCTTGGCAGAGATGGAGCCGACGTTGACGATGCGCCCGCGGCCGCCCTTCTTGAAGATCGGCCAGGCATGCTTGGCGCACAGGAAGGCGCTGGTCAGGTTGGTGCCGATGACCTGGTTCCAGTGCTCCAGCGTGGTCTGGTCCACCGGGGTGTTTTCGGCGATGCCGGCGTTGTTGATCAGCACGTCCACCGTGCCGAACCGGGCAACAGCCTGGGCAAAGAGGTTGGCGACCGCGTCCTCGCTGGTGACATCGGTAGCAACGGCCAGCGCCTCGCCTCCGCCAGCCTCGATCTCGGCGACGAGATCGGCCAGGCGTTCCACCCGGCGGGCCGCCAGGACAACCTTGGCTCCCTTGGCCACGAAACCGGTGGCACAGGCCTTGCCGATGCCCGAACTGGCACCGGTGACGACAACGACGCGACCTTGCAGATTGCTCACAAAACCTCCCCGAATTGCTTTGCGCACTGCCTTAACGGCAGGATCGGCTTTGCGAAACCGGCAAATTTCCCCAGGCCTGCGATGGAGGTGCATCAACGGCGACTTTTGGGGAAGGTGGCGGACAGGGTGGGATTCGAACCCACGGTAGGCTTGCACCTACGGCGGTTTTCAAGACCGCTGCCTTAAACCACTCGGCCACCTGTCCGCTGCGGCCAACCGGCTAGCCGCCCCGTGCGCGAATGTCACCCCCGGAAGTGGCGCGAACGGGCGGGTGACAGCGACAATATCATGCGTTAACATCGGTTCCCACAGCACGCGGCATGCCTTTGGGAGAGGGACACGCATGGCCAGATTGAAACACGTTTGCCTGTTGTTGGGCACCATGGGGGCTGCCGCGTTGGCGACTCCGGCAGCAGCGCAGGGGCAGTGCGACCGGGCGCAGTTGCAGAACCTGGCGGACCTTTACGTTGCAGCGCAGGAAGCCGGGGAAGGGTTCCGGGTGCCGATGGGCGAGTGGGTCCAGTACCGAGAAAACAATCGCCTTTCTTCAATGACCTATGGTGGTGTTCTTGCCACAGCGCATGAAGTGGATTGGCACCGGTCCTTCCTTGATACAAGCACCTGCACCATTTTCGTGGAAGCGGTGATCGACGATCCGGAAAGCCCCTGGGTACTGGGTACCAAGATCTCCACCCGCGGCGGCCTTGTCACCCGGTATGACTTGGTCACCACCACCACCGGGGACTGGCTGTTCGATGCCGCCCGCACCCGTTATTATGCGGAAGCGGAAGACTGGGGCGAAATCCCGGCTGACCGCCGCAACACCCGCGCGGAAATCATCGCCGCGGCCAATTCCTACCTCGACAAGTTCAACGATCCGGCCGTGGAAGTGGCCTGGGGCACGCCTTGTGCGCGCCTTGAAGGCGGCATCTACACCGGGCGCGGCCTGCCCACCGATAGCTGCGACGTGGGCGTTCCCAGCGGCGTTGCCCTGGTGGACCGCGACTATATTGTGGACGAAACGATTGGTGCTGTGGCCGTGCGGCTGCGGTTTGGCGGGCCGGAAGGGCTGGCCGACGCGCACATCTTCCGCATAGAGGATGGCCGCATCCGCTACGTCCACACCATCACCAACTGCAATGGCCAGGAAAACTGCGGCTTCCCGCCGCTGTCCGAAATGCTCGCCCGCAATCCGGGCATGCAGCCGGACCTGGCCAACTGACCGTCACCCACAATCCAGATACCCCCCCCAATCAAGGATCGAGTAAAACCCATGAAGCGCAAGCTGCTTGCCATCCTGGCCTCTGCCGCCGCCATGTCCCTTGCCACCCCGGCCGCCGCGCAAGGGGCCTGCACCCGCGAATCGCTGCAAACCATCGCCGACAGCTGGAAGCAGGCGCTGGAACGCGGCACGATGATGACGATGTCGCTGGGTGAATGGGTCGATTACAGCGAGAACTTCCGCCGCAGCTCTCTGGGGGCTTTCCTCGATCACCCGCGCGAAGTGGTGCACCACATGGCGCTGCTGGACACCACAACCTGCCGCACCTTCAACGAAGTCGTCGCCAGAACGGGCGACACCTGGGAAGTGCTGGCCACGCAGGTCAACAGCGGCTTCTTCGGCACCGGTCCGTTCGTCAACATCGTGACCCGCGAAGGAGACTGGCTGTTCGATGGGGAGCGCACCGCCTATTACGCTAGTCGCGAGAACTGGGGCGAAATTCCCGAAGGCCAGCGCAACACCCGTGCGGAACTGCTTGCAGCGGCCAATGCCTATCTCGACCTGTTCAGCAATCCCGATACGCAGGTACCGTGGGGCACACCCTGCGCCCGCCTGGAAGGCAGCGTCTACACCGGGCGCGGCCTGCCGACCGATACCTGCAACGTGGGCGTGCCCAGCGGCGTGGAAATGGCAGAGCGCGATTACGTGGTCGATGAAGCACGCGGCGCGGTGGCCGTATTCCTGAAGATGGGCACCAACCGCCGCCCGGACGTGCATACTTTCCGCATCGAGAACGGCCGCATCCGTTATGTCCACACCGTCACCAACTGCGGCGGGCAGAACAATTGCGGGTTCGATCCGTTCAGCGAGATGCTGGCGCGCAACCCGGACATGCACCCCAATCTCGATTGATGATGGATGAGGGGACGGGCTGGCCCCGCATGGCCCGCCCGTCCGCCTCCTTCTGCCGCATTTGCCCGGTTCGTGCAGCCGTCGGGGATTCCCCCGCGCGGCGGAACGTGGCAGGTTGCCCGGCATGATGCTGAACCGACGATTCCGACCTTTGGCTCTGGCCCTGCTGGCTGCGGCGGCCATGATCCCGATGGCAACGCCCGCCGCAGCGCAGGCCCAGCAGGGGGAAAGCTTTGCCACTTACCTGCAGCAGGTGGCGGCGCGGGCGCGGGCGGAAGGAATCAGCCAGCGCGCGATTGACGAGGTGATCGCGGGCCTTTCGCCCAACGACTGGGTGATTGCGCTGGACCGGGACAACCTGTCTTCCGGCTCGGCCACCACCAGCACCGGCTTTGCCCCGCTGTCCACCTATCTTGCCCGGCACAACACGCAGGCCCGCATCAACGGGGGCATTGCCGCCATGCACCGACTTGGGGCCACGGCAGCGCAGGTGAGCGCCCAGTACGGCGTGCCCGCGTCGATCATCGTGGCAATCTGGGGGCACGAAACGTCCTATGGCGCGGTGAAGGGCAATTTCGACTTGCCGCGGTCGCTGGCAACACTCGCCTGGGAAGGCCGCCGCCGCGACCTGTTCGAACCCGAACTGATCGCCACCATGCGCATGGTGGACCAGGGTGTGCCGCGTTCCAGCCTGGTGGGCAGCTATGCCGGGGCCTTTGGCAACCCGCAGTTCCTCCCCAGCGTTTACCTGCTGCTGGCGGTGGACGGCGATGGGGACGGGCGCAAGGACATCTGGAATTCGGACGTCGACACGCTGCATTCGGTGGCCAACTATTTCCGCGATGCCGGGTGGCGGGCAGGGCAGCCGTGGGGCGTGCGCGCCTTCGTGCCCGCTTCGCTGGATCGCAATGCCATTGCCACCGACATGGTTTCCCCCGTGTGCCCGCGCGTGCATGGCCGCCACAACCGCTGGATGACGGTGCGCGAATGGCGTGCGATGGGAGTGGAGCCGCGCGCACCGCTGGGCGATGACGTGATGGTATCCCTGTTCGAACCCGATGGCCCGGATGCGCCGGGCTACCTGTTAACCCAGAATTATAGGGTTATCCTCGAATACAACTGCTCGAACTACTACGCGATGAGTGTGGGGTTGCTTGCAGATGAGATTTCCCGGTAACCGCCGGCGCCCCGGGATTTCCCGCGCCTGCGTGATGTTGTTCACCTCCACGGCGCTGGCCGTGTGGGGCACGGTGGCCCATGCGGCTGACCGTTTGCCGCCTGTCGCAGTGCCGGCCAATGGCCCGCAGGCGGACTATCCGGTAACCATAGGCGACCCATACGAGATCGAGGGCACGACCTACCGCCCCGCCGACGTGCTGAACTATGACGAGGTCGGCTATGCTACCGTGGGCGAGGGGGCCGGGATCACCGGCGCGCACCACACGCTGCCGGTGCCGAGCTATGCCGAAGTCACCTCGCTGGAAACGGGCCGCACTATCCTGGTGCGCCTGGAACGGCGCGGGCCGATGAATTCGCGCCACCTTGTCGCGCTGTCCCCGGCGGCGATGGCCCAGCTTGGTGCCAGCACCGATACCCCGGTGCGGGTGCGCCGGGTCAATCCGCCCGAAGCCCAGCGTGCCCTGCTGCGCGCGGGTGATGAAGCACCGCTGCGGATGGATACGCCGCGCGGCCTGGTGGAGGTGCTGCGCCGCCGCCTGCCGGCAGAGGGATCGGCCAGCCTTCAGGCGAATGCCGCGCCGCCTGCGCCCCTCGCGCCCGCCGCCTCCAGCGTGCAGGATGCTTTCACCAGTGCATTCAGTACCACGCCCCCTGCCGTTCCCGTGGGGCAGCCGTCGGTGGTCGCGGCAGCGCCCGCTTCCGTTCCCGCGCCCACTCCAGCGCCCTCTCCAGCGCCAACCCGGACTCCAACCTCGGCGCCAGCCAGCGCCAGACAGCAGGTGACAGCCGGCATCGTGGTGCAGGCAGGGGCTTTCGCGAACCGGCAGAATGCCGACCGCGCCGCGCGCCAGATCGGTGGCACGGTAAGCCGGGCGGGCAACCTCTGGCGCGTGCGCACCGGTCCTTTTCCTACCCGTGGGGAAGCGGAGGCCTCGCTCGCCAATGTGCGGGCGGCGGGCTATACCGATGCCCGAATCTACACCACTGATTGACGGGTGACGCGCGGTCCCGCGGCCACCTGCGGGAGTTTGCTTGAAAGCAGGGCGGGCATTGGCGGCAACGGTGGCGGCGGCCTTTCTGGCCGGCGCTGCATCTGCGCCCGCGCTGGGCGCGCCGATAGCCGGCGAATCCGCGCCCGCCTCTCCTTCCGCCGCGCCCGTCCCGCCGGAAATCCCAGTTGCCCTGCTGGTGGACCTTGCCACCGGACAGCACCTGTTTGCCCGCGAGATCCACCGGCGGTTCATGCCGGCATCGGTCACCAAGGTTATGACCGCCTACACCGCCTTCCGCCTGATGGAACAAGGGCGCGTTTCCGCGACCACGCCCTTCCTCATCTCCCCGCAACTGGAGGCGGAATGGTCGGGTGAAGGCTCGTCCATGTTCCTCAAGGCGGGCGAACGGCCCACCTTTGGCGAGCTGCTGCTGGGCGCAACCACCGTATCAGGCAACGATGCCAGCGTGGCGTTGGCGCTTGCTTCCACGGGGTCAGTCCGCAGCTGGATCGCGGCGATGAACCGCAATGCGGCCGACCTGGGGATGCGCGATACGCATTTCGGCTCTGCCAACGGCTTCCCGGATCAAGGGCGCACTTTCACCACCGCGCATGACCTCTCCTTGTTGGGGGAAGCGGTCGTTACTCGTTATCCGGCATTCTATCGCCGCTATTTCGGGCACCGCACGCTCACCTGGCGCGGGCTGACGCAGGCGAACCACGATCCGATCACCGGCCGCGTGCCGGGGGCAGACGGGATGAAGACCGGCTTCACCAACGAGGCTGGCTACACCTTCCTGGGCTCGGGCGAGCGTAATGGCCGCCGCCTGGTGATGGTGATTGCCGGCGCGCCGACCAGCAACTTGCGCAACGATACCGCCCGTGCCCTGCTGGAATGGGGCTTCAGCAACTTCACCACCACGCTGCTGGCAGAGCAGGGCGTCACCGTGGGTGAGGCGCGGGTGCAGGATGGCAGCGCGCGGACGGTCCCCTTGCGCACCGCACGCCCGGTACAGATCAGCCGGCCCGTGGGAACGCGGGGTGCGGTGCAGCTCGCAATCCGCTACCAGGGGCCGCTCACCGCTCCGGTGCATGAAGGGGATCACGTGGCCGCGCTTATCATTACCCCCGATGGCCTGCCGCCGTACGAGGTGCCGCTGGAGGCTGCTGCCAGCGTGGAGCAGGCGGGGTTCTTGCGGCGGCTGGCCAACGGCCTTGTGGGCCTTGTCTGGTGATGCGCGGGCGGTTCATCACGCTGGAAGGGGGCGAAGGCGCGGGCAAGTCGACTCAGGCGCGCCTGTTGGCCGATGCGCTGCGTCGCGCGGGGCGGGAGGTCATCGTCACGCGGGAGCCGGGCGGCACGCCCGGGGCAGAGGCAATCCGCGCCCTGCTGCTCGATCCGCAAGGCACCGCCTGGTCGCTCCAGTCCGAAGCCTTGCTGTTCGCAGCCGCCCGAGCCAACCATGTCGAGGCGCTGATCCTGCCCGCGCTGGAACGCGGGGCATGGGTGATCTGCGACCGCTATATCGATTCCACCCGCGCCTACCAAGGCGGGGAGGGCAAGCTGGACGATGCCGATATCATGGCGCTCCACCGCATCGGTTCCGGCGGGCTGATGCCGGACCTGACCTTGCTGTTCACCGTCGATCCGCAAGTTGTGACGGCCAGGCTGGCGCTGCGCGACGTGGATGGCAGTGACCGCATCGGCGGACGCTGCGCGGAGTTCCACGCAGGGGTCGCCCGCCATTTCGCCGCGCTGGCCGCTGCCGAGCCGGGCCGCTTCGCCGTGATTGACGGCAATAACGATGCGGGAACCGTCCACGCCGCCGTGCGCGATGTTGTCTCAAGCCGGCTGGGCGGTGTGCCATGGGCCTGATCGGGCATGATGACGCCTGGGCGCAGTGGCGCGCCGCCATGGCCGGGCCGCGCATGCACCATGCGTGGATCCTGGGGGGCAAGAAGGGGCTGGGCAAGGCTCATTTCGCCCAGGAGGCCGCGCGCCTGCTGGTGGCGGAACCCGGCGTGGACCAGCCCCGCGGAGACCATCCGGACGTGATCGTCCTCACCCACCTGCCGTCCAGCAAGGACGAGGAAAAGAAGCGCGACGAGGGCAAGCCCTACCAGTTGAAGCGCAACATCGGCATCGACCAGATCCGCCAGATGCAGCAGCGGCTGAACACCCGCCCCACGCTGGGCAGCCGTCGCGTGATCATCATCGATCCGGCGGACGACATGGAAAAGAGCGCCTCCAACGCGCTGCTGAAAAGCCTGGAGGAGCCACCGGCCGGTACCTATTTCCTGCTAGTCACCCACCGGCCGGGGCGGCTGCTGGCCACAATCCGGTCCCGCTGCCGTACCCTTTCGTTCCCGGAACTGGAGCCCGGCCAGATCGAGACCGTGCTGCGCCGCGAGGTACCGGAGGCAGATGCCGATGCCCGCGCCGCCGCGATTGCCGCATCGGGCGGATCGCCGGGCGCGGCGCTGGATTTCGTGGAACTAGGCCTTGGCAAGCTGCACACGCTGATGGGGCAGATCGCCGCCAAGGGAGACCGCGATTTCCGCCTGCGTGGGCAACTGGCCGATGCCATCGGCACCCGTCCCGCGCGGGAAAAACAGGCCGCCGTGCTGGAGCTGGCGCGCGCTGTGGTCACCACGCGGATGCACGGCGCTACCTTGTCTGAGGTGCCCGCGATCACCGCCACCCATGCCAAGCTGGTGCAGCTGGCGGCGCAGTTTCCCGTCTACAATTACGATCCCGGCCTGCTGGTGATGGAAATAGGAACCTTGCTGGCGGAACTCGGCCCCTCTAGTGAACCCGCCAATGGCTGATCCTTTCTATATTACCACCGCGATTCACTATCCCAATGGCAAGCCGCACATCGGCCACGCCTACGAGACAATCGCCGCCGATGTCATCGCCCGCTGGCAACGCCTGAAGGGGCGCGAAGTGCGCTTCCAGACCGGGACCGACGAACACGGCCTGAAAATGGCGCAGAAGGCGCGCGACCTGGGCATTACCCCACGCGCGCTGGCGGATGAAATGTCCGCCCACTTCAAGGACCTGTTCGACAAGCTGAACATTTCCTATGACCGGTTCATCCGCACCACGGAGGACGCGCACCACTGCGCCAGCCAGGCCATCTGGCAGGCGATGGAGGCCAATGGCGACCTCTACCTTGACCGGTACGAAGGCTGGTATTCGATCCGCGACGAAGCCTTCTATGCCGAGGACGAGCTGGTTGAGGGCGAGGGCGGAGCGAAGCTCTCCCCGCAGGGCACGCCGGTGGAATGGACGGTGGAGGAAAGCTGGTTCTTCCGCCTGTCCCGCTACCAGGAGCCGTTGCTGGCGCTCTATCGCGACAATCCGGATTTCATCCAGCCCGAAGCACGCCGCAACGAGGTGATGCGCTTTGTCGAAGGTGGCCTGCGCGACCTTTCGGTCAGCCGCACCAGCTTCGATTGGGGCGTGAAGGTGCCGGGCCATGAAAACCACGTGATGTACGTGTGGGTGGATGCGCTGACCAATTACCTCACCGGCCTCGGCTATCCGGACATGGATGGCGACATGGCGAAGTTCTGGCCGGCGGACCTGCACCTGATCGGCAAGGACATCGTCCGCTTCCACACGGTCTACTGGCCCGCCTTCCTGATGAGCGCGAAGATCGCCCTGCCGAAGAAGGTGTTCGGTCACGGCTTCCTGCTGAATCGGGGGGTGAAGGAATCGAAGTCGCTCGGCAATGTCACCGATCCAGCGGCGCTGGCCGATGCCTATGGCGTGGACAACCTGCGCTATTTCCTGCTGCGCGAATTCAGCTTCGGGCAGGATGGCAGCTATTCGCAGGAAGCCATTGTCAACCGGTCGAATTCCGAACTCGCCAACAGTTTCGGCAACCTTGCCCAGCGCACACTGAGCCAGGTGTTCAAGAACTGCGAGGGCAGGCTGCCGGCCATCACCGGCCACACGGACGAGGACAACGCGCTGTTTGCCAACGTGGACCGCGTCATTTCGGCCGAAATGCCTGCCGCCTATGATGATCTCGCCTTTGCCCAGGCGCTGGAAGCGTGGATGGGCGCGGTGTTCGCCTGCAACGCCTACATCGATGCGCAGGCCCCGTGGGCGCTGAAGAAGACCGATGTGCCACGGATGGAGACGGTGCTGGCCACGCTCTACATCTGCATCGCGCAGCTGACGGTGGCGATTTCCCCGGTGATGCCGGCCGCGGCGGCAAAGCTGCTGGATGCCATGGGCATCGCGCCGAACCTGCGCACGATCGAAGGGATCCGCACGCACTGGTATTCGCCGCTGGCGGAAAGCGGTTTCGTGCTGACCAAGCCCGAAGGCGTGTTCCCGCGGCTTGAACTGCCGCAGGAAACGGACGGCTGATGCTGGTCGATAGCCATTGCCACCTCAATTACGAGGGGCTGGCCGAACGGCAGGCGGAAGTGCTGGCCCACGCCCGCGCGTTGGGCGTTGGCGGCTTCCTCAACATTTCCACCCGGCAGAGCGAGTGGGCGGCGGTTGTCGCCACTGCGGAACGGGAGGCGGATGTCTGGGCCACGATCGGCATCCACCCGCACGAGGCGGATGGCCATGCGGACCTGGGGAAGGGCGCCCTGCTGGAGGCATCGACCCACCCCAAGGTGATCGGCATCGGGGAAACCGGCCTCGACTATTACTACGACAAGTCGGACCGCGCCGTGCAGCAGGCGCTGTTCCGCACCCATATCGAGGTGTCGCGGGAAACCGGCCTGCCGCTGGTGATCCACACGCGCGATGCGGATGACGATACCGCCGCGATCATTGCCGAGGAAATGGGGAAGGGCACCTTCCCCGCGCTGATCCACTGCTTCACCGCCTCGCCAGCCTTTGGCCGGCGGATGATCGAGCTGGGTCTGACGATTTCGCTTTCGGGCATCGTCACTTTCAAGAATGCCCGCGAACTTCAGGAATTTGCAGCCGAAATTCCGGCGGATCGGGTGCTGGTGGAAACCGACAGCCCGTTTCTCGCGCCGGTGCCGCACCGGGGCAAGACGTGCGAACCGGCCTTCGTGCGCGACACGGCGGAATTCGTCGCGGCCTTGCGCGGTGAAACCGTGGAGCGACTGGCTGCGGCGACCACGGCCAACTTCTACCGCCTGTTCAGCAAGGCGAACGGGGGCGCGGCGGCGTGAAGCTGATCGTCCTTGGATCGGGCACGTCCACTGGCGTTCCGCGCATCGGGCCGGATTGGGGCGACTGCGATCCCAACGAACCGCGCAACCGCCGCACCCGCGTCTCGATCATCGTGGAAAGCAAGGCGGGCCAGAGGCTGTTGGTGGATACCTCGCCGGACCTGCGCCACCAGTTGCTGGCCAACAACATCGACAAGGTGGACGCAGTGTTCTGGACGCATGACCATGCGGACCATTGCCATGGCCTGGATGACCTTCGTCCCATGCGCTTTGGACGCGCAGGGCCGCTGCCGGGTTTTGCCTCCAGCGACACGATGCGGCGGTTGAAAGATCGCTTCAACTACGTGTTCAACGGCAAGTACGGTTATCCCACCATCGTGGAGATCAGCGGGCTGGACCAGCTGCGCATCCATGCCGGATTTGCCGTGGACAGCGTGGAAATGCCTCACGGGCAGATGAACAGCACCGCCTATCGCTTTGAAGCAGATGGAAAATCAATCGGTTACGCGACTGACTTCTGCGAGATTACCGATGACATGATCGACCTGTTCACCGGCGTGGACGTGCTGGTTACCGATTGCCTGCGCCGCGAACCGCATCCGACGCACGCGCACCTGACGATGGCGCTGGAATTGATCGCGCGTACCAGGGCGCGCGTCGGCGTGTTGACGCATCTTGATAAAAGCATGGATTACAAGACCTTGAGCGACGAAGTGCCAGGCCACGTGCTGGTCGGGTACGATGGCATGGTGCTGGAGGCCTGACGCGTATGCCGTGGTTTCAGATCACCTGGCTGCTGCTGGTCCTGGCGCTCGCGCTGTCCAGCATGCGCGCTTACCGCATTGGGGTGCGCAAGGGCGTGATGATGGCGCTGGTTTGGGTGCTGCTGTTTGTGGTGGTGGCCGGCGTTGCGGGAATGATAGGCGGCAACGGTAATCCGTTGGGGGCGCTTACCCCTACCGCTGATGCGCCTGTCAATTTAACATAATATATATTATCATTCCAGCATGACACAGCAGATCTACCGCCTCCTCTCCATCATGGCCCGCCTGCGCGATCCGCAGTCCGGGTGCGACTGGGATGTTGCGCAGACCTTCGTCACCATTGCCCCGTACACGATCGAGGAAGCGTACGAAGTGGCTGACGCGATCGGCCGCAATGACATGGCGGACCTGCGCGACGAGCTTGGCGACTTGCTGCTCCAGGTCGTGTTCCATGCCCGCATGGCCGAGGAAGCCGGGCATTTCGCGTTTGACGATGTCGCCCGCGCGATATGTGACAAAATGGAAGCGCGCCATCCGCACATCTTCGGTGATGCTGGCGGCACGATGGATCGCCAGCGTTGGGAAGAACTCAAGGCCACTGAACGCGCGCGCAAAGGGGCGCAAAGCGCGCTGGACGGCGTTGCCGCCGCGCTGCCGGCGCTGATGCGGGCGGAAAAGCTGCAGAAGCGCGCCGCCCGCGTCGGGTTTGAATGGCCCGATCCCGCTGGCCCGACCGCCAAGGTGGCCGAGGAGCTGGAGGAGTTAGCCGCCGCCGAAAGCGAGGACGAACGCCTGTTGGAAGCGGGCGACCTGCTCTTCGCCGCCGTGAACGTGGTGCGCAGCTATGGCGTGGCACCGGAAGACGCCCTGCGCGCCGCCAACGCCAAGTTCGAAGCGCGCTTCCGGATGATGGAGCGTCTCGCCGCCACCGATGGCCACGATTTTGCCGCGCTCTCACTTGATGAGCAGGAAGAATACTGGCTACGAGCCAAGGCCGCTGAAAAGTCCGGTCAGGCACCCAGCGCGGCGTAACGCCCCAGTTCCTTGGGAGCGAGCCGCACGGTAACAAGCCGCTGCGCCCCCTCCGGCCCTTCCCCGCCATCCTCGTCCGCCAGCACTTCGCCATGCGCGTGCAGCCAGGCAAGCCGCTGGCCATCCCCGGCGGAAATGGTGAAGCGGTGCACCTGAGCGGTGTCTGTCAACCGTGCGCCAAGTTCCGCCAGCAGGGCCTCTACGCCAAAGCCGGTGACGGCAGAGAGCGGCAGCACGTCATCGCTGGCGGTGGCCAGACCCTCAAGCTCTTCGCGCTGTTCGTCGCCCAGCAGGTCCCACTTGTTCCACACCTCGATGATGGGAATGGCGCCCTCCTCCACCTCGCCGTCCTGGCCGGTGACGCCGAGGTCTGCCAGCACGGAGAGGACCTGCGCCTTCTGCATCGCGGTGTCAGGGTTGGCGATATCGCGCACGTGGAGGATGATGTCGGCCGCAGTCACTTCTTCCAGCGTGGCGCGGAAGGCGGCGACGAGCTGGGTCGGCAGGTCGGAGATGAAGCCCACCGTGTCTGACAGGATGGCCTTTTCCACCCCCGGCAGGCTGATGGCCCGCATCGTGGGATCAAGCGTGGCGAACAGCAGGTTTTCCGCCATCACGCCCGCGCCGGTCAGCCTGTTGAACAGTGTGCTTTTGCCCGCGTTGGTATAGCCGACAAGGGCGATAACCGGCCAGGGGGCCCTTCCCCGACGCTTGCGGTGAAGTTCGCGCGTCTTGCGCACCTGTTCCAGTTCGCGCCGGAGCTTGCCCATGCGCGCACGGATCATGCGCCGGTCAGCTTCGATCTGGGTTTCGCCTGGGCCGCCCAGGAAGCCGAAGCCGCCGCGCTGGCGTTCAAGGTGGGTCCAGCTGCGCACCAGGCGGCTTTGCTGGTAATCGAGATGCGCCAGCTCCACTTGCAGGCGGCCTTCTGCCGTCGCCGCGCGCTCCCCGAAGATTTCGAGGATCAGGCCGGTGCGGTCGATCACCTTGCGCTTCAGGCGATCTTCGAGGTTGCGCTGCTGGATAGGCGACAACGCCCCGTCCACGATGATCAGCTCCGCCTCGTGAAGTTCGCAATCGGTGGCAATGCGCTGCACCTGCCCTTCCCCGAACAAGGTGCCGGGGCGCACGGTGCGCACGGGCAGGATGTAGCTTTCCGCCACCACGATGCCGATGGCCAGCGCAAGTCCGCGCGCTTCCTCTAGCCTGACTTCCGGGTCCTGCCCACTGCGCTGGCCCCGGATATCCGGGCAGATGACGAGGGCCCGCGCACCGCGGGTCACCTCACCTGCAACATCATCATTTGAAAAGATCAGTTGTCGTCACCTTCGTCTTCGTCACCCAGTTCGCCAGAAAGGTCCACGTGAGTGGCCGGCTGGATGGTGGATACGGCATGCTTGTAGGCGAGCTGGACGTAACCGTCCCGCTCCAGCAGCATGCAGAACAGGTCGAACGCAGCAATGCGCCCTTGGAGCATCACGCCATTGACCAGGAACATGGTCACCTGCACTTCCGCTTCGCGCACGCGGGTGAGGAAAATATCCTGCAAAAGCCGTTGCTTGCGGTTGTTTTCTCCCAAGCCGCCGAAGAGGTTCGCATCAACCGGCTGTCCCGGCATGATGGTGCTGATGGCATGCTTGTAAACCAGCTGGCTCTGTCCATCGCGGCGCAGCAGGATGGAGAAATTGTCGAACCAGGTGACGATGCCCTGCAGCTTCACGCCCTTCACCAGGAACATGGTGACGGGGATCTTTTCCTTGCGCAGGAAATTGAGGAACACGTCCTGGAGGTTGCCGCTCTTCTGGATGACCGGCGGGGCCGGCGGCGACGGGTTTTCCGCTGCGGGGCGGGCACGGGCGGAAAGCGTGGTCCTGGTCATATCGCTCTTTGCTCCTGTTTTTGGCGACCGCTTGTTGCGGTTCGCATTCTGGCCACCTCATGCGACTGGCATGTGACAACCGGGTTGTCCGAGGATAACCCCGGAGCCTTCAATATGGTCCATCTGGCACCGCGCCGCAACGACCGTGCGGCAATAAATTCAATTCTCCTCGCCCTCTCCCTCGCCTTCCTCCCCTTCCCGGCGTTCCCCCATGCCCAGGATCTTGAGCTTGCGGTGCAAGGCGGAGCGTTCCATGCCGATGAAGCCGGCGGTCTTGGAAATGTTCCCGGAGAAGCGCCGGATCTGGATCCGCAGGTATTCGCGTTCAAAGCTTTCGCGCGCTTCCCGCAAGGGTACCCCCATCAGCGCGGAAATACCGCCGCCACCATCGCTGGTGCTACCGGTGATTTCGGGTGGCAACATGTCCGGGCCGATTTCGCGGAAGGATTCTCGCGGGGTGAGGATCACCGTGCGTTCCACCACGTTGCGCAGCTGGCGTACGTTGCCCGGCCAATCGTACGATTGCAGCGCCGCCATGGCCTCTGCCGTGATGGTGGGAGCGGGCAGCCCCTGTTCGCGGGCGTAACGGGTGAAGAAGTGGTCTGCCAGCGCCGGAATGTCGTCGCGCCGCGCCGCCAGCGACGGGATGGCGATGGGCACCACGTTGAGCCGGTAGAACAGGTCTTCGCGGAAACGCTTTTCGGCGATTTCGTTCTCCAGGTTGCGCGCGGTGGAGGAAACCACGCGCACGTCCACCCCCACCTGGCGCGAACCGCCCACGCGCACGAAGCTCTGGTCCGTCAGCACGCGCAGGATGCGCGCCTGGGTGGACAGCGGCATGTCCGCCACTTCATCCAGGTACAGCGTGCCACCATTGGCCATTTCCAGCAGGCCCGGGCGCACCAGCATCCCGTCCGCCTCCTCCCCGAAGAGTTCCTGTTCGAACCGTTCGGGCGTGATGCGCGCGGAATTGACGGTGACGAAGGCGTTATCCGCCCGCGGGCTCCATGCGTGGAGCAGGCGCGCGGCCACTTCCTTGCCCGATCCGCCCGGCCCGCTGATCAGCACCCGGCTACCGGTGTTGGCCACCCGCTTCAGCGTGGCGCGCACCTGGTTGATGGCGTGGGAATTGCCGGTGAATTCGTCATGCGCGGCAAAGCCTTCGCGCAGGCGGGCGTTCTCGCGCCGCAACCGCTCGGTCTCGGTCGCGCGTTCCACCAGCAGCAGCAGGCGGCTGGTTTCGAACGGCTTCTCGATGAAGTCCATCGCCCCGCGGCTGACGGCGGAAACGGCGGTATCGATGTTGCCGTGACCGGAGAAGATGATCACCGGCAGGTTGGGTTCGCGCGTCTTGATCGCGTCAAGCACTTCAAGCCCGTCCATCGGGCTGCCGTGCAGCCACACGTCCAGCAGGACCAGCGAAGGGCGGCGCTGGTCAATCATGGCGAGCGCGGTGGTGCTGTCCCCTGCCGTGCGGCATTCATAGCCCTCATCGCTCAGCACGCCGGCCACGAGGTCACGGATATCGGCTTCATCGTCCACCACCAGGATGTCGAGCGCCATTACACAGTCTCCTGATAAGTCATTCTGCCGCCTCGCTGCCGGAAAGCACCGCGGCGGGGTGGATGGCAAAGCGCAGCGTTGCCCGCGTACCGCCATCTGCCGCCGGGGCGAAGGCGATGTCGCCGCCGTGTTCCTCGACGATCTTCTTGACGATCGCGAGGCCAAGGCCGGTACCCTTTTCCCGCGTGGTGACATAGGGTTCGAGGATATTGGGGCCACTGGGCAGGCCCACGCCGTTGTCTTCCACCGTCACTCGCAGGTGCTGCGGCTCCAGCGCCAGCGACACCGCCACCCGGCCGCGATAGTCCGGTTCGGCATCGCGGCGCTGGGCATCGATGGCTTCTGCAGCGTTTTTGAGCACGTTGGTCATTGCTTGGCCGAACTGGTGGCGATCGCACTCGATCGGCGGAATGTCGGTGTCGCCGGACAGGGCATAGGTGATAGACGGATTGGCCACTTCCTGCAGGAACATGGCCTGGCGCACCAGATCTACGGCGTCCTCCTGCCGGAACACCGGCTTGGGCAGGCGGGCGAAGCTGGAGAACTCGTCCACCATCTTGCGCAGGTCCCCCACCTGGCGGATGATCGTGCCGGTCAGCTCGTCGAACAGTTCGCGGTCCTGCTCGATCTGGCGGGCATAGCGGCGGCTGATGCGTTCTGTGGCAAGCTGGATCGGCGTCAGCGGGTTCTTGATTTCGTGCGCGATGCGGCGGGCAACGTCCGACCAGGCCGCCTGGCGCTGGTCAAGCAGCTGGCGGGTGATGTCCTCGAAGGTGATCACCGCGCCTTCGGTTGCGGGTGAGATCTTGACCGCCAGGGTCAGCAATTCGCCATCCTTGCTGTACTGCACCAGCCCGCTCCTGGCCTCGCTGGCCACGAAGGCGGCCATTTCCGGCGCGATCTCGTCGATCTTCAGGCCCACCGGCTTGAGACCGGTCTTGTCCAACAGCAGGGCCTGCGCCGATGCGTTCATCAGCAGCACCCGCCCTTCCCCGTCGATCGAGATGATGCCGGCGGTGATCGATTGCAGCACGGCCTCGATAAAGGCGCGCCGCTCGCCCAACTGGCGGTTGGCGCCAATCAGCGCGGCGGTCTGCCGTTCGATCTGCGCGGTCATGGAATTGAACGCGCGGTTGAGCAGGCCGATCTCGTCCGGCCCGGTACGCCCCGTCACGCGCACGGCATAGTTGCCGCTGCCGATCTGCCGGGCAGCGTTGACGAGTTCTGCCAGTGGCTTCACCTGCCGGTCCGCAAAGCGCAGCGCGGCCCATACCGCCATGCCCACCAGCACCAGCGAGACGCCGAACAGCAGCAGGTTGAAGCGCAGTTGCAGGACGCGCGCCTGCTCCGTCAGCGCGGAGTAGGAGGCGACCACGCTTTGCGCGCGTTGCCACTGGCCCAGCGCTTCCGCATCGGACTTGCGCGCGATGTAGAGGATCACCCCGTTGGCCGCATCCAGCGGGATGATGGCATCGGTCCGTTCTGCCGTGGCGGTCACCACCACCTGTTCGCCATTCCGGAGCCGCTGGAGCGCTTCGGGCGAAACCCGCTCGCGGTCGGTCGCATCGTCAGGATCGACAATGGCCACGGTGTGCAGCGAGCCATCGCTCGATATCTGGAGGATGGCGCTTTCGCTCAGTTCGCGGGCGAAAACCTGGTAGCTGTACTGTTCCTGGAATTCAAAGCTGGTCAGCGGCATTTCGCGCATGAACACGCGCATGTCGATGGCCATGGCGACGGCTTCCTCCTGCACGTCGCGCTGGTTTTCGTCATAGTAGCCGCGGGCCAGCTCGTTGGCGTTTTCGAGGATGCCGCGCTGCTGGTCGGAGAACCAGAACTCTGCGCCCGACTGGAACAGCAGCGAAGCGAAGACGGCCACGATCAGCGTGGGGATGGCTGCGATCAGGCTGAAGAAAAACACCAGGTTGACGTGCAGCCGCGCAGTGGTGCCGCCTGCCCTGCGAATGGCGGCCCGCCTGCCCCACAGAACGATCAGCCCCAGTGCCGGGATCAGCGTGCCCACCAGCATGGCGGCCGCCAGCACTGATGGCACCATTTCGCCCGGATCGGTGAGGCGGGAGAGCGAGAGCCAGCTCGTCGCCAGCATCACCACCAGTGCCGCGCCGCAGACCAGTTCCAGCCACAGGAACAGGTTCATCCGCCGCGCGGCAAGCTGCGTGCGGCGCCACCAGCGGGGCAACCGTCTCAGCGGGCGATCTGTCGCAATCTGGGAATCCGGCAAAACCACGTTGCACCCATACAACGCTACTGTTGCAGGTTTGCAAGGATTTTGTCAGGCCGGCAGCCAGCCCCCGGCCCTAGGCAATCAGTGCTGGCCGAAGGAGTCCGGGTTGATGGCCAGTTCCACCAGCCGCTTGTGCAAGGTGTTGCGGTTGATCCCCAGCACTTGCGCTGACCGCAGCTGGTTGCCGCCGGTCCGTTCAAGCACGTGGTTGAACAGCGCCTTTTCGAACACCGCCAGTGCCGCATCGTACAGCTCGCCATCGGCAAAGCCGGCCATGCCCAGCCAGCGTTCCAGCACCAGCCCGATCTCGCCGTTCACCGGCAGGCTGGTTTCGGTTGCCCCGCTTTCCAGCAGCGCCTCGATCGTGCCGACATCGATCTCCTCCTCGCGGGAAAGGAGCGCGGCGCGGAACATGAAGTTGCGCAGTTCGCGCACGTTGCCGCGCCAGGTTTGCGCGGCAAGCAGGTTGGCCGCGGCGGCGGAGAGGCGACGCTGCGGCAGGCCTTCCTGAGCGGCACGGCGCAGGAAGTGGCGGGCCAGCGGCTCGATATCGCTGCGCCGGTCCCGCAAGGGCGGCAACTGGATGGGGACCACGTTGAGCCGGTAATAGAGGTCCTCGCGAAAGCCCCCGGCAGCGATCAGTGGCTCCAGGTCGCGGTTGGTGGCGGCAATGATGCGCACGTCAACGGCGATTTCCTGATCGCCGCCCACGCGCCGGATCCGGCCCGATTGCAGCGCACGCAGCAGCCGGGTCTGTGCTTCGGGCGGCATGTCGCCGATCTCGTCAAGGAACAGGGTGCCCCCGCTCGCCTGTTCGAACTTGCCGATGTTCCTGCTGGTCGCCCCGGTGAAGGCGCCCTTCTCGTGCCCGAACAGCTCGCTCTCGATAAGCTCGCGCGGGATGGCGGCGGTGTTGACCGCGACGAACGGCCCCTTCTTGCGCGCGCCGAGCTGGTGGATCGCTTCGGCCACCAGTTCTTTGCCGGTGCCCGACTCCCCCAACACCAGCACCGTCAGGTCATTGCGCAGGACCCGCGTGATCATGCGGTAGACGTCCTGCATCGCCGGGCTGCGGCCAATCAGCGGCAGGCCATCGCCGGCATCAACCTCCTCTTCAACGTGTCGGCCGCGCGCATCGGCTGCCTGGCAGGCGGCACGCACCAGTTCATCAAGATCGAACGGCTTGGGGAAGTATTCGAAAGCCCCGGTGTCGCTGGCGCGCACGGCGGTATCAAGGGTGTTCTGGGCGGAGAGGATGATGACCGGCATCGTCGGATGCGCGGCGGTGACATCGCCCAGGGTGGCAATGCCGTCCCCGTCCAGCAGGATCACGTCGGTCAGCATCACGTCATATTCATTGGCCGCCAGCAGCCGGTCCCGCTCGGCAATCCGGTCGCACCGGTCAACGGTGAAGGCCTCGTCCTCCAGCGCGGCGGTGATGACCATCGCGATGGCGGTATCGTCCTCAACCAGTAGGGCGCGCCTTGCCATTGCCTATTCTCCTAGTCTGGCCATTGGCAGGTGGATGCGGAAATGGGTCCAGCCCCCCGCTTCGTCACGTTCGTGGGTAATGCGCCCGTCCATGTCGCGCACCAGCTTCTGCACCAGCGACAGGCCCAGGCCCTGCCCATTGGGCTTGCTGGAGACGAAAGGTTCGAAGATGTGCTGTTCCACCGCCGGATCGATGCCGGGGCCATTGTCGCTCACCTGCACCTCAATCGGCAGCTTGACCGGGCGGCCAAGGCGGAAAACGTTCATCACCAGGCCGGAGACGAAGCGGGTGCGGATCACCACCTGCGGATCTGCCCCGCCTGCACATGCATCGCGGGCATTGGTGACTAGGTTGATCAGCACCTGCACCAGCGCGCCTTCATTGGCCAGTACCGGCGGGAGGGAGGGATCGAACTCCTCGCGCAGGCGAAAATTCTCGTCGCTGGCGGCGCGCACGGTGTCGAGCGCACGGTGCACAGCGGCGTGCAGGTTGAGCGGGGCCACCGGTTCTGCCTTTTCCCGCCCCAGCCGCTGCATCCGGTCAATTAGCTGGGCAATGCGGTCCACCTCGTCCGTGATCAGGCCGGTCAGGTGGCGGTGCTTTTCATCCACCTGGCGGGCGACGAGCTGCGCCGCGCCGCGAATGGCTGCCAGCGGGTTCTTGATCTCGTGGGCCAGCACGGCAGGCCCGCGCAGGGAAACGCGGCGCTCCTCGTCTCCGAACCGTTCCCCTTGCCCGGCATCGGACAGGGTGACCACCCGCCAGCCGGGGTGGGTGGGCAGCGGGGACACGGTCAGGTTGATCGTCAGCGACCTGTCGCCCACCTTCATCGGCACGCCGCGGGCGATGAGCTGTTCCTCGTTGCTCCGCATCCGCTCGGCCACGTGGGGCTCGTTGAAAGGGAGGACGCTGGTCACGTCCCGGCCAACCAGCCGCTTGGAACTGCGCCCCAGCAGGCTTTCCGCCGCCGGGTTGACCGAATGGACGGTAAGCGCGGGCGTCACCACCAGCATGGCGAAGGTCAGGCCGGCGATCTGGTCCGCCGGGCCGGGAATGGCTTCGGCGGCGGCGCTCACGCGGCCATCCGGTTGAGGACGGGGGCGTAGAACCGCTCCAGCTCGTCCAGCACGCGCACGGGATCGTCCACGGTGTTGACCATGTTGCGGAAATCGGCCGACCCATGCAGGCCCTTGGTGTACCAGCCCAGGTGCTTTCGGGCGATGCGGACCCCGGCGTGATCGCCGTAGTGGTCCAGCATGGCGCGGTAGTGTTCCACCAGCGTTTCGTACTGTTCGGCCAGCGGCGGGGCGTCCAGCACCTCGCCGGTGCGCCACCAGTGCATCACCTGCCCCAGCAGCCACGGGCGGCCATAGGAGCCGCGCCCGATCATCAACCCATCCGCGCCGGACTGTTCCAGCGCGGCGGCGGCATCTTCCACGCTGCAGATATCGCCATTGACGATCACCGGGATGGAGACGGCATCCTTTACGCGCCGCACGAAGCCCCAGTCCGCATTGCCCTTGTACATCTGGTTGCGGGTGCGGCCGTGAACGGTGATCATCTTGACGCCGATGTCTTCCGCAATTCGGGCCAGTTCCGGCGCGTTGAGACTGGCATGGTCCCAGCCCATGCGCATCTTGACGGTGACGGGCACTTTCACCGCCTTGACCGTCGCTTCCATCAGCTTGATGGCGAGCGGCACCTCACGCATCAACGCGCTGCCAGCATACTGGCCCACCACCTTGCGCACCGGGCAACCGAAGTTGATGTCGATAATCGCAGCGCCGTTGCCTTCCTGCAACCTGGCTGCCTCCGACATCGAAACCGGATCGCAGCCGACCAACTGCATGGACACCGGGTCCTCGATCGGCGCCCAGGCCGCCTTCTGTATCGACTGGCGGGTTTCGCGGATGGCCGCTTCGCTGGCGATCATCTCCGTTACATTAAGGCCGGAACCATAGCGGCGCACCAGCGTGCGGAACGGCAGGTCGCTGACACCGGTCATCGGCGCGAGCACGACGGGGCAATCGATCCGCACGGGGCCGATGTCGATCGGCTTGAGCGCCGGGGGTGCGGGGATCTGCGGGGTGGTCATATGGTGCCTAAATATTAGGCAGCGCATAGTGGATTGCGAGGGGCGCGGCAAGCGGCTAGCGCGGCGGGCGCAATGACCTCGCATGGCATCCCCTCCAGCGCCTCCCTCGCAGCAGTGATCGTCGCGGCCGGCAAGGGCCTGCGCGCGGGGCAACCGCTGCCCAAGCAGTTCGCGACGTGGCGCGGCAAGCCGGTGCTGCGGCTGGCCGCGGAACGGCTGCGGGAAGCGAGAGTCGATCTGCTGTGCGTGGCCATTCCTGACGGGGCCGATGCCCTGGTGCAGGAAATTCTCGCAGGGCTGGAGCCGTTCGTGCTGGTCCATGGCGGGGAAACCCGGCAGGCATCGGTCCGCGCCGCCTTGGAAGCCCTTGCCCCCTATACGCCTGCCCGCGTGCTGATCCACGATGCCGCCCGGCCCGATTGTCCGCCGGAAGTGGTGGCCCGTCTGCTGACGGCGCTGGACGCTTCACCGGCGGCGATCCCGGTGTTGCCGGTGGTGGATTCGATGGTGGTCGCCGCCGAGGATGGCGTCATGGCGGAGCGCGCGCAGCGCGAAGCCTTGCGCCGGGTGCAGACCCCGCAGGCATTCCGCTTTGCCGATATCCTCGCCGCGCACCGCGGATGGGCAGGCGCGAGCGATGCGGGCGATGATGCGCAGGTGGCCCATGCCGCTGGCCTTGCCGTGGCGCTGGTCGACGGGGATGAGCGGCTGCACAAGCTGACCTTTGCGGGTGACTTCAATCAGGGAAACATGGCCATGATCCGCACCGGGACCGGGTTTGACGTCCACCGCCTGGAGGCGGGCGAGGAGCTGTGGCTCTGCGGGCTGAAGATCGAACATGACAAGGGTCTGGCCGGCCATTCGGATGCCGATGTGGCGCTGCACGCGGTGGTGGATGCGGTGCTGGGCGCGGCGGGCGAAGGGGACATCGGCCAGCATTTCCCGCCCTCCGATCCGCAGTGGCGGGGGGCGCCCTCGTCCCGTTTCGTGGAACATGCGGTGGCGCTGGCGGCGGCAAAGGGTCTCGCCATCAGCAACGTGGACCTCGCCATCATCTGCGAGGCGCCCAAGATCGGCCCGCACCGCCAGGCCATGCGGGAGAAACTGGCGCAGTTGCTGGGCGTTCATCCCGATTGTGTGAATGTGAAGGCGACCACCACCGAAAGGCTCGGTTTCACCGGGCGCGGCGAAGGGATAGCCGCGCAGGCCGTGGCAACGCTGGTCGCCCGCTGAAAAAAGTCATTTGAACCAAGCCAGTTGACCAAGGACGTGAACATGCTTCCCATCCGCCCCTCCCTTCGCCTCGCCGCCATGGCTGCGCTGGCCCTCGGGCTTGCCCCCCTCCCTGCCAGCGCCCAGCAGGTGCCGCTAAGCGCGGGCGAGATCAATGCCGTGGCGCTCTACGCCATGCCGCACGCGTTCCGCAGCCTGCAGACGCGCTGCACCGGGCAGGTACCGGCCAACGCCTACATGTTTGCGCAAGGGCCTGCCGTATCGGCCCGGCTGGAGCAGGCCGCGCGCGGGCGCTTCCCGGCGGCGCGGGCAGCAGTGACGCGCCTTGCGGCGCGCAACGACCCGCAGATGGCCACCATCCTTGCGGCCCTTCCGGCCGAGAACGTCGAACCGCTGGTGGCCGAACTGATCGCCGGCAAGGTGCGCAGTGAAGTGGCGGCGGAAGATTGCGGGCAGATTAACCGGGTGCTCGAACTGCTGGACCCGCTGCCGCCGGAAAACCTCGCCTCGCTGGCGGGGATCTATCTCTTGCGTACCGAAGGCCAGGCCCGATGACTGATATCCTCCCCCCGGCCGTAGTGGCCCTGGCCACCCGCGTGGTGGAAGAAAACCGCGCCGCCGGTCGCAAGATCGTGGTGGCGGAGAGCTGCACCGGCGGGCTGGTGGCCGCCGCGCTGACCGAAGTACCGGGCAGCTCGGCCGTGCTGGACCGGGGTTTCGTCACTTATTCCAACGAGGCCAAGAACGAGATGCTGGGCGTCTCGAAGGATATCATCGAAGCCTTCGGCGCGGTCTCGGTCGCCTGTGTCTATGCCATGGCGCAGGGGGCGCTGGCCCGCAGCAAGGCGGACGTGGCGGTGGCGATCAGCGGGATTGCCGGGCCTGATGGCGGCAGCCCGGAAAAGCCGGTGGGCACCGTGGTCTTCGCCAGGCTGGTGCGCGGCGAGGAGCAGCCGGAGGCCGAACACCGCGTGTTTGACGAACAGACCCGTTCAGGCGTGCGCGTTCAGGCGACGCTGGTGGCGCTGGAGCTGCTGCTGCCGTAGAGCGCGGCGGCCCGCTCCTCGAACGCAGCCACCATCTTGCGGAAGGCGCGGTCAATATACTGGCCGGCCAGCGCCTCGAACATCATGTTCTTGAAGCTGAAATCGACACTGAAGGTCAGGTCGCAGCCGCCATCGGGAGCATTGGCGAAGGTCCACAGGTTGTCCAGATCGCGCAACGGACCATCGACGTAATGGACCCGCACGGACTTGCCCGGCACGAGCTCCACCCGGCTGGTGAACTTCTCGCGAATTGCCTTGAAGCCCACCAGCATGTCCGCCTCCATCCCCGTTTCGGTGCGGTCGCGCACGCGCGTGGCGACGACCCAGGGCAGGAATTCGGGATAGCGGCCAACATCGGCCACAAGGTCGAACATCTGCGCTGCCGTGTATGGCAGGTGGCGGCTTTCGTTGATGGCGGGCATCAGGCCTTCTTCTTCTGCAACCGCTGTTCGCGCGCGGCCTTCATCACCGCAAAGTCATCGCCAGCGTGATAGCTGGAGCGGGTGAGCGGGCTGGCCGCGACCTGGAGGAAGCCCTTGGCCCGCGCCACGGCGTTATAGGCATCGAACACCTGCGGGGTAACGAAATCGATCACCGGCGCATGCTTGGGCGTGGGTTGGAGATACTGGCCCATGGTGATGAAATCGACATCCGCGCTGCGCATGTCATCCATCACCTGGTGCACTTCCAGCCGCTGTTCCCCCAGCCCCAGCATGATCCCGCTCTTGGTGAAGATCAGCGGATCGTGCCGCTTCACTTCCTCCAGCAGGCGCAGCGAGGCGTAGTAACGCGCGCCGGGGCGGATGGTGGGATAGAGGCGCGGCACGGTTTCCAGGTTATGGTTGTACACGTCTGGCCCGGCGGCGCAGATCGCCTCCACCGCCTCGCGCATCTTGCCGCGAAAATCCGGTGTCAGGATCTCGATCGTGGTGGTCGGCGTCGTGCGGCGCAGCGCCTCGATCACCTTGACGAACTGCCCTGCCCCGCCATCGGGCAGGTCATCGCGGTCCACGCTGGTGATGACGATGTGTTCCAGCCCCATCTTGGCCGCCGCGGTGGCCACGTGCTCCGGCTCCAGCGGATCGACCTTGCGCGGCATCCCCGTCTTGACGTTGCAGAAGGCG
>VFQM010000633.1_pt1 | contig 37116 bp, 28 predicted proteins | sample 3512391 | NCBI WGS metagenome assembly VFQM01 (sample SAMN10412369, study PRJNA504923) | tailings metagenome | isolation source: Replicate 1 from Balatoc abandoned mine | place: Philippines
ATGCCGCCGGCCAGACGGCTTTCGGCGAAAACTATGTGCAAGAAGGCATCGACAAAATCGCGCAGGTGGCGCAAATGCTGCCGCGCGAGGCCATCGAATGGCATTGCATCGGGCCGCTGCAGAGCAACAAGACGCGTTGGGTTGCCGAGCAATTCGATTGGGTGCAATCGGTGGACCGCCTCAAGATCGCCCAGCGCCTGAGCGAGCAGCGCCCGCCCGGCCTGCCGCCCCTCAACGTGTGCCTGCAGCTCAATGTGGACGGCGGGGCGAACAAGTCGGGTGTCACCCCGGCCGAGCTGCCTGCACTGGCCGATGCGGTGGCCGCGTTGCCCAACCTGCGCCTGCGCGGGCTCATGAGCATTCCCGAGCCGTCGCCCGACTTCTCCACCCAGAAGGCCTTGTTCCTGCGCGTGCGCGACGCGTTCGATGATCTGCGTGGCCGAGGCCATGCGCTGGACACGCTTTCCATCGGCATGAGCGACGACCTCGAGGCCGCGGTGGCCGCGGGCGCCACGATGGTGCGCGTGGGGCGGGCCGTGTTCGGTCAGCGCCCCATGAAGGACGCTACGGCCGCGGCTTGACCGCACCGCAGTTGGCGCTCACCCAGCGCGCCGAGCCTTCGATGGTGGCGCGCTCGGGCTTGCCGGCCACCTGCGTGGTCACGTTGGTGATCGAGTTGTAGGCACCGTCGCCCTGGAAGCGGATGGTGCTGTCGCCGCTGGAGGGCGGCTCGGTGCACTGGAACGTCATCTTCATCTCGCTCGCCGAGCGGTGCGTGACCTTGGTGCTGCACTTGCCGTCGGCCGCGGGCGGCGGCTCGTTGCGCGCGGCCATCTCGGGCGTGAGGCAGTAACGCATGCTCATGCCACCGCCGGCCGCGGCGCCCGGCATCGACATGCCCTGCTTTGCGAGCATGTCCTGCATCATCTTGCGTTGCTCGGGGCTCATGGCGGCCATCTGCTGCTGCATCTGGGCCATGGCGGCGTCGGCCTTGGGGTTGCCCCCCATTTTCTGGGTGACTTCCCACAGGCCGGGCTTGACGCCCTGGGCGGTGGCCAGCAAGGGGGTGGTCAGCACCGCGGCGATGGCAACCCGGGAGAGTAGGGACATGGCGTGCTCCTGGTGACGGGGGACACGCCACATTCTGGCGGCGTGCTGCGCGCCTGACCAGCCTCGATGGGGGAGATCCTGGGGCGCCGGATCGCGGCGTCAGATCGGCAGGCGGCTGCTGTGCTTGACCTCCTCCATCACCGCGTAGGTGCGCGTCTCGCGCACACCGGGCAACTGCCACAGCACGCTGCCCGCGAAGTCCCGGTAGGCGGCCATGTCGGCCATGCGGGTCTTGAGCAGGTAGTCGAAGCCGCCCGCCACCATGTGGCATTCCAGGATTTCCTCGCGCACCTGCACCGCGGCCTTGAAGGCTTCGAACACGTTCGGGGTCGTGCGGTCGAGCAGCACCTCCACGAACACCAGCATCCCGCGGCCGAGCTTGTGCGGGTCGAGCCGGGCCTCGTAGCCGGTGATGTAGCCATCGCGTTGCAGCCGCTGCGTGCGCGCCAGCACCGCGGTGGGCGACAGGCCCACGTCCTCCGCCAGCTTCAGATTGGTCAGGCGGCCATCGGCCTGCAGCGCGCGCAGGATCTTCAGGTCGATGCGATCGAGGTCGGGTAAACCGGTTGTCATGATGAATAAAAGTTCGTGAACGCCAAACAAGTCAGCGAAAAACTCAATCAACAAACAAAGAGCATACGCACATTCACGGTCTACAGCCGCAGGTGCCCGTCATGCTCCATCCCGATTTCCATTCTCCCGTCGACCACGCCGATCGTCTGCCCGACCCCTGTCGGGCCGAGGCCGACGTGCTGGCGGATCGCCTCACGCGCTTGAACCCGGGCCCCGACTGGCCGGCGGTGGTGGCCGCTGCCACGCCGTGGGTGCGGGCCGTGCGCGACAATCCGCCGCCGTTCTGGGCCATGGAGCGCCTGCTCAAGGAATACCCCATCTCCAGCGCCGAAGGCCTGGCGCTGATGCGACTGGCCGAGGCCTTGCTGCGCGTGCCCGACGCCGAGACCGCGATCGCCCTCACGGCCGACCAGCTCGGCCGCGCCGATTTCGAGCGCTCGGGCGATGCGCTGCTGGCGCGCCTGTCGTCCAACGCCATCGGCTGGAGCAAGCGCTGGCTTCCGCCCGAAGGCGAGGCCGGCGGCCTGGTGGCGCGGCTTGGGGCGCGCACCGTGGTGGGTGCCACCTTGCGCGCCGTGCAGTTGCTGGGGCGCCAGTTCGTGCTGGGGCAGACCATCGAGGAGGCGCTGCGGCTGGCGCGCGCCGCCCATGCCACGCAACCCAACCGCGTGCACAGCTTCGACATGCTGGGTGAAGGCGCGCGCACCGAGGCCGACGCCCAGCGCTACCTCGCGAGCTACACGCACGCGATCGACGCCATCGCGGCCGGCACCGACCCGTCGGCCGAGCCGGCGCGCAACGACGGACTGTCGATCAAGCTCAGCGCGCTGTGCGCGCGCTACGAGCACGCGCAGCGCGAGCGCGTGCTGCAGACCCTGGTGCCGCGCGTGTGGACGCTGTGCGAGCGCGCCGCGGCGGCGCGGCTGAACCTCACCATCGACGCCGAAGAGGTGGAACGCCTGGAGCTCTCGCTCGATGTCTTCGAGGCCCTGGTGGCGCGGGTGGCACAGCAATGCCCGGCCTGGGGCGGCCTCGGCCTCGCCCTGCAGGCCTACCAGACGCGCGCGGTGGAGCTGATCGACGAGGTGGCCGCCATCGCGCGCCGTCATGGCGTGCGCCTGATGTGCCGCCTGGTCAAGGGCGCCTATTGGGACGCCGAGATCAAGCGCGCCCAGGAGCTCGGGTTGCCGGGCTACCCGGTGTTCACGCGCAAGCACCGCACCGACGTGAGCTACCTGGCCTGTGCGCAGGCGTTGATCGCCGCTGGCGACGTGATCCACCCCCAGTTCGCCACCCACAACGCCACCACCATCGCGGCCATCCAGCACATGGCGCGCGCCGCGGGCGTGCCGTTCGAACTGCAACGCCTGCACGGCATGGGCGAGGGCATCTACCGCGAGGTGCTGCGCGACCCCGGCGTGCGCTGCCGCGTGTACGCCCCCGTGGGCGCGCACCGCGACCTGCTGGCCTATCTGGTTCGCCGGCTGCTGGAGAACGGCGCCAACGCGTCCTTCGTGCACCAACTGGCCGATGAACGGGTGGGCCTTGAAGAACTGCTGGCCTCGCCCATCGCCCGCTGCCGCGATGAAAGCGCCGAACCGGCCCTGGTGCTGCCGCGCGCGCTCTACGGTGATGCCCGCCCCAACAGCCAGGGGCTGGACCTGGCCGTGGCCGCCGAGCGCGCGCGCCTTCACGCCGCCATGGCCGCCGCCGCGGTGCCGGTGGTGCCCCAGACGCAGGCCGACGGGGCCCACGCAGCCGTGCAGCGCGCGCAACACGCCTTTGCACATTGGCATGCCGTGCCGGTGACCGAACGCGCTGCCTGCCTGCGCCGCGCCGCCGACGCCATGGAGCAGCGCCTGCCCGAACTGTGCGCGCTGCTCGTGAAAGAGGCGAAGAAAACCTGGGGCGATGCGATCGCCGAGGTGCGCGAGGCGGTGGATTTCCTGCGCTACTACGCCGTCGAGGCCGAGCGCATCCAGGCGCCCGTCGAACTGCCCGGCCCCACCGGCGAATCGAACACGCTGCGGCTCATCGGGCGCGGCGCCTGGGTCTGCATCAGCCCCTGGAACTTCCCGCTCGCCATCTTCACCGGCCAGGTGGCGGCGGCGCTGGCCACCGGCAACACCGTGCTGGCCAAGCCGGCCGAGCAGACGCCCGCGATCGCGCGGGTGGCGGTGGATCTGCTGCAGGCCGCTGGCGTGCCCGCCGACGCACTGCAGTTGCTCAACGGCCCGGGCGAGACCGTGGGCGCTGCGCTGGTGGCGCAGCCTGGCGTGGCCGGCGTCGTGTTCACCGGCTCCACGCCGGTGGCCAAGGCCATCCAGCGCGCGCTCGCGGCCAAGGACGGCCCCATCGTGCCCCTGATCGCCGAGACCGGCGGCATCAACGCGATGCTGGTGGACAGCACCGCGTTGCCCGAACAGGTGGCCGACGCCGTGTTGCAGAGCGCGTTTCGCAGCGCGGGCCAGCGCTGCTCGGCGCTGCGCCTGCTGTGCGTGCACGAGGCGGTGGCCGACGCGGTGATCGCCATGGTGCGTGGCGCCGCGGCCGAACTGGTGGTGGGCGACCCCGCGGACATGGCCACCGACGTCGGTCCGTTGATCGACGCCGAGGCGTTCGCGGGCGTGTCGCAGGCGGTGCGTGGCCTGCGCGAACGTGCGCGCGCGCTGTTGCCCGATCGCGACGGCCTGCCCCCTCAGACGCTGGCGCCGCAGATGTTCGAGGTCGCATCGATCGCCGATGTGCGCGAGGAAATCTTCGGTCCGGTGCTGCAGGTGGTGCGCTGGTCGGGTGATCCCGCCGCGGTCATCGACCAGATCAACGCGCTCGGCTTCGGCCTCACGCTGGGCCTGCAGACGCGCATCGACAGCCGGGCGCTGGCGCTGGCGGCCCGCGCACGCATCGGCAACGTCTACGTCAACCGCAACACGATCGGCGCCGTCGTGGGCGTGCAACCGTTCGGTGGCGAAGGTCTGTCGGGCACCGGGCCGAAGGCCGGCGGGCCGAACTACCTGGTGCGCTTCTGTGCCGAGCAGACACTGACGATCAACACCACCGCGGCGGGCGGCAATGTGGCGCTGTTTGCGCACTGAGTGGCCTGCCCTGGCGCCGGAACCGTCAACAGGCGCCGAAGCGGTCTGGTGCGCCGGGGTGGGCTGCGCGTAAAGTCGCGCGCATCCCGAACTCCCGAGTGCCCTCCATGGCCGAGCAATCGAGCAACGACGCCGCGCAGATCCAGCGCTGGCTGGACGAACACCGCATCACTGAAGTGGAATGCCTGATCCCCGACATGGCAGGCCAGGCGCGCGGCAAGATCGTCCCGCGCCACAAGTACGACCCGGCTGTGGGCCTGCGCCTGCCCGAGGCCGTGCTCACCATGACGGTGACCGGCGACTACCCCGAGAAGGACTACACCTCGGTGGCCGATCCGGACATGCAACTGCGCCCGGACGTCACGACGCTGCGCCCGGTGCCCTGGGCCAAGGAGCCCACCGCGCAGATCATCCACGATTGCTTCAGCTTTGACGGCAAGGCCGTGGCGCTGTCGCCGCGCAACGTGTTGCGTCGCGTGCTCAAGCTCTACGCCGACGAAGGCTGGAAGCCCATCGTGGCGCCCGAGATGGAGTTCTACCTCGTGCAGGTCGAACCCGACGAGGACATCCCGCTCAAGGCGCCGGTGGGGCGCACACGCCGCACCGAAGCGGGCATGCAGAGCTTCTCGATGGACGCCATCAACGAGTACGACGACATCTTCGACGTGATGTACGACTGGTGCGAGGCCGAGGGCATCCAGCTCGACACGCTGATCCACGAGATGGGCACGGCGCAGATGGAAATCAACCTCGACCACGGCGATCCGCTGCCGCTGGCCGACCAGGTGTTCCTGTTCAAGCGCACCATCCGTGAGGTGGCGATCCGCCACCAGATGTACGCCACCTTCATGGCCAAGCCCATGCAGGGCCAGCCCGGCAGTGCCATGCACATCCACCAGAGTGTGGTGGGCCTCGGCGATGGAAAAAACATCTTCAGCCGAGCCGATGGCGAAGCCTCCGGGCTGTTCTTCCACTTCATCGGCGGCCTTCAGACCTACCTGCCGGCGGCCACCGCCTTCTTCGCACCCTACGTCAACTCCTACCGGCGCCTGTCGCGCTACACCTCGGCCCCCATCAACCTGAGCTGGGGTTACGACAACCGCACCTGCGGCCTGCGCGTGCCGCACTCGGAGCCGCAGGCGCGCCGGGTGGAAAACCGCCTGGCCGGTGTCGACGTGAACCCCTACCTGGCGCTGGCGGCCAGCCTGGCCTGTGGTTACCTGGGCATGAAGCAGGGCATACAGCCCAGCGAGCCGCTGAGTGGCAGCGCCTACGAGCAGCCGCACCAGCTGCCGCGCCACCTGGACGACGCGGTCGAGCGCCTCATGCGCTGCGAGCCGCTGGTCGATCTGTTCGGCGAGCACTTCATCCAGACCTATGGCGCCATCAAGGACACCGAGTACCGCGAGTACTTCGATGTGGTGAGCCCGTGGGAGCGGCGCTTCCTGCTGCTCAACGTCTGAACGCGCTCGGCGCGGTCACATGACCACCATGCCCGCCAAGGGGTTGGCGAGCAGGGCGTCGAGCTGTTCGATCGGCAGCGGCTTGGAGAACAGGTGCCCCTGGAACTGGTCGCAGCCCTGGTAGGTGAGGAAGTCGCGCTGCTCCACCGTCTCCACGCCCTCGGCCACCACCTGCAGGCCCAGCGACTGGGCCAGCGCGATGATGGCGCGCGAGATCGCGGCGTCGTTCGGATCGGTCAGCACATCGGCCACGAAGGCCTTGTCGATCTTGAGCTGATCCAGCGGCAACCGCTTGAGCACCGACAGCGATGAATAGCCGACGCCGAAGTCGTCGAGCGACAGCGTCACGCCCAGGGCCTTGAGCATGCCCATCTTCTCGATCGTGATCTCCATGCGGTCGGCCAGCAGGCTCTCGGTGAGTTCGAGCTTGAGGCGGTGCGGGCGCACGCCGCTGTTGCGGATGCAGGCCACCACGGAATCGACGAAATCGGGGTGGCGGAACTGGCGCACGCTCACGTTGACCGCGATGCTCAGGTTGGCTGTCTCGGGGCGTCTGGCCCAGGCAGAAAGCTGGGCGCACGCGGTCTCCAGTGCCCACAGGCCGAGTGGCAGGATCAGGCCGGTGTCCTCGGCCACGGGGATGAATTCGGCCGGGGGGATGAGGCCGCGCTCGGGATGGTTCCAGCGCAGCAGCGCCTCCACGCCGGTGATCACGCCCGCACGATCCACCTGCGGCTGGTAGTACAGCAGGAACTCGCCGCGGCGCAGGCCGTCGCGCAGGTCGGAGCCGGTGCGCGCGTTCGCACTCATGGCGGCCTGCATGGCCGGGTCGAAGAAGCACAGCGTGTTGCGGCCGAGCGACTTGGCCTGGTACATGGCCAGGTCGGCCTGCTTGAGCAGTTCGCCCACGTCGGCCTGGGTGCCGCTGAAGATGGTGACGCCGATGCTGGGCGTGGCGAAATGGTGATGGCCGGTGAGGGCGAAGGGCTCGCGCAGCGTGTTGAGCACCTTCTCGGCCAGCACGCGCGCCTTGTGCGCGGCGGCGGTCACGTCGTTGCTCAGGTCGTCGGCCATCACCACGAACTCGTCGCCCCCCAGGCGCGCCACGAGGTCGGTCTTGCGCACGCTGGCACTCAGGCGTTGCCCCACCTTCTTGAGCAGCTGGTCGCCCATCTGGTGGCCCAGGGTGTCGTTGAGGATCTTGAAGTTGTCCAGGTCGATGAACAGCAGGGCGCCGTGCTGCCCGCTGCGCGCGCTGCTGGCCAGCGCTTTTTGCAGGCGGTCCTGCAGCAGCTGGCGGTTCGGCAGGTCGGTCAACGGGTCGTAGAAGGCCAGGTGGCGGATCATGTCCTCGGCCGTCTTGCGCTGCGTGATGTCGCGCCCGACCGCCACCCAGTGCGTTGCGTCACCAATGCCGGACTGCACCGACACCACCTCGAGTTCGACCCAGAACAGCGCGCCGTTCTTGCGTCGCACCATCAGCTCGGTGCGCGCCTTTTGCGTCTCGCGCAGGCCCTCGGTGAACTCGCGCATCTTGGCCACGGTAGGGTCCAGGTCGAGCAGCAAGCGCGGCGACTGGCCGAGCATGTCGCTTCGCGCGTAGCCGGTCTGCGTCTCGAAGGCGTCGTTCACGAACACGATGCGCGGCTCCACCTGGCCGTCGCCGGCTTCGGCGATGAGCACGATGTCGTTGAGCCGTGCGACGCTGGTCTCCAGCAGCATCAGCTGCTCCTGCGAGCGTCGCCGTTCGGTCACGTCGCGGAAATAGACCGCCAGGCCTTCGGCGAAAGGGTAGGCGCGTACCTCCAGCCACTTGCCCAGCGAAGGGAACCAGTCCTCCAGTTCCACCCGGCGGTTGTTCTGCAGCGCGTTGAGCAGTTGCTCCTTGAGCCGTTGCGCCACCCCGGGCGCGAAGTCGTGCCACAGCTCCAGGCCCAGCAGATCGGCGGTGCTCTTCTGCAGCAGCCGCTCGCTCTCCTGGTTGAGGTAGGTGAAGCAGCATTGGCGGTCCAGCGTGACGAAGGCCTCCGTGATGCTTGCCAGCGTCGTGGTCAGGCGCATCGCCAGGCGCAAGGTTTCCTGCTGTGCCTGTTTGGTGGCCGAGATATCCAGCACCGCGACCTGCACCCGCAAGACGTTGCCGGTGTCATCGCAGACGGCGTCACCCACGGTGCGCACCCATTTCGGGCCCACGCCCTCGAGCAGGATCTGCACCTCCTCGTCGAACGGTTCGGCACGCATTGCGCAACGCTCGATGCGCTGCCTGAGGCCGCGGCGCCATTCCGGGGCGTGCCGCTCCAGCATGGCCTCCAGCGTACCGGGTGCCGCACCGGTCTCGATGCCCAGCAGCGAAAGCAGGCCGGGCGAGCAATCCAGCCGCTGCCCGCTGGTCTCGATGGACCAGCTGCCCAACTCCGCGGTGCGTTCGATCAGCGCGATCTGGCTCTGGTGGTTGCGCTGCTGCGTGAGCTGCGCCGCCAGCGACTCGCGGCCGCGGCGCACGGCCAGCAGCAGGTCGCACGCCTGCTCGTGCAAGGGCCGCAGCACTGGGTTGTCGCGTCGCTCCTCGCGCGGTTGTGCATCGATCAGCAGCAAGGCCGCTCCGCTCGCGCGCGCCATGGGCCACCAATGCAGGTGGCGCAGTCCGCGCCTTCCGCGGCCGAGGTCCAGGTGCGACCAGCGCGCTTCGCGTCCGGCATCGGCAACCCACTCCTCGTTGCCGTTCAGGCCCTCGCACAGCGCCAGTGCCACCGCTTCCTGGGAGGCGTCCAGCCCCGCGCTGCCCAGCACCTGCCAGCCCTGGCCCTGGCGCTCCAGCACCAGGGCAGCGGTGATGTCGGCCTCGCGCACGAAGTGGTGGGCCACGCGGTCGAACGCCTCGCGAAACTCGACGTTGTGGGGATGGGTCGCGCTGGCTGCGGGGAGGTCGGTGTTCGAAGGTCGCATGGAAGGCCTAGGATAGCGACCGCCTCTGCCGGGGTCTGTGGTCTTTCGGCGGACAGGCGCGGTCTTTGCCGTGAACTGCGACACGCCGCGGGCGGGCACGCCGAATTTTTGTAACATAGTTGTGACTTTTTGTAGCGGCTGTTCTACGATGTTTGATGAGCGTCATACAGAAGACGTCTTTCATGACACAGACTCGCGCCAGGCGCAGGGATCGGCCCAGCCAGGCAAGACCGGGGGAGTAGACAAGGTGAGCGCACTCGCAGAACTCAGGCAGCACAGCGACGTGACCAGCCTGAAATCCGCCCTGCACGAGCTGTGCAGCGAGTTCGGACGCATCACGCGCCTGGACATCCTCACGGCCATGCACGAGGGCACCAAGCAGGCGATCTGCTTCCTGCGCATGGAGCGCCCGGAGCAGGAACAGCAGCTCATGAAGAGCCTGGGCGTGGGCCGCTTCGGCGGTGAAGTGGTGTTCGTGCTGAACCTCAACGTGCCCGCCAAGCAACAGGAATTCGGCCCCTCGTCGCAGTGGGCTGACTCCGACATCTACTGAGCGCTCCGCGCTCGCTCACCCTTGCGGTCGCCGCTGCAGGCCCAGGTCGTCGAATGGCTCGCGCGGCCGGGCGATGTGGTGCGCCTTGGCCAGCCCTTGCTGGTGGTCGAGGCCATGAAAATGGAGCACGAGTTGCGTGCCGACGCCGATGGCCGGCTTGCCGATTGCCTGGTGGCGCCGGGCGACGCCGTGCAGGCCGGCGACACGCTCTGGCGCATCACTGCGGCTGCCGCACCGGCGCCGGAACGTGAGGCGCCTGTCGACGCCGTGCCAGCCGCCCCGCTGACCACCGGGCGCGAGGACCTGCGGCGCTGGCGCGAGCGCATGGCCTTCGTGGCCGACGCCGCCCGCCCCGAGGCGGTCGCGCGCCGCCACGCGCAGGGCCTGCGCACCGCACGCGAGAACGTGGCCGATCTGTGTGACCCGGGCAGCTTCATCGAATACGGCGCACTCGCGGTGGCCGCGCAGCGAACGCGCCGCAGTGAAGCCGACCTGATCGCCAACACGCCGGGCGACGGCATGGTCACGGGGATCGGCAGCATCAATGGCGCGCTGTTCGGCCCCGAGCGGGCGCGCACCGCGGTGCTCGCTTACGACGCGACGGTGCTCGCCGGCACCCAGGGCATGCGCAACCACCAGAAAACCGATCGCCTGCTCGGCATCGCGCACGACCAGCGCCTGCCGGTGGTGCTGTTCGCCGAGGGCGGCGGCGGCCGCCCGGGCGACACCGACATGCCGATCGTGGCGGGCTTGCACGTGGGCACGTTTGCCGCCATGGCGCGCCTGTCGGGCCGGGTGCCGACCATCGGCATTGCCGCCGGGCGCTGCTTTGCCGGCAATGCGGCGCTGCTGGGCTGTTGTGACCTCATCATCGCCACGCGCGGCAGCAACATCGGCATGGGCGGGCCTGCCATGGTCGAAGGCGCCGGCCTGGGCCGGTACGGCCCCGAGGACATCGGGCCCGCGGCCGTGCAGCACGCCAACGGCGTGATCGACCTGCTGGTGGCGGACGAAGCGCAGGCCGTGGCGGCGGCGCGGCAATGCCTGGCGTTGTTCCAGGGCAGTACCGTGGCCGCCGAGTCTGCCCCCGAGGGCGCCAGGTTGCGCGAGGTGCTGCCCGACAGCCGATTGCGCAGTTACGACAGCCGAGCCGTGGTGCTGGGGCTGGCGGACCCGGGCAGTGTGGTCTGGTTGCGCGAGGCCTTCGGCCAGGCCATCCACACCGCCCTCGGGCGCCTGGGCGGACGGGCGGTGGGTTTCGTGGTCAGCAACCCGCAGCACCTGGGCGGCGCCGTAGACGCCGACGCGGCGGACAAGCTCGCACGCTTCATGCAGTTGTGCGACGCACGCGGCCTGCCCCTGGTGAGCCTGATCGACACGCCCGGCTTCATGGTGGGGCCCGAGGTCGAGGCGCACGCCCAGGTGCGTCACGTGAGCCGCTTGTTCGTGATCGCTGCGGCACTGCGCGTGCCGTTCTTCAGCGTGGTGCTGCGCAAGGCCTTCGGCCTGGGGGCCATGGGCCTGAGTGGCGGCGGCTTCCACGCCCCGGGTTTCACCGTGGCCTGGCCGAGCGCGGAGTTCGGCGCCATGGGGCTGGAAGGCGCGGTGCGCCTGGGCTATCGCAAGGAACTCGAGGCCCTGCCCGAGGGGCCCGAACGCCAGGCCCTGTTCGATGAGTTGCTGGCCCGGCAGGTGGCGCAAGGGGCCGCCATACCCATGGCGACCACGCTGGAGATCGATGCGGTGATCGACCCCGCCGACACGCGCGACTGGCTGTTGCGAGGACTGGCCGGTGCCCGCGTGCGCGAAGCCCGCGCCGAGCGCTACGTCGATCCCTGGTGAAGCAGGGAACAAGGCTTGCGGCGCGCGCAATCGTCTGAGCCGCGCCCCTCAGCCCCCGGAGGTTGTCCCGCGAGGCGTGGCGGGGGCGTTTGCGTTTACAGGAGTTCCCCGAAGCCGGTGTTGCGCACGCCCGCCGACGCCAGCGGAGGTGCGGTCTGGTTGATGTTCACCCAGAACTCGCACACGTGCTTCATGGCGCTGAGGAACTGCGAAAACTCGGTCGGCTTGGCGATGTAGGCGTTGGTGCCGGCGTCGTAGGCGCGCAGCAGATCGCTCGGTTCGGTGGACGAGGTGAGCACGACCACCGGAATGTTGTGCAGCACGTCGGAGCTCTTGATCTCCTTGAGCACCCCGATGCCGTCGAGCAGCGGCATTTTCAGATCGAGCAGCACCAGCACCGGGTGGCTGCCCGCCCGGTTCGCAAACTGGTTGCGGCGGAACAGGTAGTCCAGCGCCTGCATGCCGTCGGACACGTGCGTGACGCGGCCCTCCAGGCCGTGGCGTGAGAGGGCGAGCTTGGTCAGCTCGGCGTCGTCGGGGTTGTCCTCGACCAGCAAAATGGCATCGGCGTTCTTGTTCATGGTTCTAGCGGGGCCGGCATCGAATCGGTGGGCTCGAGCTGGCGTGGGCCTTCGATCGGTATCGAGAAGTGGAACACGCTGCCCTCACCCAGGCGGCTTTCCGCCCAGACGCTGCCACCGTGCCGCTCGACGATACGCCTTGTCAGTGCCAGACCGATGCCCGTTCCCTCGAACTCGGACGCCCGATGCAGCCGCTGGAAAACGCCGAAGAGCTTTTGGGAATATTTTGTATCGAAACCCACGCCGTTGTCACGGACGGAGAACACGTAGCCACGCACCGGCTCAAGGTGCCAGCTCACGGAGATGACGGCCCGCTCGCGCGGGCGCGTGTATTTGAAGGCGTTGCCCAGCAGGTTGGCCCAGACCTCGCGCAGCAGCAGCGCGTCGCCGTGCACCACGGGCATGTCCTGGGCGATGTGCCAGTCCACGATCCGCCCTTCGGTGTCGTGTGCGATCTGGGCGACGACCGCGCTCACCAGGTGGTTGAAGTCCACCGGGGCGATGTTGACCGCCGCGCGGCCCAGCCGCGAGAACGCGAGCAGGCCGTCGATGAGCTGGCTCATGTGCCGCGCGGAGTTGCCGATGGTGGAGAGGTAGCGCGTGGTGGTTTCGTCGCGCGTTGCGCCCAGGTGTTCTTCCAGCAGGCTCACGAAGCTGGAGATGTGGCGCAGCGGCGAACGCAGATCGTGAGAAACCGAATACGAGAAGGATTCGAGATCGCGGTTGGCGGCGAGCAGCTGTTCCGTGCGCTCGACCACGCGCTTTTCGAGCTCGTCGTTGATGTTGTGCATCAGGTCGTCGAGCTGTTTGGCGTCGGTCATGTCCCGGTTGATCTTGGCAAAGCCGATCAGTTCACCGCGTTGGTCACGCAGGGCAATCAGGACGGAGTGCGACCAGTAACGCGAGCCGTCCTTGCGCGTGAGCCAGCTCTGCACGTCGTGCTGGCCGCGCGATGCCGCCAGGCGCAACATGCGCTCGGCGTCGGCCTTGCCAGCCTCGGGGTTGACCGGGTCGAACAGCACGCCGTAGTGACGCCCGACCATCTGCACCGGCGAATAGCCATCCATGCGCTGGGCGCTGTCGGTCCAGTCGGTGATGAAGCCGTTCGCATCCATGAAGAAGATGCAGTAGTCGCGCAGGTTGTCCACCATCAGGCGGAAACGCTGTTCGCTGTCCAGCAACTCGGCCGACCGCTCCTGGATGCGCAGTTCGAGTTCCTCGTTCAGGTGATTGACGCGTTCCTCGATGCGTTTGCGCTCGGTGATGTCGATGATCTGCACGAACAGCCCGCGCGCCTGCCCTTGTGGATCCAGATCGGGCAGGTAATTGGCGCTGACGAAGATCGGGCTGCCGTCGACGGTGCGTCGCCAGGTCTCGAAGTGCTGTGGCGTGCCCGTCAGCGCGGCAGCCATGCGCGGGGCGATATCGGCCCAGACGTCGGGTGGCACGCAATGGCTGATGTGCTCGCCGATGATGCGTTGCGGGTCCATGCCGTAGACGCGCAGGTGCTCTGCATTGGCGAAGCGGAAGTGCAGGCCCGCGTCGAGGTAGGCAATCAGGCCGGGCACGCGGTCGGTGATGTTGCGCAGGAAGCGCTGTTGTTCGCGCAGCGCGTCTTCGGCCGCCTTGCGGCGCGTGATGTCCACCACCGTGGTGTTGCTGCGCAGGAAGTTGCCCTGGGCGTCGCGCACGGCCGACGACGACAGCAGCGCAAAGAACCGGCTGCCGTCGCGCCGCTGCATCTCGTATTCCACCGCCTCGAGCGCGTCGTCTTCGAGCATGCGGCCCATGCGCGCCTCCAGCAGCGCCACCTGCGGCGGCGGGATGACGTCACGGAAGTTGAGCTTGCCGATCACCTCTTCGCGCCGGTAGCCCAGCCAATCGAGCTCGGTGTCATTGATGGCGACAAAAGTGCCCTGGATGTCAAGCGAGTGGTAGCCACAGGGCGCGCCGTTGTAGAGGGTGCGGGCTTGCGCCAGCGCGTCACCGAGTTGCAGGTTGGCCTGTGCGACGCGGTCCTCGGCGGCCTTGCGCTCGGTGATGTCGAGCATCTGGATGATCAGCCCCTGCACCTGGCCGTCGACCACGAAGGGCGTGTACTCGATGCCGGCGTAGAAGGTGTGGCCGCCGGGGAAGGCGCGCTCGCCCTCGAAGCGCTGCGGTATGCCGGCCAATGCGGCGGCCAGCCGCTCGTTCGCCTGCTCGTAGTACTGCGGCTGGGCAATGTCGCGCAGGTGCAGGCCGACGACATCGTTCGGCACGCCACCGCGCCAGCGCGCGTAGCTGGCGTTGGCAAAGCGGCACACCAGGTCGCGATCGAAGTAGGCCAGTTGAACGGGCACCGACTCCGTCAGTGCCTGCAGGAAGCGGCCCTGTGCGGCCAGGGCCTCTTCGGCCGCCTTGCGCGCCGTGATGTCGATCAGGGTGTTGTTGGTCCGGACGAAGCGACCCTTGTGGTCGCGCACCGCGGTGCTGCTGACGAGTGCGATGAAGGTGCTGCCGTCGCGCCGGCGCAAGGTGATCTCGGCCGGCTCGATGCGCTGGCCGGCGACCAGCTCTCGCAGGCGTGCGAGAGCCGGGTCCAACTGCTCCGGCAGCAACACGTCGCGCAGATGCAGTTGCCCGACCACCTCGTGCCGCTCGTAGCCCAGCCACTCCAGCTCGGTGCGGTTCATCAGCACGAAGGTGCCGTTCTCGTCCAGCGAGTGGTATCCGCACGGGGCCTGGTTGTAGAGCGACTGGGCTTCGGCCAGCGCCATGCTCACGCGTTCCTTCGCGTCGGCCAGTTCGTCGGTTCGCTCCTTCACGCGGCGTTCGAGCTCCACGTTGAAGCGGCGGATCTCCTCCTGTTGCCGATGCTGCTCGGTGATGTCGCGCGAGACCACCAGCAGCATCGCCGGCGTTCCCTGCGTGTCGCAGATCGGCGTCACGGCGGTGTCCCACCATTTGGGCGTTCCCTTGAAGGTGGTGCCATAGGCCACGAAGCGCGAGCTTCTGCCCTGGCGGCCCGTCGCGATGGCCTCGCGCGCCAGCAGGGCGCCTTCCTCCGGCCACCAGGTCGTCCAGTCGCTGTGCCGTACCTGGTCGATGTCGTCCGCTTCGACCAGGCGGCGCCCCTGCTCGGTGATCTGAACCACGCGCCCATCGAGGTCGAGCACCTTGGTGCAGTCCGGGCTGCTGGCGATGATCTGGCGGTTGAGCTCTTCCTTGATGCGCGACTCGGCTTCCAGCACCCGCAGCGCGGTCACATCCTGCACGAAGCCGAGCTGGCCGGTGAGCTTGCCGCGCGCATCGCGCACGGGCGCGTTGCGCGCCAGCAGGTGCCGGGCCGACTCGCCCGGGCGAATCAGACGGAACTCCAGGCTCAGGCCTTCAGCGCGCGAGATGGCGTGAGCCCAGCTGGCCTTCACGCGCTCCAGGTCGTCCGGGTGCACGCGATCGAGCCAGCCGAAATTGGGGAACCCCTCGCGCGGCAGGCCGAAGATCTGCTGCAACTGGGTGTCGACATGGGTGAGCACGCCGGCTTCGTCGGTGCGGAAGATGCCGATGGGGAAGACGCTGCCGAGCGTGGCAAACAGCGCTTCGTACTCCACCAATGCCGGTTGGGCGTTGCCTTCCGTGGGTTCGAGTGTGGCCTCCAGTGGCAGGGGTAGCTCGGCACGCGGGGTCGATGCCGCGTCCGTGCGGCCACCAGGCGTGTTGGCGGGCGAGGGCTGCCCGTTGAGGTGTTGTGCGTAGCGCTGGCGCAGGTACTCGTTCTCCGCGCGCAAGGTGCTCAGTTCGAGCAGCAAGGCGCGCTCACGCTCGGAGACGCCGGCCTCACCATCTCGGCGGGCAGGCTGCGCGTGACCGGGCGGCAGCAGGGCGCTCATTGCCGCAATGTACCCGACAGGTCACGCGGACCGGCGTGCGAAATGACCTTCAGAAGCGGGGAAGTTCGGGGTGACGCAGTTGGCCGCCCCGCACCAGCATGCGCCCGTACTCGGCACAACGCTGCAGTGTGGGGATCACCTTGCCGGGGTTCAGTAGTCCTTTGGTGTCAAAAGCGCGCTTGATGGCGAACATCTGCGCGTTCTCCTCGGCGCTGAACTGCACGCACATGCTGTTGAGCTTTTCCACACCCACGCCGTGCTCGCCGGTGACGGTGCCGCCCATGGCGACGCTGGTCTCCAGGATGTCGGCGCCGAAGCGCTCGCACCGGCGCAGTTCGTCCGGGTCGTTGGCGTCGAACAGGATCAGCGGATGGAGGTTGCCGTCGCCCGCGTGGAACACGTTGGCGCAACGCAGGCCGTAGGTCTTCTCCATGGCCTGGATGGCGAGCAGGATGTCGGCCAGGCGCTTGCGCGGGATGGTCGAGTCCATGCACATGTAGTCGGGGCTGATGCGCCCGCTGGCCGGGAAGGCGTTCTTGCGCCCGCTCCAGAAGCGCAGCCGTTCCGCCTCGTCCCGGCTCACGGCAATGGCGGTGGCGCCGTGCTGGCGCAGCACCGCGCTCATGCGCTCGATCTCCTCGGCCACCTCCTCGGGTGTGCCGTCGCTTTCGCACAGCAGGATGGCCTCGGCGTCGAGGTCGTAGCCCGCGTGCACGAAATCCTCGACCGCGGCCGTCATCGGTTTGTCCATCATCTCCAGCCCGGCCGGGATGATGCCGGCCGCGATGACCGCAGCCACCGCGTCGCCGGCTTTGCGCACATCGTCGAAGCTCGCCATGATGCAGCGGGCCAGCAGGGGCCTGGGCACCAGCCTGACCACCACCTCGGTCGTCACGGCCAGCATGCCCTCGCTGCCCACCACCAGCGGCAACAGGTCCAGCCCCGGGGCGTCGAGCGCCTCGCCGCCGAACACCACCGGTTCGCCCTCGACGGTGAAGCCTTTCACCTGCAGCACGTTGTGGAGGGTGAGTCCGTACTTCAGGCAGTGCACGCCACCCGAGTTCTCGGCCACGTTGCCGCCGATGGTGCAGGCGATCTGGCTGCTCGGGTCGGGCGCGTAGTACAGGCCGAAGGGTGCCGCGGCTTCGCTGATGGCCAGGTTGCGCACCCCGGCCTGCACGGTGGCGGTGCGCGCGCGCGGGTCGATGGCCACGATGCGATTGAACTTGGCCAGCGACAGCACCACCCCCAGCGCGTGCGGCATGGCACCGCCGGACAGACCGGTGCCCGCACCGCGCGCCACCACCGGCACCGCCAGCGCGTGGCAGGCCTTGAGCACCGCGGCCACCTGGGTTTCGTTCTCCGGCAGGGCCACCACCAGCGGGCGCTCGCGATAGGCGGTCAACCCGTCGCACTCGTACGGGATGGTGTCCTCGCTTTGCCACAGCAGCGTGTGCGCCGGCAGCAGCGGTTGCAGCGCGCGCACCACCTCGGCCTGGCGCTCGGCGCGCTGCAACTGGTCGATCTGCTGGGGGGCTGCGGGGGCGTTCATGGGCGGTCTCCGGGGTGGGGTCAGTGTAGGTCGCGCCCGACCTGCCGGGTATTGAAAATTCCTGCAGCGCGGCTTGAGGCGCGGGGCCCGGCGGCCCATGCACGGTCGTCGGGAGGCCCTTGAAATCCGCGCAGCGCGGCGCCAGTTGTGGCTCACCGGGCGCTGCGGTGGTCGCGCGTCCCGCTTCAATGGAGGACACATCCCATGAACGGTCTCATCACCCGTGGCAGCCTGTTCGACGACTTCTTCAAGGACGTGGCGCCCGGCTTCTACGTCAAGCCCCTGCATGGCGACCCGCTGCCCGCGCAGATCCGCGTCGACGTGAAGGAAACCCCCAACGCCTACACCGTGGAAGCCGAGTTGCCCGGTGTCGCCAAGGAGGACATCCAGGTCATGATCGAAGACGACGTGGTGACCCTGCGCGCCGAGGTCAAGCAGCTCGACGAGCAGCGCGACGGCCAGCGCGTGCTGCGCAGCGAGCGCTACTACGGCTCTGTGTCACGCGCCTTCCAGTTGCCACAGCGCGTGGACAAGGACGCATCGAAGGCGCGCTACGACAACGGCGTGCTGCGCCTGACGTTGCCGAAGAAGGCCGCGATCGCGGGGCAGCGGCTGACGATCGAGTGATCCGCGTCAAGGCCTGGGCACGCACCGCCCGCCGGCGGCGTCAGCCCATCGCCTGCTGCAACCAGCGCGCGAACGCCGCGCATTCCCAGCGTTCCATGATGCCGCTGCGCCAGCACAGGTAGTGCGCGTGCGGGCTCGGCACGCGGCGCGGGTAAAGCGGCACCAGCGCGCCGTTGTCGAGCCAGGGCGCGGCCAGCTTGTAGCGCAGCAGGCCCACGCCCATGCCGGCGGCGGCGGCGTCGCACATCAGGCCGATGTCGTTGAACTGCGAACCCTCGGTGGGCTCGGGCCAGTCCAGGTCGTGTGCGGCGAACCAGGTGCGCCAGGGCTCCAGCGGGCTGCGCAGCAGCGGCAGGCCGTCCAGGTCCTCGGGCGCATCGAACGGCCCGTGCTCGCGCACGAAGGTGGGCGAGGCCATGGGCGAAACCTCGTCCTTGGCCAGCAGCAGGTGCTCCACGTCGGCGTAGCGGCCGGTGCCGAAGCGCACCATCAGGTCGGCGTCCTCGGCCACCACGTCCAGCAGCGGGATGCTCACCTGCAGCGTGAGGTCGATCTCGGGGTAGGTGTCGCTGAACTGTTTCAGGCGCGGCAGCAGGATCGAGCGCGCGAACGTGGGCGTGACGGCCAGGCGCAGCTTTCGCCGCCCCGGGGCGGCCTGCTGACTTGGAAACTGCTGCAGCGACGCCAGGCCCTCGCGCACATGGGCCAGGTACTCGCTGCCTTCCGTGGTGAGCGAGAAGTCGGCACGTCCGAACAGCTTGGTGCCCAGCGCTTCCTCCAGCTGGCGGATGCGGTGGCTGACCGCGCTGGGGGTGACGTTGAGCTCGTCGGCCGTCTGTGTGACGCTGCGCAGACGCGCCAACGCCTCGAAGGTGAGCAGGCACTGGATGGGCGGAATGCGGATCACGGGGCCTGCTCCGGGGTCACTTGAATACCACCGTCTTGTGGCCGTTGAGCAGCACGCGGTGTTCGCCATGCCATTTCACGGCGCGCGCCAGCACCTGGCTCTCGGTGTCGCGGCCAAGTGCGGTGAGGTCTTCCACGGTGTCGGTGTGGTCCACGCGCGCCACGTCCTGCTCGATGATGGGGCCTTCGTCCAGGTCGGCCGTCACGTAGTGGGCGGTGGCGCCGATCAGCTTCACGCCGCGGTCGTGCGCCTGGTAGTAGGGCTTGGCGCCCTTGAAGCTGGGCAGGAAGCTGTGGTGGATGTTGATCGCGCGCCCCGCGAGCTCGCGGCACAGATCGTTCGAGAGGATCTGCATGTAGCGCGCCAGCACCACCAGCTCGGCGTCCTCGGCGCGAATGATCTCGAGCTGCTTCGCTTCGGCCTGCGCCTTGGTGGCGCCCGTCACCGGGATGTGGTGGAACGGCACGTTGTAACTCGCCGCGAGCTGGTAGAAGTCGCGGTGGTTGCTCACGATGGCGCGGATGTCCAGCGGCAGCAGCCCGCTCTTCCAGCGGAACAGCAGGTCGTTGAGGCAGTGACCCTCCTTGCTCACGAAGATCACGGTGCGCATCGGTTGCGCCAGCGGATACAGACCCCAGTGCATGCCGAAGGGCGCGGCAAAGGCCGCCAGTTGCTCGCCCAGTTGCGCGCGGCTGAGTTGCGTACAGGCAAATTGCACACGCATGAAGAACAGACCGGTGGCGTGGTCGTTGTACTGGGCCGCCTCTTCGATGTTGCCGCCGCGCTCGAACAGAAAGCCGGAGACGGCGTGCACGATGCCGGGTTTGTCGGGGCAGGAGAGGGTGAGGACGTAGGTGTTTTCCATGGCGGCGCGATTGTCGCAGGCGCGGCGCCGGTGGGCCCGCCCGGGTGCACCGCAGTGGCGCCCCCGGGCGGTCTCGCGCGGTGCCAGAATCACCGGATCATCGAGCAGGAGACGCCGCCATGGCCTACAACGAATTCAAGATGGACAACCAGTGGTTGCCCTTCACGCCCAACCGCAGCTTCGCCAAGGACCCGCGCATCTTCGTGGCCGCCGACGGCATGCACTTCACCACGCACGATGGCCGCCAGGTCATCGACGGCATCTCCAGCCTGTGGTGTGTGGGCGCCGGCCACAACCGCAAGCCGATCAACGACGCCATCAAGCAGCAACTGGACACGCTGGACTACGCCACCGCCTTCAGCGTGAGCAACGACAAGGCCTTCAAGGCGGCCGAGATGATCGCCGCCATGGCGCCGGGCGACCTGAACAAGGTGCTGTTCTGCAATTCGGGCTCGGAGGCGGCCGACACGTCGCTCAAAGTGGCCCTGGCCTACCACCGCGCGCGCGGCGAAGGCCACCGCAACATCTTCATCGGCCGTGAGCGCGGCTACCACGGCGTCGGCTTCGGCGGCATGTCGGTCGGCGGCATTCCGGCCAACCGCAAGGTCTACGGCACCAGCCTGCTGCCGCGGGTGGACCACCTGCGCTTTATCCACGACCCGCTCAAGCACGCCTTCGTTCAGCACCAGGAGCCGGTGTGGGAAGAAGACATCCTGCTCGAGCTGGAGAACCGCATCCTGCCGCTGCACGACCCGAGCAACGTGGCCGCGGTGATCGTCGAGCCGGTGGCCGGCAGCGCGGGCTGGTACGTGCCGCCCAAGGGCTATCTCAAGCGGTTGCGCGAGATCTGCGACAAGCACGGCATCCTGCTGATCTTCGACGAGGTCATCACCGGCTTCGGCCGCCTGGGCACGGCCTTCGGCGCCGACTGGTACGGCGTGCAGCCCGACATGCTCAACTTCGCCAAGTGCGTCACCAACGGCGTCATTCCCCTGGGCGGCGTGGTCTGCAGCCAGCGCATCTACGACGCGATGATGGGCGCACACGGCAGTGCACCTGATCACGCCATCGAGTTCTTCCACGGCTACACCTACTCGGGTCACCCGGTGGCCTGTGCCGCAGCGATCGCCACGCTGGAGCTGTTCCAGCAGGAGAACCTGTTCGCGCGCGCGGGCCAGATGGGCCAGGTGTTGAGTGATGCGATGTTTGGCGCCATCAAGGGCCTGCCGCACGTCATCGGCATCCGCAGCCTGGGCCTGGCCTGCGCGGTGGAGCTCGCGCCGCAGCCCGGCATGCCCGGCAAGCGTGCGTTCGACGTCTTTCTGGATTGCTTCCACCGCGGCGTGCTGGTGCGCAACGCGGGCGACAACCTTGTGTTCGCGCCGCCCTACATCGTGGAGCGCGAGCACATCGAGACCATGGTCTCGGTGCTGGCCGACGCGATCAAGCGTCTGCCGGCCTGAGCGCGAACGCGCTCAGCGCTTGAAGCGCGCGCGCAGCTCGGCGCAGTGGTCGGTGTCGGGCAACGCAGGCGTGTCCCAATGGGCGTCGGCCGGCACCCCGGCGCCGGCCTGACCAGCGCGCGCTACCAGCACGCGGTGCGCCTGGCCCGGGCCCAGGTGCAGCGGCACGCCGAGGTCGCTGCGCACATGGCCGTTTCCGGCGATCAGCAGCACCGTGCGCCCTGCTTTCACTTGCGCTGACGCCACCTGCGCCAGGCTGCGGTCACGCGCCAGCTGGATGCGCGTCATCGGCCCGAGCTGGGTCTCGGGCAGCAAGTCGCAATGGCCGGTGCGGATCGCCTCGCGCTGCCGCTCCAGCACCGGGCGCGCCACGCTGGCATCGAGCGCGGCATCGCCCATCGCCTCGCGCAACCGGCTGCGCGGCAGGTTGCCGCCGAACACCGGCACGCCCGCACGCACCGCAGCCATCACCACCGGACCGTAGGCGGGCCAGGGCCAGTTGTGCTGCGCGTCCCAGCCAAGCGCGGCGCGCACCGCGGTTTCGTCCGCATCGTCGGGCAGGCCACGCGTGTCGCGCCCGGCCTCGGCCATCTCCATGACCACCGCGGCGAGCTGTCCGCGCGCGGCCAGCGCCTGCACCAGTGCGCGCTGCAGTTGCTGGTGCTCGGGCGCGTCGTGTTGCTCGCCCACCAACAGCAACGGGGTGGGCATCAGCCGCGCCAGCAGCGCGTCGGGCGACGGACTCTGGGCGCGCGTGGCGCAACCCGCCAATAGGGCCAGTGTGGCGGCGATGGTTGCCAGGGTTTGCATATGCATCGACTGATGGTACGGGGCCCTCGCGGACATCCGCTGCCACCGGCTGCAAAACCCGACCCCACCAAAAACAAAGCCCGGGCAGGCCGGGCTTGTGGATGGGGAGGCGGGGTTCAGTGCATCACCACCGGGTTCTGTGCCAGGCTGGCGTAGCCCTCCAGCGTAGTTTCCACCTCTTCCTGCGAGGGGCTGTTGCGCTGCCAGGCGCTGATCTGCTGCTGGAACAGCTCGGCCCACGAGCCGTCGAGGTAGACCTCCTTGCCCGAGCGCTTGTCCACGATCTCGAAACCGTGGCGCGGGATCTGCGGCCCGTCAGCCACGGCCACCTCGCCCTCGGCGGGCGCGTTGGCCTGGATGTGGACCACCGCAAAAGCATCCGAGTCGTAGAGCATGTGCATGGAGTGCTGTTCCTTTCCGCAGAACGTGTAGGCTTGCTGCCGTTATATCGGCAAATCCGTTCCCAACTGCAGGCCGATGGTGAAGCAGTTGGGCGCCGAGGGACATTTTTCAAGGCTTGTGGCGTTTGCGCCCCAAGGCGTTCCCTGGGTGCGCCCTTTCATGGCAGACGCGCTAGCCGCTGGTCGGCGAAGTCGCCGTTGGCTTGCGCGACACGCAAGCGCACCGGCAGATGGCCCAGAGAGGGCGCCAGCCAGACCTCGACCGTGCTGTCGTGTGGTTTGCGCGGCGTTCGCGACAGACGCCGTGCCTGCAGTTCGCCCGCGGGCAGCGCCACGGTCTCCAGGGGGCCCACGTCGAAGCGCCAGGGTTCTGCATCGCCGATGCCGGCGACCTGGAACGTTATGGATTCGCCCGCCTGGACGTTGCGCGCGCGCAGCAGCCCCGCGAGCTGCAGGAACAGGCTCAGCCGATCCTGAGCCCCGGACATCAGCGGTGCGGAAGCGGCGTTGTTGCTGAACCGGATGCGCCCGGCCTCGCGGTCGAAATGGGCGGCACGCTCGCTGCTGCGCCGATCGGCGAAGCGTTCGGGGCGCAGGCCTTCCGGGCCGACGCTGCCGCGGCTGGTCTGCACGCGGCTGCCCAGGAACAGCATGGACAGCTCCATGCGGGCTTCGTAGCGCTGACCCTCGAGCCGCCAGTCGAGCTGCCCACTGGCGCGGTAGGCGTAGCCGCGCGCTTCCCCGGTCACGTCGTAGGGCAGGACGACGCTGGGCGGGAGGTCACTCGGGGGCAGCGCGGGTGCGGCTGCGCTCGGCGCGGGCGCAGATTCAACAGCCTCGGCAGCCCCTGCTGCAGACGCGGGTGGGGCGGCCTGGGCCACCTGCTGCGGCGGCGCCGCCCCGGGTTCGGGTTCCGGCTCGACCACAGCCGCGGTCATGAGCGGCTCCGGCTCCGGCACGTGCGCGGACGCAAGTTCGGACGCGGGCTCGGTCGCGGGCTCTGGCCCCGTGGCGGTGGGCGCTGGCGCCGTAGAGCGGGGCGCGGCGGGTGGCGCAGGGCGCGGTGGTTCAGCGGCCCGTGGCGGTCGAACCGTTGCCATCGCAGGCATTGCCGGTGTCGGTGCCGGCGTGGGGGCCGTTTGTGTGTGCGCCACCTGGCGCACCTGCGTGACCTGTACAGCCGGCGTTGCGGCGTGGGCGGCCTGCCTGGGCGATGCAAGCGGTTCAAGCCGGGGCGGTGGGGCCGTGCCGGCCCCCGGCGATGGCGGTGCGGACAACAGGCCCAGGTGCAGCGCAAGCACGGCGCCGCCCAGCAAGGCGAGGGTGGTCAGGGAAGGGCCGGTACGCAGCGTCACGCCCTCTGCGACCGCGCTGGCGTGCCCGGGTGCCCGAGGTCGGCGCTCAACCGACGTGCGGTCCGCAACACGGCGGCGGCAGGCGCGCCGTGCCACTCGGTGTCGAGCGTGGCCACCCAGCCCAGCACCACCAGCCCCAACGCCAGGTGCCCCTGGGCGTCGAACACCGGGGCACAGAAACCGCCCACGCCGGGCAGCAGGCTGTGCACCACGCGCGCCAGGCCGCGCTGGCGCACCTCATCGAGCATGGCCTGCACTTCGGCCGGGCTTTGCGGCAGGTCTTGCGGCGTGGCCTCATTGCGCGGCAGCTTCTTCAAGCGTGTCAGCTCCTCGCGCACCATCGCGTCCAGGCGCTGCGCGTCGCGCCCGTCGCGGCCCATGAAAGCGGCGAAGCAACGCCCGGTGGCCGAACTGAGCAGGGGCATCACGTCGCCCAGGCGCAGTGTCACCGGCATCACCTGGGGTGCCTCGGCCCAGTGCACCATGGTCGGCCCCTGGTTGCCCCAGACGGCGATGGCGACCGTGTGGCCGGTCTCCTGCAGCAGATCGGCCACCCGCTCGCGCGCGAGCTTGACGGCGTCGATGCGCGCCAGGCTGGCCAGGCCCAGGCGCAGCGCGGCCGGGCCGAGGTCGTAGCGGGTGCTGACCGGGTCCTGCATCACCAGGCCCAGGCGCTGGAAGCTCACCAGATAGCGGTGCGCCTTGGCCGCGCTCATGCCGGCCGCCGCCGCCAGATCGCGCAGCATCAGCGGGCCGTCGGCCTCGGACATGGCCTGCAGCAATTCGAAGCCGACCTCGACGGACTGGATGCCCGCGCGCTGCGGCTCGTTGTCATCGGCCGTGTCGTCGGCTGGGGATTGGTCTAGAATCTCGCGCTTACGCATAGGTGAACGGGTTTCACTATTCGTAATTATGGCCCCGATCCCGTCGGGGCACCAATTCACCCGAACGGTCACCGAAAAGGCAGCAGGAGAACGGCATGAAACTCGCCACCTACAAGGACGGCTCGCGCGACGGACAACTGGTGGTGGTCTCGCGCGACCTCGGCACGGCCCATTATGCGACCGGCATCGCCAACACCCTGCAGCACGCGCTGGACGACTGGAACTTCATCGCGCCGCAATTGCAGGACCTGTACGTGGCCCTGAACCAGGGCAAGGCGCGCCACGCCTTTCCGTTCGATCCGGCCATGTGCATGGCGCCGTTGCCGCGCGCCTACCAGTGGGCGGACGGCTCGGCCTACATCAACCACGTGGAGCTGGTGCGCGCGGCGCGCAACTCCGAGGTGCCGCAGAGCTTCTACGAAGACCCGCTGATGTACCAGGGCGGCAGCGACGACTTCATCGGCCCGATGGACGACGTGGTGTGCCCGAGCGAGGACTACGGCATCGACTTCGAGGCCGAGATCGCGGTGGTGACGGGCGATGTGCCCATGACCGCCACGCCCGAGCAGGCGCTGGACGGCGTGCGCCTGATCATGCTGGCCAACGACGTGTCCTTGCGCAACCTGATCCCGGCCGAACTGGCCAAGGGCTTCGGCTTCTTCCAGAGCAAACCGGCCACCGCCTTCAGCCCGGTGGCGGTGACGCCCGACGAACTGGGCGATGCCTGGCAGGGCGGGCGTGTGCACCTCACGCTGCAGAGCACCTGGAACGGTCGCAAGGTCGGCATGTGCGAGGCAGGCCCCGAAATGACCTTTCACTTCGGCCAGCTCATCGCGCACATCTGCAAGACGCGCAACGTGCGCGCTGGCTCCATCGTGGGCAGCGGCACCGTGAGCAACAAGGCCGTGGAAGTGGACGGCCGCAAGGAGTGGCCCAAGGGCTACAGCTGCATCGCCGAAAAGCGCGCGATCGAGACCATTCTCGACGGCAAGCCCTCGACCGCCTTCATGAAGTTCGGCGACACCATCCGCATCGAGATGAAGGGCAAGGACGGCCAGACCGTCTTTGGCGCGATCGAGCAGAAGATCGCGCCGCTGCACAAGGCCTGAACGTGGCCGGCGCCGGCCCGGCGCCGCCGTGGGTCCGTTCTGCCGGCTATTCGGCCGCGGCCTGGCAGTTCACGCAGCGCTCGGCCGTGGGCTGTGCGTGCAGCCGGGCCGTGGGGATGGCCGTGCCGCATTGCAGGCACAGGCCATAGCTGCCATCGGCCACGCGCTGCAGCGCACGTTCGATGGCCTGCAGTTCCGCGGTTTCGCGCTCGCCCAGCGTGCTGCCAAGGTCGAAGGCGTCGTCACGCACCATGCCCTCCTCGCCAGCCTGCAGCCGCTTGTCGGCCGCGGCTTCGGCCCGGCCGCGTGCGCCGCCGCGGTGACGGTGCAGGCGCTCGGTGAGTTCGTCCTGACGTGCGCGCAACTGGGCTTCGAAGGTGTCGGAAACGGATCTGTTCATGGCGGTACCCCCTTCCGTTCATGGTGGCGCAGCGGGCGCCGGCCCGCCTTGATGCAGGTCAAGCACAATCGTCCGCATACCCGACAAGCCAGTACCCGAAGGAGACCTGCCATGAATCCGAACGCCGTCGACTACGGCCGCTACCAGACCCTGGAGATCACGCGCCGCGGCCCGCTGGTGAACGGCACGCCCTGTGTGCTGGACATCCGCATGCGCGCCGACGGCCCGGGCGGCAACGGCAAACTGCCCACCGCGGGTCACGAAGGCCATTGGGAGCTGAGCGAGATCTGGCGCGACGTGGGGCGCGACGACAGCGTGCGCGCAGCGGTGCTGCGTGGCAGCGGCATGGGCTTCTCCGGCGGCGGCGACCTCGCCCTGGTACAGGACATGGCCACCGACTTCGAGGTGCGCAGCCGCGTGTGGAAAGAGGCGCGCGATCTGGTCTACAACGTCATCAACTGCGACAAACCGATCGTGAGCGCCATGCACGGCCCTGCCGTGGGCGCGGGCCTGGTGGCCGGGCTGCTGGCCGACATCTCGATCGCTGCGCGCAGCGCGAAGATCGTGGACGGGCACACGCGCCTGGGCGTGGCCGCCGGTGACCACGCGGCCATCGTGTGGCCGCTGCTGTGCGGCATGGCCAAGGCCAAGTACTACCTCATGCTGTGCGACGCGATCAGCGGCGAAGAGGCCGAGCGCATCGGCCTGGTCTCGCTCGTGGTGGACGACGACCAGCTGCTCACCAAGGCCTACGAGGTGGCCGACCGGCTGGCCAGCGGCAGCGCCAGCGCGATCCGCTGGACCAAGTACTCGCTCAACAACTGGCTGCGCCAGGCGGGCCCGAGCTTCGACACCTCGCTGGCACTCGAATTCATGGGTTTCGCCGGTCCCGACGTGCGCGAAGGTGTGGCATCCTTGCGCGAGCGCCGCGCGCCCCGATACGGTGTCGACGGCTGACATCGAAACCCCACAGGAGAACGCGATGAGCGATGGGTCGGCCAGCGGATTCGGCAAGCTCGTGCCGGGGTTCGATTTCCTGCAGGGCCTGGCCTCACAGGCCGCCGGTGGCATCGCGCAGGGCATCGGCCAGAACATTCCGCAGTTGCCCAACCTGAGCAACTGGGTCGCGCCCACCTTCAACGTCGAAGAGCTGGAAAAGCGCATCGAGGAACTCAAGGCCGTGCACTTCTGGCTTGACCAGAACGCCAAGGCGCTGGGCGCCACCATCCAGGCACTTGAGGTGCAGAAGATGACGCTGTCCACGCTCAAGACCATGAACTTCAGCATGGGCGACGTGGCCAACGCGCTCAAGATCAAGGCGGCCGACACCATGGCGGGCCTCGCGGCCGCGCCGGCACTGGCCGGCAAGTTCGCGGGGCTGGAGGTTCCGCCGCGCACCTACGGCGATGCCGTGCCCGATGCCGCCAAGGTGGTACCCAGACCTGCGCGCAAGGCGCGCAAGCCCGCTGCGAAGAAGGCTGCCGTCCCGGCGCCGGTTGCCGCACCCGCGGCGGGCGTGGTCGATCCGGTGCAATGGTGGGGCGCGCTGTCGCAGCAGTTCCAGCAGATTGCCACCAACGCCATGAAGGACGCGGCGAAACAGACCGCGCTCGACACCACACGGCAGGTCGCCAGCGGCCTGAGCGGCGCCGCAATGAAAACCGCCACCGGCCTGGCTGGCCAGGCCGCGCGCAAGGCGGCCGGCACCGTTGGCCGCGGGGTGGGGGCAGCAGCCGGCGCGGGCCGTGCGGCCGCCCGTGCCTTGGCGCCGGCACCCGCGGCCAGGCCCGCACCCTCCGCGAAGAAAACCGCGTCGCGCCGAAAGGCCGGTCGCTGAGACCATGAAACGCTTTCCCCACGCCCACGCCACCCACCCGCAGTGGCGCATGGCGGCGGCCATGGTGGTGGCCCAGCTGCGCGCGCAGATGGCCCTGCCCGATCACGCGGCCCAGCCCTCGCTCGGCCTGCTCTACATCACCGACCACTATGCCGACGAAGCAGGCGCCATCCTCGAATGCCTCAGTGCCGAGCTGGCCGAGGTGACCGATTGGGCGGGCACGGTGGGTGTGGGCGTCTCGGCCAACAACGTCGAGTATTTCGACGAGCCCGCCATGGCGGTGATGCTGTGTGATCTGAGCCCCGACCAGTACCGCGTGTTCAGCGGCGTGGCCCCGCTCTCGGTGAGCGGGCGCGCCGACGCCAGCGACGGCTTCAGTGCGCACACTGCACTCGTGCACGCCGATGGCAACACGCCCGAGCTGACCGAGCTCATCCACGAAATGGCCGACCGCACAGGCAGTGGCTACCTCTTCGGGGGATTGGCGGGCAGTCGCGGGCCCACGGTGCAGTTCGCGCTGGGCAGTGCGGGCAACCTCGACGGGCAGGGCGCCGCCGGCGGCGTGTTCCACGGTGGCCTCAGCGGTGTCGCGTTCGCTCGCAGTGTGGACATGGTCTCGCGCGTCACGCAGGGCGCGCAGCCGATCGCGCCCCCCCACACCGTGACAGAGGCCGACGGCAACCTCGTGCTGGGCCTGGACGGCGAGCCCGCGCTCGACGTGCTGTTGCGCGAGTTGCAGATCTCGCTCGACCACCCCGAGCACGCCATGCCGCGCCTGCGAGGCACGCTCGTGGGCCTGACGCGGCCCGAGCCCGATGGTGCCGTGGCGCGTGGCAGCGACGTGTCGCGCCAGCGTGGCGCCTTCGGACACGAAGTCCTCGTGCGGCACCTTATCGGGCTGGATCCGGCGCGCCGCGGCGTGGCCATTGCCGACCTCGCCCCCGTGGGCACACGCCTGGCGTTCTGCGAGCGCCATGTGCAGGCCGCGCGTGCGGATCTCATGCGCGTGTGCGCCGAAGTGCGTGAGGAACTCGAACCCGAAGAGGTGCTGGTCGGCGCCGGCGACAGCGACGTGGAAGCCTCGCCGCGCCCGGCGCGCGCCATTGCGGGCGCGGTGTACGTCAGTTGCGCCGGGCGTGGCGGCCCGCATTTCGGCGGGCCAAGCGCCGAGCTGCAGATCGTGCGGCACGCGCTGGGTGACGTGCCTCTGGTGGGTTTCTTTGCCGGCGGTGAGATCGCGCACCACCGGCTCTATGGCTACACCGGTGTGCTGACGGTGTTCACGCGGCCAGCCTGATGCGGTGCCGCGCGCCCGCGCACACGACGCGGCCCCGGCGCGCCATGTTCTGCGCCTGAGCGCCGGGCCTGCGGGTCAGCGCCGTTGGCGCGCGCGCTCGAGCATGTGGCGCGCCTCGTCCGCCGCCATGCCGTAGCCGCTGGCAAACACTTCCACGGCCTGACCGCTGGCCTCGAACGCTCGCAGCAGCGCGGCCTCGCGGGCGATGCGTGCGCTGGCCTCGTCGAGCACCGCTTCAACAATGGTGTTGATCGCTTCGTCGCGACCGCGCACCAGCACGGCATAAGCCTCGCGGCCGAGGCCGCTGGCCTCGAAGGCGCGCGCGATGCGTTGCCGCAGTTGCGGCGTCATGTCCTCGGGGCTGCGCTGCTGGCGGCGCCGGTGGACTTCCACGAGGGCGTGGAAGCGCTGGTCCGGCGCCACGGGCTCCACCGCCTCGCCATCCAGTCCGCGCCGCGGCTGGCCCGACGCCAGTGCGTTCAGGTAACGCGTGCTGCGCGTGTGCAGCGCCAGCGCCGCCTTCAGCTCCTCGGCCGCCACCGCGTCGCCGTGCGCGGCCAGCAGGTCTTCATAGATGCCGCGCTTGAGCGGTCGTGGCTCATCGCCGAACAGCGCCGGATGCCATTGCGCCAGCTGGGCCAGCAGGGGATGGCGTGGTGCCGGGGGCGCCGTCCTGGCGGTGGGGCGGGGGCGGCGGGCGGGTTTGGCGGTCTGGGTCATGGGCAGGTCGGGGCGTCGAACGCGAAGGCGCGATCATGCCAGTGCCGCAGCCCGACCCGCCGAAGCGGGCTCACGCCGCCAGCGCCTGCCACAAGGCGTTGGTATCGACGGGTTTGTGCAGGAGCGGGAAGCCGAGCTCGGTGGCCTCCTGTATGCGTTGGGGTGAGGTGTCGCCGGTGAGGATGTAGGTGGGCACGGTGCGCCCCAGGCAGGCGTGCACGGCGGCGATGGCCTGCACGGCGGTGATGTTGCCACCCAGGCGGTAGTCGCTGAGCAGCAAGTCGATGTCGGCGGCGTGCTCGATGGTCAGCACCGCGGCCTCATCGGCGCTGGCGGCGCACCAGACGCGGTGGCCCCAGATCTGTAGTAGCAGGTGCATGCCAGTCAGCACTTGTTTGTGATCGAATCACGTTTGGCAACCCATCGGCCGTGGCAGATGCAACAAAAAGCCCATCGCCGCGAGGCGATGGGCCAGACTACGCGTTTTGGGCGAAATCAGAAAGGGATGTCATCGTCCATGTCGTCGAAGCCGCTGGACTGGCGGGCCTGCGCGGGCGCGGGTGCCGGTCTGGCGGCCGGTGCTGCGGGCGCGCGCGGTGCGCTGGCCCGTGGGGCATAGCCACCACCCGAGCCGCCTTCGTCGCCACCACCCATGCTTTCACGCCCGCCCAGCAACTGCAGCTCCGTGGCGATGATGTCCACCGTGTTGCGCTCGACGCCTGCCTGGTCGGTGTATTTGCCGTACTTCAGCCGGCCCTCGACGTAGATCGGACGGCCTTTCTTGACGTATTCGCCAGCAATCTCGGCCAGGCGGTCGTAGAAGGTGACGCGGTGCCATTGGGTGTCCTCGATCATCTCGCCGCTGTTCTTGTCCTTGCGGCGGCTGGAGGTGGCCACGCTCACGTTGGCCACGGCCTGGCCCGATGGCAGGTAGCGGATCTCGGGGTCGCGGCCGCAATTGCCGACGAGGATGACTTTGTTGACGGATGCCATGGGGTGTCCTGAGGAAGCAGTCGCGCGCGTGCGCGGGGAAAACCGACCGACCATTGTGCCGCAAGCCGGCCGGGCGCCCGAACGCCGGCCAACGCGGTCTTACACTGGCCGTCCATGAAGGGCGAACCCGATTTTTTCCAGAGCCTGCGCGACGAATTCGGGGATGGCCGTCAATGGCTGGACCGCGTGATCGTGCTGGTGTACGCGGTGCTGGCGGGTCTGGCGGTGGTGGCGCTCACCCTGCTCGCCGATGCCGCCACCGATGTCTACGGCGGCCTGCGGTCGATGGCTTGGTGGGTGCCGCTGGTCTGGACACCGGCCGTCACCGCCCTGGTGGTCTGGGGCATCCGGCGCTGGGCCCCGGGTGCGGGGGGCTCGGGCGTCCCGCAGGTGCTGGTGGCGCTGGACGCCGCCACGCCGATCGCCGAGCGTTCGCGCTTCATCTCGCTCAAGGTCAGCGTTGCCAAGGTCCTTGCGGTGTCGGGTGCCTTGCTCGCAGGGCTGTCCGTGGGGCGTCAGGGCCCGTCCGTGCAGGTGGCCGCGGGCGTGATGCTGCACGCACGGCGCTGGTTGTCGCCGGGCTCGGGTATCAGCGATCGCGAACTGCTCGTCGCGGGTGGCGCGGCCGGCATTGCCGCGGCCTTCAACACGCCGCTGGGCGGCATCGTGTTCGCGATCGAGGAACTCTCGCGCCGCCTGACCGAACGCAGCAGCGGCCTCATGCTGGCCGGCATCGTGATCGCCGGCCTGGTGGCGGTGTCCGCGTTCGGCAACCTCTCGACCTTCGGCCGCGTGCGCATAGACGGCATCTCCTGGTGGTCCTTGCTGCTGCCCGGCCTGCTGGTCGCCATCACCTGCGGGCTGGTCGGTGGCCTGCTCTCGCGGCTGATGCTGGCCTCCTTCACCGGCTTGCCGGACCGCTTCTGCGCCTACCGGCGCAAGCGGCCCGTGTCCTTCGCGGCGTTCTGCGGTTTTGCGGTGGGGGCGATTGCGGTCATCAGCGGGGGCAGTGCGGTGGGTGTCGGGCACGAGCACACGCGCGATCTGCTCGCCGGTGGCGACGTGGGTGAGCACCAGCCGCTGGTGTTCACCTTCCTCAAGTTTGTTGCCTCGTGGCTGTCGGCCTGGGCCGGCGTGCCCGGGGGCATATTCGGCCCGAGCCTGTCGCTGGGTGCCGGGGTGGCGGCGGACATCGCCTGGCTGCTCGACTCGCCGCATGCCACGGCCCTCATCGCGCTGGGCATGTGCGGCCTGCTCGCCGCCGTCACGCAGGCGCCCATCACCGCCATGATCATCGTGATGGAGATGACCGACGGCCACGGCATGGTGCTCAGCCTCATCGCCTGCGCGCTGCTCGCCAGCCTGGTCGCGCGCATGATCAGCCGCCCGCTCTACAGCACCATGGCGCAACTCATGATGCGCTCGTTGCGCGAACCGTCGGTGGACGGATCAGGCCCGCGTTGAGGTTGCGCCCACGGACTTCATCGGCCACGCCACCAGCAGCCACACCAGCATGAGCGCGGCACTGAAGACGAAGATGCCCGACGCGCCCCAGGTGCTGGCCACCACGCCGCCGAGCGCGCCGCCCGCGAAGATGCCCAGCGACATCAGCGTGTTGTAGACGCCCAGCGCGGTACCCCGCTGGTGCGGCGCGGCCAGCCGCGAGGCCAGGCTGGGCTGGCTGGCCTCCTGTGTGTTGAAGCCCACGAAGTACAGGCACAACAGCACGCCCAGCGCCATCAGGCCGGGCGCCTGCAACTGCGTGAGAAACCCCAGCTGCACCAGGCCGATGAGCGCGATGGTGCCCAGGTACACCGCGCGGAAGTGGCCGCGGCGCTCCAGCCGGAACAGCAGCCCGCCCACGACGAGCAGCGAGGCGCCGACCGCCGGCAGGTAGACGTGCCAGTGATGCGCGGTGTCCAGCCCCGCCTGCAGCAGCAGGGCGGGCACCGACAGCCAGGTCATGATCTGCGCCGCGTGCAGCACGAACACGCCCACGTCGACACGCAACAGCTCGGTGTCGCGCAGCACCTCGCCCAGGCGCGCGCGGGGTGCGTCGACGTGGCTCGCCGGCTCGGGCGGCACCACCCACGCCACCACGGCCATCGCCGCCAGCGCGAGCGAGGCGGTGATCACGAACAGGCCCGACAGGCCCACGTGGGCCACCAGCACCGGTGCCGCCACCAGCGACAGCGCGAACATGAGCGCGATGCTGATGCCCACCAGCGCCATGGCCTTGGTGCGCACGCCGTCGCGCGTGAGGTCGGCCAGCAGCGCGGTGACGGCGGCCGAGATCGCGCCCGCGCCCTGCAGCGCACGGCCCGCCGCGAGCCACGCCATGCTGGGCGCCCAGGCCGCCACCACGCTGCCGAGCACGAACAGCGCCAGGCCGGCCAGGATCACCGGTTTTCGGCCCAACCGGTCGGAGGCCATGCCCAGGGGCACCTGCAGCAGCGCCTGCGTCAGGCCGTAGGCGCCCATGGCCAGGCCGACCAGGGCCGGGTCATCGCCGCCCGGGTAGTGCCGTGCCTGCAGCGCGAACACCGGCAGCACGATGAACAGGCCCAGCATGCGCAGCGCGTACACGGCCGCCAGCGCCAGGCTGGTGCGGCGCTCGGCGGCGGTCATGCGCTGCGGCACGTCGGCCGCTGTCGTGAGGGAGTCGGGGGAGGCGATGCGCAAGGCAGTCAGGGGGAGGTTCGGACGGGCAACTGCGTATTGTCGGCCAAGGCGTGTGCCGGCCGGGGAGGCACGGGTGCGCCCGGGCCTGAGGCTTATCATGCTGGGTTGCCTTCGACGTCCCGAACGCCTTGAACCAGAACCTGCAGAAACCCCTTGTCGTGGACCTGCCCGCCGATGTGCTGCGGGTGCAGGAACCCGATGCGCGCTACCTCGGCGACGCCATGCGCCAGCGCAGCGCCGTGCTGGCGGTGCGCGGCGCGCGCACGCACAACCTCAAGAACATCGATCTCGACCTGCCCAAGCACAAGCTGGTGGTCATCACCGGTTTGTCGGGCTCGGGCAAGTCCAGCCTGGCCTTCGATACGCTCTATGCCGAAGGGCAGCGCCGCTACGTGGAAAGCCTCTCGGCCTACGCGCGCCAGTTCCTGCAGTTGATGGACAAGCCCGACGTCGACCTGATCGAGGGCCTGGCACCGGCCATCGCCATCGAGCAGAAGGCCACCAGCCACAACCCGCGTTCCACCGTGGGCACGGTGACCGAGATCCACGACTACCTGCGCCTGCTGTATGCACGCGCCGGCACACCGCACTGCCCCGATCACGATCTGCCGTTGGCCGCGCAAAGCGTGGCGCAGATGGTGGATGCCACGCTGGCGTTGCCCGAGGGCACCCGGCTCATGATCCTGGCGCCGGTGGCGCGCGCGAAGAAGGGTGAGTTCGTCGAACTGTTCGCCGACATGCAGTCCCAGGGCTACGTGCGCTTTCGCGTCGACGGCCAGGTGCTGGAGGCCGACGCCCTGCCCGCGCTGCGCAAGAACGACAAGCACGACATCGACGTCGTCATCGACCGCGTCAAGGTGCGCGGCGCGGGCGACGACGATGCCGCCCACCCGCAACGCCAGCGCCTGGCCGAAAGCTTCGAGGCCGCACTGCGCCTGGCCGACGGCCGCGCCATTGCGCTCGACACCGACAACGGCGTCGAGCACGCGTTCTCGGCGCGTTTTGCCTGCCCGCTGTGCGCCTACACGGTCAGCGAGCTCGAACCGCGCCTGTTCTCCTTCAACTCGCCCATCGGCGCCTGCGTCACCTGCGATGGCCTGGGCCACACCGAGTTCTTCGACCCCGCGCGCATCGTCGCCTTTCCCTCCCTGAGCCTGGCCAGCGGCGCCATCAAGGGCTGGGACCGGCGCAACGGCCACTACTTCTCGCTCATCGAGAGCCTGGCCGCGCACTACGGCTTCAGCCCCGACACGCCCTGGGAGGACCTGCCCGAACCGGCGCGCCAGGTGGTGCTGTTCGGCTCGGGTGACGAGGCCATCAAGTTCAGCTATGCGCTCGACGGCGGCGAGCGCGCCAACAAGCGCGTGAGCAAGAAACACCCCTTCGAGGGCGTGGTGCACAACTTCGCGCGCCGCTGGCGCGAGACCGACAGCGTCACCGTGCGCGAGGAACTCGCCCGCTACCGCGCCACGCAGCCTTGCCCCGATTGCGGTGGCGCGCGCCTGCGGCGCGAAGCGCGCCACGTGTTCGTGGGCGAGGGTGTGCAACGCCGCGCCATCCACCAGATCGGGCACGTCACCCTGGGCGAGGCCCACGGCTGGTTTGCCGAACTCGTGATGCCCGGCGCCAAGGGCGAGATCGCTGCGCGCGTGATCCAGGAAATCCGCCAGCGCCTGAAATTCCTCAACGACGTCGGCCTGAACTACCTGAGCCTGGAGCGCAGCGCCGACACCCTTTCGGGCGGCGAAGCGCAGCGCATCCGCCTGGCCAGCCAGATCGGCAGCGGCCTCACCGGCGTGATGTACGTGCTCGACGAGCCCAGCATCGGCCTGCACCAGCGCGACAACGACCGCCTCATCGCCACGCTGCAGCACCTGCGCGACCTTGGCAACACGGTGATCGTGGTCGAACACGACGAGGACATGATCCGCGCCGCCGACCACATCGTCGACATGGGCCCGGGCGCGGGCGTGCACGGGGGCCGCGTCATGGCGCAGGGCAGCTACGCCGACGTTCTGGCCAGCGCGGATTCACTCACCGGGCAGTACCTCAGCGGCACGCGCCGCATCGCGGTGCCCGGGCGGCGCACGCCGTGGCAACCGCCTGCCGCCCCCGGCGCACCAGCGGCGCCCGGCAAGCCGCGCTTTCCGGGCAGTGCGCGCGCAGCAGCCAGCGCCCCCGCCCCGAGCGCCGCCCACGCTTCGCTGCGCGTCGTCGGTGCGCGCGGCAACAACCTCAAGCAGGTCACGGTGGACGTCCCGGTGGGCCTGTTCACCTGCGTCACCGGCGTCTCAGGTTCGGGCAAATCCACCCTGGTGAACGACACGCTCTACGCCGCCGTGGCGCGCACCCTCTACCGCTCGCACGACGAGCCCGCGCCGCACGACGCCATCGAGGGTATCGAAGGCTTCGACAAGGTCATCAACGTCGACCAGTCGCCCATCGGCCGCACGCCGCGCAGCAACCCCGCCACCTACACCGGCTTGTTCACCGGCATCCGCGAACTCATGGCCGAGGTGCCCACCGCGCGCGAGCGCGGCTACGGCCCGGGGCGCTTCTCGTTCAACGTGGCCGGCGGTCGATGCGAAGCCTGTCAGGGCGATGGCGTGGTCAAGGTCGAGATGCACTTCCTGCCCGACGTGTATGTGCCCTGCGAGGTCTGCCACGGCCAGCGCTACAACCGCGAGACGCTCGAGGTGCTCTACAAGGGCCGCAACATCGCGCAGATCCTGGAGATGACGGTGGAGCAGGCGCACGCCTTCTTCGGTGCCGTGCCCACCCTCAGGCGCAAGCTGCAGACCTTGCTGGACGTCGGCCTGAGCTACATCACGCTCGGCCAGAGCGCCACCACGCTGTCCGGCGGCGAGGCGCAGCGCGTCAAGCTCGCGCAGGAACTCAGCAAGCGCGACACCGGGCGCACGCTCTACATCCTCGACGAGCCCACCACCGGCCTGCACTTCGCCGACATCGAGCTGCTGCTCAAGGTGCTGCACCAGTTGCGCGACGCGGGCAACACCATCGTCGTCATCGAGCACAACCTGGACGTCATCAAGACCGCCGACTGGGTGATCGACATGGGCCCCGAAGGCGGCGCCGGTGGCGGCACCGTGGTGGCCCAGGGCACGCCCGAGCAGGTGGCCGCGAACCCCGCGAGCCACACCGGGCGCTATCTGGCGCGG
>VFQM010000635.1_pt1 | contig 36940 bp, 34 predicted proteins | sample 3512391 | NCBI WGS metagenome assembly VFQM01 (sample SAMN10412369, study PRJNA504923) | tailings metagenome | isolation source: Replicate 1 from Balatoc abandoned mine | place: Philippines
GGTGGCAGAGTGGTTATGCAGCGGACTGCAAATCCGCGTACGCCGGTTCAATTCCGACCTCGGCCTCCAATCCGAAGCCCCGCCCCGGCGGGGCTTCGTCTTTTCCGGCGGCTGGTGCACCATGCCCCCGGGCCCGGGTGGCGAAACCGGTAGACGCAGGGGACTTAAAATCCCTCCGCCGCAAGGCGATGTGGGTTCGACTCCCACCCCGGGCACCATCCGCGCCGCCGCCCGGCGGCGCGCACGCAGGGGAGACTTCCGGATGCTGCCATCGCGCTACTGGCCCTTCGCCGCCTGCCTGCTGCTGGCCGCGGCCTCCGCCATCGCCCTGGCCTGGTGGCCGGGCGCGGCCTGGCCACTGGCGGTCTTCGGCGCGCTGTCGCTGCTGGGCATCGCGGACCGGCTCCAGCCGCGCCAGGCGCTGCGCCGCAACTACCCGGTGATCGCCCATTTCCGCTACGGCCTGGAATCGATCGGCCCGGAGATCCGCCAGTACTTCATCGAATCGGACACCGACGAGCGGCCGTTCTCGCGCCAGCAGCGCGCCATCGTCTACCAGCGCGCCAAGGACGTGCTCGACAAGCGCCCCTTCGGCACGCAGCGCGACGTCTACGGCGACAAGCACGAGTGGATCAACCACTCGCTGCGGCCGGCGCGCATCGCCTCGCACGACTTCCGCATCGCCGTCGGCGAGGACCGCGCGAAGCCCTACGCCGCCAGCGTCTTCAACATCTCGGCCATGAGCTTCGGCTCGCTCTCGGCCAATGCCGTGCGCGCGCTCAACAAGGGCGCGAAGCTGGGCGGCTTCTACCACGACACCGGCGAGGGCTCGATCTCGCGCTACCACCGCGAACACGGCGGGGACCTGGTCTGGGAGATCGGCTCGGGCTACTTCGGCTGCCGCGACGGCGAGGGCCGCTTCGACGCCGACCGCTTCCGCGAGAACGCCGCCGACCCGCAGGTGCGCATGATCGAGCTCAAGCTCAGCCAGGGCGCCAAGCCGGGGCAGGGCGGAATCCTGCCCGGCGCCAAGGTCAGCGCCGAGATCGCCGAGGCCCGCGGCGTGCCGCGCGGCGTGGACTGCCACTCGCCGGCGGCGCATTCGGCCTTCGACACGCCGATCGGCCTGCTGGAGTTCATCGACCGGCTGCGCACGCTGTCGGGCGGCAAGCCCACCGGCTTCAAGCTGGCGATCGGCCATCCCTGGGAGTGGTTCTCGATCGCCAAGGCCATGCGCGAGACCGGCATCACGCCCGACTTCATCGTCGTGGACGGCGCCGAAGGCGGCACCGGCGCCGCGCCGCTGGAGTTCACCGACCACGTCGGCGCACCGATGCGCGAGGCGCTGATGCTGGTGCACAACACGCTGGTCGGCCTGGACCTGCGCAGCCGCGTGCGCGTGGCCGCGGCCGGCAAGGTCGTCACCGCCTTCGACATCGCCCGGGCGCTGGCGCTGGGCGCGGACTGGTGCAACGCGGCGCGCGGCTTCATGTTCGCCCTGGGCTGCATCCAGTCGCAGAGCTGCCACACCGACCGGTGCCCGACCGGCGTCGCCACCCAGGACCCGCGCCGCCAGGCGGGGCTGGACCCGGACGACAAGGCCACGCGCGTCTTCAATTTCCACCGCAACACGGTGATGGCCCTGCGCGACCTGCTGGCGGCGGCGGGACTGGAGCATCCGTCGCAACTGGGCCCGGAGCACATCATCCGGCGGGTGTCGTCCACCGAGGTGCGCTCGCTGGCGGCCCTGCACAAGTTCGTGCCGCAGGGGCGCCTGCTTGAAGGCGTGCCCGAACACCCGGTGTTCCAGGTGTTCTGGGACGGCGCGCGGCCGGATCGGTTCGCGCCGCCGCCGGAGGCCGCGGCCATGCTCGCGAGCAAGCTGCGCTGAGCCCGGGCCGCGGCGCCGCCTTGACCGTTCCGGGGCCGGTGCGTAAGATGCGCGGCTCGTTCGGGCGGTTAGCTCAGCGGTAGAGCACTGCTTTCACACGGCAGGGGTCACAGGTTCAAATCCTGTACCGCCCACCAACGAATCCCGACGCAAAGGCCCGCCACTGGCGGGCCTTCTGCTTTTCCGGCGCCCGGCCGTGCCGATGCCCGCGTCAGGCCGGCGACTGCCGGCCCAGCACGCGCTGCACCGTCGCGAGCGGCTTGGCCAGCTCCAGCGCCAGCCCGCCGGCCGCGCCGATGGCGGCCGCCCGCAGGGCTTCGACCGGCGAGGGCAGGCCGAAGTCGAACAATCCGCGCAGCACCGGCAGGCCCAGGCAGGCGGCGAACACCGCCAGGGACAGCCCGGCGATCACCGCGAAGGCCAGGCCGCCTCGCCGCGTCCAGGCCCCGCGGCGGCGCGAAAGGCTGGCGACCAGGGCCAGGTTGCCCACGGTCAGCGCCAGCATCGCCAGGGTGCGCGCGACGTCGGCAGGCCGGCCATCGGCCTGGGCCAGCAAAAACACCCCCAGGCAGGCCACCAGCAGCACCGCGCCCAGGGCCGTGGCCAGGGCGAGCTGAGTGCCGCCGACCAGCGGCTCCGACAGCGGACGCGGCGGCTGCCGCATCAGGTCCGGCTCGCCGGGCTGGCCCTCGAAAGCGACCGAGCACATCGGGTCGATCACCATTTCCACCAGCACCACGTGCGCGGGCAGCAGCAGCGGCGGGAAACCCATCAGCAGCGGCAGCACCGCCAGGCCGGCGATGGGCACGTGGATCGCGACGATGTAGAGCATCACCTTGCGCAGGTTGTCGAAGATGCGCCGGCCCTGGCGCACCGCCGAGACGATCAGCCCGAAATCCTCCTTCACCAGCACCAGCGGCGCGGCCTCGCGGGCCACGTCGGTGCCGCGCTCGCCCATGGCGATGCCGATGTGCGCCGACTTGAGGGCGGGAGCATCGTTGACGCCGTCGCCGGTCATGGCCACGACCTCGCCGCGGGCCTTGAGCGCCTCGACCAGGCGCAGCTTCTGCTCCGGCCGCACGCGGGCGAACACGGTGGTGTCGGCGGCGGCCGCGGCGAAGGCCGCATCGTCCAGCGCGTCCAGCTCGGCGCCCAGGCGCAGCCGGCCCTCCGGATCCAGCCCGGCCTGGCCGGCGATGGCGCGTGCCGTGGGCGCGAAATCCCCGGTCAGCATCAGCACCCGCAGGCCGGCCGCGTGCGCTTCGGCCACCGCCGCGGGCACGCTGGCGCGCAGCGGGTCCTCGAAGCCGACCAGGCCGCGCCAGCGCAGCGGCAGCGCCTGCTGCGAAGCGGGCAGGGCGCCGGCGATCCGCGCGTCGGCCACCCCCAGCACGCGCAGCCCCAACACGGCGGCGCCGGCGGCGCGCTCCAGCACCGCGTCCAGTGCCGTGCCGTCCAGCCCGCACAAGCGCGCGACGGCCTCCGGCGCGCCCTTGGTCGCCACGCGCAAGCCGCCGCCGGGCAGGGCATGCGCGACGCTCATCGCCGGCAGCGCGGCGCTCAGCGGCAGGTGGGCGGCTTCGGCCTGCGCCACGCCGGCGGGCAGGCAGGCCTGGAGGGCGCGGTCCATCGGATCCATCGAATGCTCGCGGCTGGCCAGCACCGCGCACTCGAGCAGCGAGGCGAGCCCGGCGGGCAGGGCGGGGCCGCCGGCCCCGGACGCGGCGGGCAGCCGCGCGGAGGCGTCGCCGTCGTCCAGCCAGGCCAACCGCATCCGGTTCTCGGTGAGCGTGCCGGTCTTGTCGACGCAGAGCACAGTGGCCGCGCCCAGGGTTTCGACCACCGCCGCACGCCGCACCAGCACGCCGGCGCGCGCCAGCCGCCAGGCACCGAGCGCGAAGAACACGGCCAGGGCCAGCGGGAATTCCTCGGGCAGCATCGCCATCGCCAGCGCGATCGAGGACAGCAGGCCCTCGACCCACTGCCCGCGCACCAGGCCATGGAACAGCAGCAGGGCCAGGCTGACCGAAGCGGCGAGCAGGCCGAACAGGCGCACCAGGCGTGCGGTGTTGCGCTGCAGGCGCGTGGCCTCGATGCCGATCCGGCCCAGGGCCTGGCCGATCTGCCCGCTGCGCGTGGCGGTGCCGGTGCGCTCCACCTCGGCCAGGCCGCTGCCCGCCACCACCAGGGTGCCGGCGAACACCTCCGAGGCTTCGTCGCCGGCGGCCGGCCGCTTGGCCACGGCCACCGATTCGCCGGTGAGCAGCGACTCGTCCACCGCCAGCGCCTGCGCCGCGACCAGGCGGCCATCGGCGGCGATGCGCGCGCCCTCCTCGAGCACCAGCAGGTCGCCCGGCACCACCTCGGCCGCCGCGATGCGCATCGCTTCGCCGGCGCGCACCACCACGGCCATCGGCGCGCCGAGCGCGCGCAGCGCCTCCAGCGCCCGCTCGCTGCGCCGCTCCTGCACGACCACCAGGCCGATGGTCAGGGCCGCGAAGGCGGCGAGCAGTCCGCCTTCCGCCGGTTCGCCCAGCACGAGGTAGGCGCCGGCGGCGAGCGCCAGCAGCAGGAACATCGGTTCGGTCATCACCTGGGCGGCGATGCGCCCCAGGCCGCGCCGCGGCGGCGGCGGCAGTTCATTGCGGCCGGCGACGGCCAGGCGGCGGGCCGCCTCGGCCGGATCCAGCCCCCGCGGCCTACTCGAGCTGGGCGCGGGCGTAGGCGCCATCGAGCGCCTCCATGGCGTCGCGCGGCTTGAGCTTGCCGGCCTTCTCGAAGGCGGCCGCGGCATCGTCCTCGCGTTTTTCGCCGTGCAGGAGCAGGAGCATCTGTGCGTACTCGACGTGGGCGATCGGCGAGGACGGGGTGAGCTTGAGCGCGGTGGCCAGGTGCTTCTCGGCCTCGCTGGCCTTGGCGCCGTAGGTCAGGCCGCCGACCATCGCGCCGACCTTGCTGATGATCTCGGCGTGGTACAGGCCCAGCGCGAGGTGCGCCTCGGCGTGCTTGGGCTCGAGCTCCAGCGCCTTGTCCAGGGCCTTGCGGACCTTGCTCGCGAGGCCGAGCTTGATCGCCTTGGCGATGCTGATGCCCTGGCTATAGCGGCCCATGCCGAAGGCGTAGCGGTAATGGCTGTTGGCCTCGCCGGGCAGGGCGGCGATGGCGGCTTCGGCCAGCGCGCCGACCTGCTCGAAGCGCCTGAGCTGCTCGGCCTCGTCCTCGACCAGGTGGGTGGCGTGGATGCCCATGGCCTTGCAGGCGACCGAGGCGCCGACCGGGCCCAGGGCCGCGCCGGCCTCGTAGGCCTGCTCGAAATCGCCGCGATGGAAGGCGCGCCAGGCGTCCTGCAGGGCCGCGGCCAGCGCCGAGGCGTCCAGGCCCTTGGGCGCGGCCTTGCCGGCGGCCTTGATCAGGGCGGCGGCGCGCTTTTCGTCGGGGAAGGGCTCGGCGTCGCCGGCGTGCAGGGCCGGCCAGGCCTTCCTGAGCGCCTCGCCGGCGTGGTCGAAGGCCTTGGACTCGTGCGGGAACTTGGCCCAGCGGGATTTCTTGGCGGCCATCGCGGATCTCCTGGTTCAGGCCCGCAGCTTGTCCCGGCCGCGGGGCCGGCCGCAAGCGCGGGCTAGTGTGAAAACTCGACGGGTGGCGCCGAGACTCGCGGCGAATCCGGCCTTCCGGCCGAGACAACGAGGTGGACCATGACCCGTTCGACCCGTAGCCGCCGCCCGGCCCGCGCCGTGGCCGCGAAGAACACCCCGATCACCCCGCGTGCCGTGCTGCTGGCCGGCATCGGCGCCGCCGCCATCGCCCGCAAGCAGGCCGCGGCCGCCGCCGAGGCCCTGGCCGCGCTGCCCGGCACCCTGGGCGCAAAGGCCTGCGCCCTTGCCGACGAAGCCCGGGAGCGCGCGCTGCAGGCCCGCAAGCTGGCCCGGACCCGCTTGGCGCCCGTGCAGAAGCAGGTGGCCCAGGTGGCCGCCCAGGCCGAAGCCGAATTCGAGGCCCGCGTCGCGCCGCTGCTGGCCCGCTTCGGCGCCGCCCCGGTCCGCAAGCCGCGCCGCGCCGCCGCGCCGCGCAAGCGCCCGGCGGCCAAGCGCCCGGCCGCGAAGCGCGCCCGCCGCGCCTGACCCGTCTCTCCTCATCCCGTCAGTGGGATTTTCAACGCCCCGGCCAGCCGGGGCGTTTTTTTTGACCGGCTCAGCCGTCGTGGCGGCGGCGCGAGGCTTCGAAGGCCGCCAGTTGCTCCGGCGTGGCGTCGCGCTGGTGCACGCGCTTCCAGTCCTCGAAAGGCATGCCGTAGATGGCTTCCCGGGCCGCGGCCTTGTCCAGCGGCCGGCCCGCCTCCGCGGCGGCCTGCTGGTACCAGTCGGCCAGGCAGTTGCGGCAGAAGCCGGCGGTGATCATCAGGTCGATGTTCTGCACGTCGCTGCGCTCGCGCAGGTGGGCGAGCAGGCGGCGGAAGGCGGCGGCCTGGAGGGCGATGTCGTCGGTCATGTGGCGGGGCAGGCGAGGCTTCGGGGATAATCCCCGCGCATTCTGCGCCGATCCGCGCCACCTTTCCCCCGGAGGCCCATGTCCGCCCGCATCCTCGATGGCAAAGGCATCGCCGACGCCCTGCTCGACGACCTGGCCACGCGCGTGCAGGCGCGCCTCGCCGCCGGCAAGGCCGCGCCCGGCCTGGCGGTGGTGCTGGTGGGCGAGGATCCGGCCTCGGCGGTCTACGTGCGCAACAAGCGCCGCGCCGCCAAGAAGGTCGGCATCCGCGCGGTGGACTACGACCTGCCGGCCGACACGCCCGACGACGAACTGCACGCGCTGATCGACCGCCTCAACGCCGACCCGGCCATCCACGGCATCCTGGTGCAGCTGCCGCTGCCGGGCGGCCGCGACGGCAGCCAGCTCATCCACCGCATCGACCCGCGCAAGGACGTGGACGGCTTCCACCCGGAGAACGTCGGCCACCTGGCCCTGCGCCAGTTCGGCCTGCGCCCCTGCACGCCGCGCGGCATCACCACGCTGCTGGCCTACACCGACAAGCCGGTGCGCGGGCAGAGCGCCACGGTCGTGGGCGTCAGCAACCACGTCGGCCGGCCGATGGCGCTGGAGCTGCTGATCGCCGGCTGCACCACCACCTGCTGCCACAAGTTCACGCCCCGCGAGGTGCTGGAGCGGCACGTGCGCGAGGCCGACATCCTGGTGGTGGCCGTCGGCCGGCCGGGCCTGGTGCCGGGTGAGTGGGTCAAGCCGGGCGCGGTGGTCATCGACGTGGGCATCAACCGGCTCGAGGACGGGCGCCTGGTCGGCGACGTCGGCTTCGAGGCCGCGGCCGAACGCGCCGCCTGGATCACCCCGGTCCCGGGCGGGGTCGGCCCGATGACCGTCGCCACCCTGATGCAGAACACGCTCGAGGCCGCCGAGGCCTTTGACGCCGCCTCGTCACCTTGATCGGCCAAGATGGAGCCCCGGACCATGCGGCGCCTACTCCTTCCCCTGCTGGCCAGCTCGCTGCTCGCGCTCACCGCGGGCTGCGCCGCCGTGGCCAGCCGCGCCGGCGACCGCCTGGCGAGCCAGCTCGGCGGCGCCATCACCAACAGCAACGACCCGGCCACGGTGCGCGACGGGCTGCCGGCCTACCTGCTGCTGATCGACGGGCTGGTCGACGACGGCCAGCCCGATTCCGCGCGCAAGGCCGGCCTGCTGTTCGCCGCGGCCGAACTCAACGGCGCCTACGCCGGCAACTTCACCGGCGGCGACGCCGAACGCGCCAGGCGCCTGGCGGCCAAGGCGCTGGCCTACGCGCGCCGCGGCACCTGCGTCACCGATGCGGGCCTGTGCGCGGCCCTTGACGGCAACGTCGAAGCCTTCGAGGCAGCGGTCGCCGCCGCCCCGGCCGGGCACGTCGATGCGATGTACAGCCTCGCGGCGGCCTGGGCCGGGTTCCTGCAGGCCAACAGCAGCGACTGGAGCGCGATCGCGGACCTGCCCAAGGTGCAGTCGCTGCTCGACCGCGTGGTCGCCATCGACCCGGGCCACGAGCAGGGCATGGCCCAGCTCTACCTCGGCGTGCTGCACTCGCTGCGCCCCGAGGCCATCGGCGGCCAGCCCGAGCGCGGCCGACGGCACTTCGAGGAAGCCATCGCCCGCAGCGGCGGCCGCAATCTCTACGCCAAGGCGTTGATGGCCGAGTACTACGCGCGCCTGGTGTTCGACCAGGCCCTGCACGACCGGCTGGTGGAGGAGGTGCTCGCCGCCGATCCGGCCCAGCCCGGTTTCACCCTCGTCAACGTCCTGGCCCAGGCCCGCGCCCGCGAGCTCAAGGCCAGCGGCAAGGATTACTTCTGAGGCTCCCGTGACCGCAACGACCCCGCGACTGCTGCGCACCCTCCGGTTCCTGGTTCTGCTGGCGGCGCTGGCGCCCGCGCTTGCCGCCGCCCAGCAAGTGATCAAGGTCGCCACCCTGGCGCCCGAGGGCTCGTCCTGGATGCGCGAAATGCGCGCCGCCGCCGCCGAGGTGAAGCAGGCGACCGAAGGCCGGGTGGAGGTGAAGTTCTACCCGGGCGGGGTGATGGGCAACGATGCGGTGGTGCTGCGCAAGATGCGCCTGGGCCAACTGCAGGGTGGCGTGCTGACCGGCAGCGAGCTTTCGCTGGTCTATCCCGATTCGCAGGTCTACAGCCTGCCGTTCCTGTTCACCGGCTGGGACCAGGCCGCGAAGGTGCGCGCCCAGGTCGACCCGCTGCTGGCCCGGGGCTTCGAGCAGAAGGGCCTGCGCATGCTCGGCGCCAGCGGCGTCGGCTTCGCCTACCTGATGGGCGCGCGGCCGCTGCGCACCCAGGCCGACATGGCCGGCATCAAGCTGTGGGTGCCGCAGAACGACACGATCGCCATCCGCACCTTCAAGCTCGGCGGCGTCAGCCCGATCCCGCTGCCGATCGGCGACGTGTTCACCAGCCTGCAGACCGGCATGGTCGACACCGTGGCCAACACGCCCAGCGGCGCGATCGCCCTGCAGTGGCACGGCCGGCTCAAGGCCATGGTGGATCTGCCGCTGAGCTACGTGATGGGCTATCTGGTGCTGGACGAAAAAGCCTGGAAAAAACTGTCGCCGGCCGACCAGGCGGCGCTGGCCAAGGCCTTCTCCGCCGGTGCCGCGCGCATGGACGCCAACGCCCGCCGCGACGACGAGTCGGCGCTGGCGGCGCTCAAGAAGCAGGGGCTGGTGGTCACCTCGCTGAGCCCGGAAGAGGCCGCGCGCTGGCGCGAGGTGGGCCTGCGCATGACGGCGCAGCTCGAGGCCGAACAGGCCCTCTCGCCGGCGATGCTGGCGGCCGTGCGCAAGGCCCTGGCCGGGGCGCCCTGAGTGCAGGCGCCTGCCGCCCGGCGCTGGCTCGGTCGGCTGCACCGCGCCGAGGACCTGCTGCTGGCGGCGCTGGCGCTGGGCCTGCTCGGCCTGGCCGTGGCCCAGATCGCGCTGCGCCTGGTGTTCGACAGCGGCCTGGACTGGGCCGAAATGGCCGGCCGCGCCGGCGTCTTCTGGCTGGCCCTGCTGGGCGCCCTGGGCGCGACGCGCGACCGCCGCCACATCGCCATCGATGCGCTGCCGCGCGTGCTGCCGCCCTGGGCCCAGCGACTGGCGTGGTGGGTCTCGCAGTCGGCCGCCGCGGCGCTCTGCGCCGCGATGGCCTGGCTGGGCTGGGGCCTGGTGCAGCTGGAGCGCGAGGCGCCCGTGCCCTTCATCGCCGGCGTACCCAGCTGGTGGCCGATGCTGGTGCTGCCGGCCGGCTTCGGCCTGATGGCGCTGCGCTTCCTGCTGGCCGCCCGGGCCGGCCCGCCGGTGGAGGGCAGGGCATGAGCCTCGGGCTGGGCCTGGTGCTGCTCCTGCTGCTGGCCGCGCTGGGCATGCCGCTGTTCGCGGTGATCCTGGGCGTGGCGCTGCTGGGCTTCCACCTGGCCGGCTACGACCTGGTGGTGGTGGCGGTGGAGTTCTACCGCCTGGGCGACATGCCCGGGCTGGCCGCCATCCCGCTGTTCACCCTGGCCGGCTACCTGCTGGGCGAAAGCGGCGCGCCCAAGCGGCTGGTGCGCCTGTCGAACGCGCTGCTGGGCTGGCTGCCCGGCGGGCTGGCCATCGTCGGCATCGTCGCCTGCGCCTTCTTCACCGCCTTCACCGGCGCCTCGGGCGTGACCATCGTGGCCCTGGGCGCGCTGCTGTACCCGGCGCTGCGCGAGGCCGGTTACTCCGAGCGCTACAGCCTGGGCCTGGTGACCGCCGGCGGCAGCCTGGGCCTGCTGTTCGCGCCGTCGCTGCCGCTGATCCTCTACGGCTTCGTCGCCGGCCAGGCCGGCGGCGAGGTGGCCGTGACCATCCCCGACCTGTTCCTCGCCGGCCTGCTGCCCGGCGCGCTGATGATGGCCCTGCTGGCGCTGCAGGCGATGTGGGAGGGACGCGGCCTCGCGCGCGCACGCCACCGCTTCGACGCCTCCGAGCTCGCCGTGGCCCTGAAGGAAAGCGCCTGGGAACTGCCGCTGCCGGTGCTGGTGCTCGGGGCCATCTACAGCGGCACCTTGGCGGCCAGCGAGGCCGCAGCTGTCACGGCACTTTACATTCTCATCGTAACTACCTGCATAAAAAGGGAAATTCCCTTCCGATCGCTGCCCGGAGTATTGGCCGAGGCCATGCGCATGGTGGGTGCGATCCTGCTGATCCTGGGCGCGGCGCTGGCGCTGTCGTCCTGGCTGGTGGACCAGGACGTGCCGACCCGGCTGTTCGACTGGCTCAGCGCCCGCGTGGACAGCCCGCTGTCCTTCCTGCTGCTGCTCAACCTGTTCCTGCTGGTCGTGGGCATGCTGCTGGACATCTTCTCGGCCATCGTGATCCTGGTGCCGCTGCTGCTGCCGGTCGCCGCGGCCTTCGGCATCCACCCGGTGCACCTGGGCATCGTGATGCTGGCCAACCTGCAGCTGGGCTATTTCACCCCGCCGGTCGGCATGAACCTGTTCATCGCCGCCTATCGCTTCGGCAAGCCGGTGACGGCGCTGGTGCGGGCCTGCGTCCCGTTCTTCCTGGTGCTGGGGCTGGCGGTGCTGCTGATCACCTGGTGGCCCGCCCTGTCCCTGGCCCTGCTCTGACGCAGCCTCCCGTAGGAGCGCCTTCAGGCGCGAAGCCCCGGCCCCGGGCAACCGAACGTTTTGCGCTTGGAAGGGTTTCGCGCCCGGGAGGGTCTCGCGCCTGGGAGGGTTTCGCGCCTGAAGGCGCTCCTACGGGGGGAGTCGGCGGGCTATAATGCCGCGCTTCCTCATCCCGGAGCCGCTCCATGCTGCGCATCCAGGCCGAAGCGCTGACGTTCGACGACGTCTCCCTCGTTCCCGCCCATTCCATCGTCCTGCCCAAGGACGTCAGCCTGAGCACCCAGCTCACGCGCGGCATCCGACTGAACCTGCCGATCGTCTCCGCGGCCATGGACACGGTCACCGAAGCGCGCCTGGCCATCGCCATGGCCCAGCTCGGCGGCATCGGCATCATCCACAAGAACATGTCGCTCGAGCAGCAGGCCGCGCACGTGGCCCAGGTGAAGAACTTCGAGGCCGGCGTCATCCGCGAGCCCTTCACCGTGACGCCGCAGACGACCATCGGCGAGGTGATCAAGCTCACCCGCGCCCGCAACATCTCCGGCGTGCCGGTGGTCGAGGGCGGGCAACTGGTCGGCATCGTCACCAGCCGCGACATGCGCTTCGAAAAGAAGCTCGACGATCCCGTCAAGAACATCATGACCCGCAAGGAGAAGCTGGTCACGGTGCGCGAGGGCGCCAGCGACGACGAGGTGCTGCAGCTGATGCACAAGCACCGCATCGAGAAGGTGCTGGTGGTGGACGACGGCTTCGCGCTCAAGGGCCTGATCACGGTCAAGGACATCCAGAAGGCGCGCGACAACCCCAACGCCGCCAAGGACGCCGACGAGCAGCTGCTGGTCGGCGCCGCGGTCGGCGTGGGCGGCGACACCGAGGCGCGCATCGAGGCGCTGGTGGCCGCCGGCGTGGACGTGGTGGTGGTGGACACCGCGCACGGCCACAGCCAGGGCGTGCTCGACCGCGTGGCCTGGACCAAGAAGCGCTTCCCGAACCTGCAGGTGGTCGGCGGCAACATCGTCACCGGCGACGCCGCGCTGGCCCTGATGGACGCCGGCGCCGACGCCGTGAAGGTGGGCGTGGGCCCCGGCTCGATCTGCACCACCCGCATCGTCGCGGGCGTGGGCGTGCCGCAGATCACCGCCGTGGGCATGGTGGCCGACGCGCTCAAGGGCCGCATCCCGCTGATCGCCGACGGCGGCATCCGCTATTCGGGCGACATCGCCAAGGCCCTGGTCGCCGGCGCCAGCAGCATCATGATCGGTGGCCTGTTCGCCGGCACCGAGGAAAGCCCGGGCGAGATCGAACTGTTCCAGGGCCGCAGCTACAAGAGCTACCGCGGCATGGGCTCGCTGGGCGCGATGGAGCAGGGCAGCAAGGACCGCTACTTCCAGGACGCCTCCGACGCCGACAAGCTGGTGCCCGAGGGCATCGAGGGCCGCGTGCCCTACCGCGGCCTGCTGCGCAACATCGTGCACCAGCTGGCCGGCGGCCTGCGCTCGTCCATGGGCTACGTCGGCTGCGCGACCATCGAGGAGATGCGCACCAAGCCCAAGTTCGTGCGCGTCACCAACGCCGGCACGCGCGAGGCGCACGTGCACGACGTGCAGATCACCAAGGAACCGCCGAACTACAGGATGAGCTGAGCCACGCCATGACCGACATCCACGGCGACAAGATCCTCATCCTCGATTTCGGCGCGCAGTACACCCAGCTGATCGCCCGCCGCATCCGCGAGTTCGGCGTCTACTGCGAGATCTGGGCCTGGGACCACGACCCGGCCGAGATCGCGGCCTGGGGCGCGAAGGGCATCATCCTCTCGGGCGGGCCGGAGTCGACCACCGAGGCCGGTTCGCCGCGCGCGCCCCGGCAGGTGTTCGACGCCGGCGTGCCGATCCTGGGCATCTGCTACGGCATGCAGACCATGGCCATGCAGCTCGGCGGCCTGGTCGAGGGCGGCCACCACCGCGAGTTCGGCTACGCCGAGGTCGAGGTGACCGCCGAATGCGCGCTGCTCGACGGCCTCAAGGACCATGCCGGCAGCCCGCCGCGCCTGGACGTGTGGATGAGCCACGGCGACCGCGTCACGCGCATCCCCGAAGGCTTCGCCGTGGTCGGCCGCACCGACTCGGTGCCGATCATCGCGATGGCCGACGAGGCGCGCCGCTGGTACGGCGTGCAGTTCCATCCCGAGGTGACCCACACCAAGTCGGGCGAGCAGATGCTGCGCCGCTTCGCCGTGGAGATCTGCGGCTGCCGCACGCTGTGGACCGCGGCCAACATCATCGAGGACCAGGTCCAGCGCGTGCGCGCCCAGGTCGGCGACGACGAAGTGCTGCTCGGCCTGTCCGGCGGCGTGGATTCGTCCGTGGTCGCCGCGCTGCTGCACCAGGCCATCGGCGACAAGCTCACCTGCGTGTTCGTCGACACCGGCCTGCTGCGCTGGCAGGAAGGCGACCAGGTGATGGCCATGTTCGCCGAGCACATGGGCGTCAAGGTCATCCGCGTCAACGCCGCGGAGCGCTATTTCTCCGCGCTCAGGGGCGTGGACGAGCCCGAGGCCAAGCGCAAGATCATCGGCCGCCTGTTCGTGGAGATCTTCGAGGAAGAGGCCGCGAAGCTGAGCAACGTGAAGTGGCTGGCCCAGGGCACGATCTACCCGGACGTGATCGAGTCGGCCGGCAGCAAGACCGGCAAGGCCCACGTCATCAAGAGCCACCACAACGTCGGCGGCCTGCCCGAGCACATGAAGCTGGGCCTGGTGGAGCCGCTGCGCGAGCTGTTCAAGGACGAGGTGCGGCGCATCGGCGTCGAGCTCGGCCTGCCGCGCGAGATGGTCTACCGGCATCCGTTCCCGGGCCCGGGCCTGGGCGTGCGCATCCTCGGCGAGGTCAAGGCCGAGTACGCCGAGCTGCTGGCCAGGGCCGACGCGATCTTCATCGACGAGCTGCGCAAGTCCGGTTGGTACGACAAGACCAGCCAGGCCTTCGCGGTCTTCCTGCCCGTGAAGTCGGTGGGCGTGGTCGGCGACGCCCGCGCCTACGAGTGGGTGATCGCGCTGCGCGCGGTCGAGACCGTGGACTTCATGACCGCGCACTGGGCGCATCTCCCGTACGAGCTGCTCGACGCCTGCTCGCGCCGCATCATCAACGAGCTGCGCGGCGTGTCGCGCGTGGTCTACGACATCAGCGGCAAGCCCCCGGCCACCATCGAGTGGGAGTGAGCGCGTGACCCGCCCGCCGGAATTCACCGTGGACGACGCCCGCTGGATGCAGCAGGCGCTGGCGGTGGCCGACCGGGCGGAGCGCGAGCACGACGAAGTCCCGGTCGGTGCCGTGCTGGTCTCGGACGAGGGCGAACTGCTTGCCGAGGGCTGGAACCTCAACATCAGCGAACACGACCCGAGCGCGCACGCCGAGATCGTCGCGCTTCGCGCCGCCGGCAAGCGCGTCGGCAACCACCGCCTGCTCGGCACCACGCTCTACGTCACCCTCGAGCCCTGCGCGATGTGCGCCATGGCCCTGGTGCACGCCCGGGTGAAGCGCGTGGTGTACGCCGCGGCCGACCCGAAGACGGGCGCCTGCGGCAGCGTGTTCAACCTGCTGGGCGACTCGCGGCACAACCACCGCGTCGTCGTCGAGGGTGGCCTGCTCGGCGACGAGGCGGGGGCGCGGTTGACGGAGTACTTCCGGCGCAAGCGCGCCAAGCCCAAACCCTGAGGCCGGCGCTCAGTCGCCGCGGCCGCGCCGCGACATCTCCAGGTCCAGTTCGGCATCGAAGCTGCGCACCGCCAGCGTGACCTCGACGCCCAGGAACAGGCTGGCGGCCAGCAGGCCCAGCACGCCGGCCACGGCCAGCCCCGTCGGCACGCCCCCGAGCCGGAACCCGGCGTAGGCATCCACGGCCAGGGCCAGGCTGGTGCCGACGAAACACCCCAGGGACACGTAGAGCATCACGCAGGCGCGCAGCACGTGCGCGGCGCGCACCCGGTGCCGGGCGATCTGGGCGGCGAGGGCACCGCGGTGGGCCTCGGTGGCGGCCTCCCACTGGCCGAGCAGGGCCCGCAGGCGGTCGACGACGCGGGCCAGGCGGTTGTTGGCCGAGATCAGCAGCGAGCCGGTCGCGGCCATCAGCAGGGCCGGGGCCAGCATCGAGGACAGGATGCGGTAATGGTCGAGCGCGTCGCCGAGCTGCATGGGCGGGCCGGGTCGGAAGGGGCCGCGCTATGATGCCGCCACTCCCACGCCCGCCGCCACCGCGCCATGCCCGCGAACGAACAGAACCTGATCTGGATCGACCTGGAGATGACGGGCCTGGACCCGGACTCGGACACCATCCTCGAGATCGCCACCCTGGTCACCGACGGCCAGCTCAACGTGCTCGCCGAAGGTCCCGAACTCGCCATCCGGCACCCGCTGGCGCGGCTGGAGGCGATGGACGAATGGAACCGCGGCACCCACTCGCGCTCGGGCCTGTGGCAGCGCGTGCTCGACAGCCAGGTCGGGCTGGCCCAGGCCGAGGCGATGACCATCGCCTTCCTGCAGGACTGGGTGCCCGCCGGCAAGTCGCCGATCTGCGGCAACTCGATCTGCCAGGACCGCCGCTTCCTGGTGCGGCACATGCCGAGGCTCGAGCGCTATTTCCACTACCGCAACCTCGATGTCTCCACGCTCAAGGAACTGTCCCGGCGCTGGTCGCCCCAGGTGCTGGCCGGGGTGAAGAAGGCGGGCACGCACACGGCGCTCTCGGACATCCGCGAATCGGTGGCCGAACTGGCGCACTACCGCCGGCACATGGGCGCCCTGGGCGGGGACGTGGCGTGAGCCCGCGGCCGGCCTGGCTGCTGGCCGTCCTGCTGGCGCTGGCGGCGCCCAGTGTCGCCGCCCTCGACGGCAAGCGCCTGGACACCTACGCGCGCGAGACCTGGACCACCCGCGACGGCCTGCCGCACAACCAGGTCAACGGCATCGCCCAGACCCCGGAAGGCTACCTCTGGTTCGCCACCTGGGAGGGCGTGGTCCGCTACAACGGCCAGGAGTTCCGCAGCTTCGGCCGGAACAACGTGCCCGAACTGCGCGACAGCGGCATCCGCTCGGTGCAGGTCGGGCCCTCGGGTGCGCTGGTGGTGGCGACCTCGCGCGGCGGCGTCAGCGTGCTGCGCGACGGCCAGTGGCGCAGCTACGGCACCGACGACGGCCTGCCGCAGGACGAAACCTTCGTCGCCATCGAGGACCTCGACGGCCGGCTGTGGGTGGGCACCGAAAGCCAGGGCCTGGCCCGGCTCGGCGACGGCGGCCAGGCGCGTCATTTCGACATGGATTCCGGCCTGCCCTCGGACGTCATCTACGCGCTGCTGCAGGACGGCAGCGGAGCCATCTGGGTCGGGACCGGCCAGGGCGTGGCGCGCATCGAGGGTGACCGCCTGCAGGCCTTCGGCACCGACGCCGGCCTGCCCGAGGGCGCCGTCTTCAGCCTGGCCATGGCCGGCGACGGCCGGCTTTTCGTCGGCACCGAACACGGCCTGTACCTGGGCCAGGGCGGCCGCTTCGAGCGCGCCTCGGCCAGCGTGCCCGACGTCGCCATCGCCAGCCTGCAGGTGGATGGCCAGGGTGCGGTGTGGATCGGCACGGTCAGCCGGGGCCTGATGCGCCTGGGCGACCGCGGCGTCGAGCATTTCGCCAGCGAACAGGGCCTGCCCAACAACCGCGTCGCCTCCCTGTTCATCGATCGCGAGGGCAATGCCTGGGTCGGCACCAATGCCGGCCTGATGCGCTTCGCCGACACGCCCTTCATCACCATCGACAGCCACCACGGCCTGTCGGACGACTACGTGCGGGCCCTGCTGCAGACCGAGGGCGACGGCATCTACATCGGCAGCAGCCGCGGCCTGGACCGCTGGCAGGACGAGGAGGCGACGCGCCTGCCGGGGATCGAGGGCGAATCGGTGCTGTCGCTGGAGAAGGACCGCGCCGGCGACCTGTGGATCGGCACCTATTCGACCGGCCTGTTGCGCTGGCGCGACGGCCAGCTGCGCGAGCGCCTGACCTCCGCCGACGGACTGCCCTCGAACCAGGTGCGCGCGATCCTGGAGACCGGCGACGGCTCGCTCTGGATCGGCACCTCGCGCGGCCTGCTGCGCCGCGGGCCGACGGGCGAACGCACCTACGGCCAGGACGACGGCCTGCCGCGCGATTTCGTCATGAGCCTGCACGAGGCCCGGGACGGCACCCTGTGGGTGGGCACCTCCAACGGCGCCGGCCGCATCCTCGGCGACCGGGTGGAGAGCCTGGACCTGTCGCCGATGGACGGCGCCCAGGACGTATTCGGATTCCAAGAGGACGCCGACGGCACGCTCTGGCTGGCCACCGACCGCGGCGTCGTGCGCCTGCGCCAGGGCGCGCTGGCCATCGTCGGCCGGCACCAGGGCCTGCCGGTGGACGCCGTGTTCCAGGTGGTCGTGGACGGCTACGGCAATTTCTGGCTGACCTCGAACGCCGGCGTCGTCTACCTGCGCCGCGAGGAAATGGAAGCGGCGGCGAACCGGCGCGGCGCCGCACTCGACTACCTGCAGTTCGCCGAAGCCGACGGCATCGGCAGCGCCCAGTGCAATGGCGGCGCCGGCCCGGCGGCGCTGCGCGCCGAGGACGGCAGCATCTGGGTGGCGACCGCCAAGGGCGTGGCCGTCGTGCAGCCCGACCAGCTGCCGCGCTACCAGATGGCGCCGCCGCCGGTGGTGATCGAAGCGCTGCGCGTGGACGACGCGGCGTCCGACGACCCGGGCGCGGGCCTGGTGCTGCCGGCCGGCACGCGCAAGCTCGAGCTCGACTACGTCAGCCTCAGCTTCCGCACGCCCGAGCAGATCCGCTACCGCTACCGGCTCGAGGGTTTCGACAACGGCTGGGTGGACCGCAGCACGCGCCGCAATGCCCAGTACACCAACCTGCCGCCGGGCAAGTACGTGTTCCAGGTGAGCGCGGCCCAGCGCGGCAGCGGCTGGAGCCCGGAAACCGCCAGCCTGGCCTTCGAGATCGAGCCGCGGCTGTGGCAGCGGGCCTGGTTCATCCCGGCCGCGGTGGCGCTGGCGCTGCTGGCCCTGTACGCGGCCTACCGGGTGCGCGTGGGGCGGCTGCAGGCGCGCGAGCTCCTGCTCAGCCGCATCGTCGACGAGCGCACACGGGCCCTGAGCGAGAAGAACAGCGAGCTGGAACAGAAGAACGAAACCATCCGCAAGCAGTCGGAGGTGTTCGAGCAGCTCTCGCGCACCGATGCGCTGACCGGACTGGCCAACCGCCGCCGCATGGACGAACAGCTGGCCGCGAGCTTCCGCGAGGCCGTGCAGTCGGGCACGCCGCTGGCCTTCGGGCTGCTCGACATCGACCACTTCAAGCGCATCAACGACGATTTCTCGCACGAGGTCGGCGACGAGGCCCTGCGCCGCGTCGCCGAGGCGATGCGCACGAGCCTGGCGCCCTCGAACGAACGCGAGGGCATCCGCGTCGCGCGCTGGGGCGGCGAGGAATTCGCCCTGCTGTTCCCGGGCATGGACCTGGCGGGCGCCCGGGCGGCGGCCGAGCGGCTGCGCCTGGCGATCGAGGCGATCGACTGCAGCGGCTTCGCGCCGGGGCTGCGCATCACCGCCAGCATCGGCCTGGCCGAGCGCACCGGGCTGGGCCACCACGAACGCCTGGTGTCGCGCGCGGACCAGCGCCTGTATGAGGCCAAGCACGCCGGCCGCAATCGGGTCGCCGGCTGAGGCGGTCGCTCACGCGTCGGGATCGACCGCCGCCGCCCTGAGCTGGGGCAGGGGACGGCCTTCGGCATCGTGGTGGTAGACGTGCAGGTCGCGCTGCGGGAAGGGAATGGAGACGCCGGCCCGGCCGAACTCGCGGTGGATCGCCTCGAGCAGGTCGCTGCGCACCGCGACGAAGTCGGGCGTGGCGACCCAGGCGCGCAGCACCAGCTCGACGCTGCTTTCGGCCAGGCCCGACACCAGCACCTCCGGCGCCGGCTCGGCCAGCACCTTGCCCTGGCCGCGCGCCAGCGCCAGCAGCACCTCGCGCGCCTTGGCGGGTGAATCGCCGTAGCCGATCCCGACCGGCAGGTCGATGCGGCGCTGGCCGCGCGCGGTGAAATTGATGATCGGCGCGGTGGTGATCTGGCTGTTGGGCAGGATGATCTCGTGGTTCTGGTAGGCGCGCAGCACGGTCTGGAAGATGCGGACCTGCTCGACGACGCCTTCCTGGCCGGCGATCGACACGGCGTCGCCGGCCCGGAAGGGCCGCAGCACGATCAGCATCACGCCCGAGGCGATGTTCGACAGCGAATCCTTGAGCGCCAGGCCGATCGCCAGGCCGGCGGCGCCGAGCACCGCCAGCAGGGACGTGGTGGGCACCCCCATCGCGTCGAGCACCGCGACCGCCACCACGACGAAGCCCAGGGCGCGGGCCAGGTTGCGCAGGAAGTCGCGCAGGATCACCTCGACGCCGGCGCGCTGCATCACGCGGTCCAGGCCGCCGGCCAGCAGCTTGACCAGCCACCAGCCGGCCAGGCCGATCAGCAGCGCCAGCGCGAGGCGGACCATCCACGGGCTCGCGCCCAGCCACTGCACCAGGGTCGTTTCCAGGCCCTCGGCGTGGCGGCTCGCGTCCGCCGCGGCCCGGGCCGCGGCGTCGGGTGCCGCGGCGGCGGCCGGCGCGGCCATCAGCGCGCCTTGTGCTTGGCCAGGCGCAGCCAGGTGTCGATGACGGTGTCGGGATTGAGCGAGACCGACTCGATGCCCTGGTCCATCAGCCACTCGGCCAGGTCCGGGTGGTCGGACGGGCCCTGGCCGCAGATGCCGACGTACTTGCCCTTGGCCTTGGCGGCGGAAATGGCCATGGCCAGCATCTTCTTCACCGCCGGGTCGCGTTCGTCGAACAGGTGGGCGACGATGCCCGAGTCGCGGTCCAGGCCCAGCGAGAGCTGGGTGAGGTCGTTGGAGCCGATCGAGAAGCCGTCGAAGATCTCCAGGAACTCCCCGGCCAGCAGCGCGTTCGAGGGCACCTCGCACATCATGATGACCTTCAGGCCGTTCTTGCCGCGCTCGAGGCCGTGGGACGCCAGCGTCTCGATCACCGCCCGGCCTTCGCCGAGCGTGCGCACGAACGGGATCATGATCCAGCAGTTGGTCAGGCCCATTTCGTCGCGGACCTTGCGCACCGCCTTGCACTCGAGCGCGAAGCAGTCCTTGAAGTCCGGGTGCACGTAGCGCGAGGCGCCGCGGAACCCGATCATCGGGTTCTCCTCGTGCGGCTCGTAGGCCTTGCCGCCGACGAGGTTGGCGTACTCGTTGGACTTGAAGTCCGACAGGCGCACGATCACCGGGTGCGGCGCGAAGGCCGCGGTCAGCGTGGCGATGCCCTCGGCCAGGCGCTCGACGTAGAAGGACACCGGGTCGGCGTAGCCGGCGGTGATGCGGTCGATCTGCTTCTTCAGGTCGGCCGGCTGCTTGTCGTACTCGAGCAGGGCGCGCGGGTGCACGCCGATCTGCCGGGCGATGATGAACTCGAGCCGCGCCAGGCCGATGCCCTGGTGCGGAAGCTGGGCGAAGTCGAAGGCGCGCTCGGGATTGCCGACGTTCATCATGATCTTCAGCGGCGCCGGCGGCATGTTGCCCAGGTCGGTCGTGGTGACGTCGAAACCGAGCTTGCCGGCGTAGATGTAGCCGGTATCGCCCTCGGCGCAGCTCACCGTGACCTCGGCGCCGTCGGTGATCGTCGACATCGCGTCGCCGGTGCCCACCACGGCCGGCACGCCCAGCTCGCGGGCGATGATGGCGGCATGGCAGGTGCGGCCGCCGCGGTTGGTGACGATGGCGGCGGCGCGCTTCATGATCGGCTCCCAGTCCGGGTCGGTCATGTCGGCCACCAGCACGTCGCCGGGCTGGAACTTGCTCATCTCGGCCAGGCTGCGCACCACGCGCGCGGTGCCGGCGCCGATCTTGTGGCCGATGGCGCGGCCCTCGCTCAGCACCTCGCCGCGCGAGGCGAGGGCGTAGCGCTCGATCTGGTTGGCCCGGGCGCGCGACTTCACCGTCTCCGGGCGCGCCTGCACGATGTAGAGCTTGCCGGTGATGCCGTCCTTGGCCCACTCGATGTCCATCGGCCGGCCGTAGTGCTGCTCGATGGTGAGCGACTGGCGCGACAGCTCCTCGACGTCGGCGTCGGTGATCGAGAAGCGGTTGCGCAGCGCCTCCGGCGTCTCCTCGTTGCGCACGCGCTCGCCCGGCCGGTCGGAATACACCATGCGGATCTGCTTGGAACCCAGCGTGCGGCGCAGCACCGCCGGCTTGCCCTCGCGCAGGGTCGGCTTGTAGACGTAGAACTCGTCCGGGTTGACCGCGCCCTGCACGACGTTCTCGCCCAGGCCATAGCTGGCGGTGACGAAGACCACGTCGCGGAAGCCCGATTCGGTGTCGAGCGTGAACAGCACGCCCGAGGCGCCGACGTCCGAGCGCACCATCAGCTGCACGCCCGCGGACAGGAACACGTCCTCGTGCTTGAAGCCGTGGTGCACGCGGTAGGCGATGGCGCGGTCGTTGTACAGGGAAGCGAAGACCTCCTTCACCCGGTGCACTACGTCGTCCTCGCCGGTGACGTTGAGGAAGGTCTCCTGCTGGCCGGCGAAGCTGGCGTCCGGCAGGTCTTCGGCGGTGGCCGAGGAGCGCACGGCGACCGAAACCTCGCCGCCGCCGTTCTCCGCGCACAGCTTGCGGTAGGCGGCGCGGATGGCCTGGTCGAGCTGCGGCTGCAGCGGCGCGTCGATGACCCAGCCGCGGATCTCGGCGCCGGCCTTGACCAGCGCGTCCACGTCCTCCACGTCCAGCGTGGCCAGGCGGTCGTAGATGCGCTGGTGCAGGGTGTTGAAGGCGATGAACTCGCGGAAGGCGTGCGCCGTGGTGGCGAAGCCGCCGGGGACCGAGACGCCCAGGTGCGCCAGCTGGCCGATCATCTCGCCGAGCGAGGAATTCTTGCCGCCGACCTGGGCCAGGTCGGCCAGGCGGAGTTCGTGCAGCCAAAGGACGTCGGCGTTCAAGTCGCTCTCCGGGGGAGGGGGAGGGGGCGGACCGGCCGGGCCCTGCCCACCTGCGATGGGTTCAGGCTGCGTATGATGCGGCCCCGGGCCCACCCCCGACAAGTTTGGAGGCAGCGCGGATGGCGATTGTCCGGCCGGTTTTCTACGTTTCCGACGGCACCGGCATCACCGCCGAGACCATCGGCCACAGCCTGCTGACCCAGTTCAACGGCGTGGACTTCAACACCAAGCGCATCGCCTTCGTGGACAGCCACGAGCGGGTGGACGCGGTGGTGGCCGAGATCCGCGCCGCCGGCGAGGCCGCCGGCTGCCGGCCGATCGTGGTCAACACCATCGTCGAGCCCGAGCTCAACGCCCGCCTGGTCGAGAGCGGGGCGCTGATGCTCGACGTGTTCGAACCTTTCATCAGCCCGCTGGAGCGCGAGCTCGGCACCAAGCGCGCCCACCGCATCGGCCACGCCCACGGCCTGGTGGACTTCGCCGCCTACGAGCAGCGCATGAACGCCACCAACTACGCGCTGACGCACGACGACGGCGTGGACTTCGACTACGGCGACGCCGACGTGATCCTGGTGGGCGTGTCGCGCTCGGGCAAGACGCCGACCTGCCTGTACATGGCGCTGCACTACGGCGTGAAGGCCGCGAACTACCCCCTGACGCCCGAGGACCTCGAGGGCCGCGAGCTGCCGCGCTCGCTTCGACCGCACCGGCGCAAGCTGTTCGGCCTGACCATCGACCCGGTGCGGCTGCAGCAGATCCGGCAGGAGCGCCGGCCGAACTCCCGCTACTCCGAGCTGGCCACCTGCAAGGCCGAGGTGGTGGCGGCCGAGGCGATCCTGCGCCAGGAGGGCATCCCGACCCTGAGCACCACCCACACCTCGATCGAGGAGATCGCGGGCAAGGTGCTCAACCAGCTGGGCATCGAGCGCAAGCTGTTCTGACGCCCGGCCGGCGCCCGGCCTGCTAGCATCGGGCCATGCCCACCCCGGCCGCCCACCGCCGCAGCGCCTTGCCCCGCCTGGGCCGATTCGCCTGGCTGATGGGCCTGTACGGCGAGAATTTCCAGCGGCTCACCCGCATGTTCCAGCCGCAGGCCCTGTCGGAGGGCCGCTACGTTTCGCGCGGCACGGACGGCCTGGACCTGGTCGTGGACGTGCTTGCCCTGCACCCGTACACGGTGGAGCTGCGCCTGAGCTACCGGATGCGCGATGCCGCCACCGGCCAGCCCGATCCTTCGGCCTACGTGCGCCTGTACCGCGATGCCCGCCAGTCCGAGGTGACCCACTGCTACGTCGGCCGGCACTGGCAGGACGTGCTCGGCCTGCGCCCCAGCGTGCAGGCCGTGGTCAGCCATCGCCTGCGCATGAACAGCTTCCTCAACAAGTGGCTCGAGTACCTTGAAGGGCAGGGCCACGGGCCCCATTCGCTGGCCCCGGCGGACGATCCAGCGCCCGCGGATGAAAAAAACGTCGCCTGTGCTTGACGAACGTTTTTTCCATCTCTAAACTTTCGGCTCTTCCTTCGGTGGGGCTATAGCTCAGCTGGGAGAGCGCTACAATGGCATTGTAGAGGTCATCGGTTCGATCCCGATTAGCTCCACCACCGATTTAAGTCCCCATCGTCTAGAGGCCTAGGACATTACCCTTTCACGGTAGCGACCGGGGTTCGAATCCCCGTGGGGACGCCAAGAGTGATGTCCAGAAAGCCCGGCGGGAACGCCGGGCTTTTTCTTTGCCCGCCGTGCCCCCAAGCTTGCCGGCATGGCCACGCCCATCCCCCCGACGATCACGCTCCTGCCGCTGCATGAGGTCGCCGTGCCCGGCAACCACGCCGCGTGGCTGACGGAGGCGGAGCGCGGCCGGCTGGCGGCGATGACCGCGCCCCTGCGCCGGGACCAGTACCTGGCCGGCCATTGGCTGGCGCGCCAGGCCGCCTCGGCCTGGCTCGGCGGCGAGCCCCAGGAATGGGAATGGAGACCCGACGGACCCCGGCCGGCCCTGGCCCGGCGTTCGCACGGGCACGCCTGCCAACTGTCGATCGCCCATTGCGGACACTGGGTGGCCGTGGCGGTGGCCGGCGAGCCGATCGGCCTGGATATCGAATCGGGCAGGGCGGGGGACGACTGGACCGGGCGCGCCCGGCGCCTGCTTTCTCTTCCGGAAGCGGCGACGGTCGCCGCGGCGCCGGATCCGCGGCAGGCCTTCCTCCGCTTCTGGACACTCAAGGAGGCCGAAGGCAAGCGCGCGGGCACCGGCCTGCTGCCCAAGCGCGCCCGCCGCTTCCAGGCCATCCTCGCCAGCCCCACCGAGGCCGAAGCCTGGTGCTGGGAGCGCGATGGGCTCTCGGTCGCGCTGGCGACGGCCCCGGGTGCGCCGGCGCCGCTCGGGCTCGGACCCTACCTGGAGGCCTTCCGCTTCCGTTCGCTGGGGGCGGACGAGGCCTAGCGCCCGCCGTCGCCGGCGAGGTCGTCCAGGATCGGGCACTCCGGCCGATGGTCGCCGTGGCAATGCTTTGCCAGGTCCTGCAGCGTGCGCTGCATGGCCTGCATCTCGCGGATGCGTTCGGCCAGTTCATCGGCATGCCCCTGCGCCAGCCGCTTGACCTCGGCGCTGCTGCGCGCCGGGTCCGACCACAGGCCCAGCAGCTGCTCGATCTGCTTCATCGAGAAGCCGAGGTTGCGCGCGCGCTTGATGAAGCGCAGTCGGTGCACGTCGGCGTCGTTGTAGAGCCGGTAGTTGGCGAAGGTGCGGCTGGCCGGCGGGATCAGGCCGATGGCCTCGTAGTGCCGGATCATCTTGGCCGACACCCCGGTGGCGGCCGAAGCCTCGCCGATGTTGTGGAAGCCCTGGCCCTTGGCCTCGGACAGTTCGGGACGGATCGCGTGGCGTGCCATGGTCGGCTCCTCAGTGGCGGGCGCGCGGCGCCCAGCGCCGCAGCAGCAGGGTGTTGGACACGACGCTGACGCTGGAGAGCGCCATGGCCGCGCCGGCGACGACGGGGTCGAGCAGGCCGGCGGCGGCCAGCGGGATGCCCACGACGTTGTAGATGAAGGCCCAGAACAGGTTCTGGTGGATCTTGCGCGTCGTGCGGCGCGAGATGTCGATGGCGTCGGCGACCAGGCGCGGATCGCCGCGCATCAGGGTGATGCCGGCGGCGTGCATGGCGACGTCGGTGCCGCCGCCCATCGCGAAACCCACGTCAGCGGCGGCCAGCGCCGGCGCGTCGTTGATGCCGTCGCCGACCATGCCGACGCGGCCATGGGTCGCCAGCGAACGCACGACCTCGGCCTTGTCGCCCGGCAGCACCTCGGCACGCACGTCCTGGGCCGGGATGCCGAGCGCCGCGGCGACCGCATGCGCCGCGCCGCGGTTGTCGCCCGAAACCATCACCGTGCGCAGGCCCTGCGACTGCAGCGCGCGGATCGCCTCGGCGGCCTCGGGCCGCGGCGGGTCGCCGAAGGACAGCAAGCCGCGCAGCACCAGGCCATCGATCTCCTCGGTCACCAGCCAGGAAACGGAGCGCCCGTTCGCGGCCTCGGCCTGGCCGGCGGCGGCGAGCGGAGCCAGGTCGACGCCCAGCTCGCGCATCAGTCGTTCGCTGCCGAGCAGTACGCGCTGGCCGCGCACGCGGCCTTCGATGCCGCGGCCCTGCAGGGCGGTGATGGCCTCGGCCGGCGGCGGCAGGTCCCCCTTGGCAGCCATCGCCGCGATCACGGCGCGCGCCAGCGGGTGTTCGCTGCCCTGTTGCAGCGCGGCCGCCAGCGACAGCAGGCGGGGCTCGTCGCCCTGCACGGCACGCAGCGCCGCCAGTTCGGGGCGGCCCGCGGTCAGCGTGCCGGTCTTGTCGAAGGCCACCGTGCGCAGGCTGCGGGTGGTCTCCAGCGCCTCGGCGTCCTTGATCAGGATGCCGGCGCGCGCGGCCACGCCGGTGCCGGCCATGATCGCGGTGGGCGTGGCCAGGCCGAGCGCACAGGGGCAGGCGATGACCAGCACGGCCACCGCGTTGAGCATGGCCTGGGTCCAGTCGCCGGTGGCCAAGCCCCAACCGAGCAGGGTGAGCAACGCGATCACCACCACGACGGGCACGAACACGGCGCTGACGCGATCGACGATGCGCTGGATCGGCGCCTTCTTCGCCTGGGCGTCCTCGACCAGGCGGATGATGCGCGCCAGTACCGATTCGGCGCCGACGGCGGTGGTGCGCACGACCAGGCGTCCTTCGGCGTTCACGGCGCCGCCGGTGACGCGGTCGCCCACGTCCTTGGCGACCGGCAGCGATTCGCCGCTGACCAGCGATTCGTCGGCATGGCTGCGGCCCTCGAGCACCTCCCCGTCCACCGGGAAACGTTCGCCCGGCAGCACGACCACGTGGTCGCCGACCCGCACGCTGGCCACCGGCACCTCGGCCTCGTGGCCGTTGGCGTGGCGCACGCGCGCCGTGGCCGGACGCAGCGCCTGCAGTGCGCGGATGGCCTCGGTGGTCTGGCGCTTGGCGCGCGCCTCGAGCCACTTGCCCATCAGGATCAGCGTGATGATCACCGCCGAGGCTTCGAAGTACAGCGGCGGCTCGCCGTGGTGCGGCTTGGTGAACAGCAGGTGCCAGACGCTCAGGCCGTAGCCGGCCGTGGTACCGAGCGCGACCAGCAGGTCCATGTTGCCCGCGCCGGCGCGCACCGCCTTCCACGCGGCCTTGTAGAAGCGCCAGCCCAGCCAGAACTGCACCGGCGTGGCGAGCGCGAACTGCCACCAGCCCGGCAAGCCCCAGTGCGCGTCGAACAGCATGCCGACCATCGGCACGGCCAGCGGCAGCGAGAGCAGGGCGGCGAGGATGAGGTGGAGACGGTCGCGCTCGGCGGCGAGCGCCTGCGGCGACGCTGCTGCCGTCGGCGGGACCGCCGCCGGCAAGGCACCGTGACCCGTCGCGGGGGCCAGCGCATCGTCGGCCACGGGCGCCGTGTCATAGCCGGCGGCGGCGATCGCCGCGGCCAGGGCCTCGTGCGAGGTGCCGGCCAGCATCTGCACGCGCGCGGTTTCGGTGGCCAGGTTCACGCTGGCCGACTGCACGCCGGGCACCTGGGACAGCGCCTTCTCGACGCGGCCCACGCACGAGGCGCAGGTCATGCCCAGGATGGCCATCGAGATTTCCTCGATCGCCACGCCGTAGCCGGCCTTGTCCACCGCGGCCGCCAGCGCGGCGGCCGAGGTGCTGCCATCGGTGGAGACCGTGGCGGTTTCGGTCGCCAGGTTGACGCTGGCCGACAGCACGCCCGGCACCTGCGACAGCGCCTTTTCGACGCGGCCCACGCACGAGGCGCAGGTCATGCCGGTCACGCCGAAGCGGAAGCTGGCGGCGGCGTCGGTGGGCGGAACGGAGAGCGGAGGGGTCATGGCGGGCTCCTGCGGGAAAGTGAACGCAGGCTGGCGCTTCCCATCATGGCAAGGTCAACGGCCGGCTGCAGCCCTTGACCCTGCCACGTGGCAGGCCGGCAGTTTCGCGCGCGGACCCGCCCCGGGTCCCGGCCGGGAAGCCCCGTCCCGGCCGCCCCCTCCAAGGACTGAACATGCACCTGCGATCCCTTGCCGCGGCGGCCCTGCTGCTCGCCGCCACCCCCGCCCTGGCGGACGACTACTACCTGCGCACCGGCGTCGGCCGGGTGGACGCGAAGGACCTGGACGCCGACCGGGCCACCAGCTGGAGCCTGGGCGTTGGCTGGCGCTTCGTGGACTGGCTGTCGGTCGAGGCCGCCTACAACGACCTTGGCACCTATTTCCGCGCCGAACCCGCCGTCGGCGGCCCGCTGGACCAGGAAACGACCTCGCTCGAGCTCGGCCTGGCCGCCAAGCTGGCCTTCGGTGACGGCGGGTTCTTCGGCACCGCGCGCGCCGGCATGCACCGCTGGGAATCCAAGCGGTCCAATGTCGAAACCCTGTTCACGCTGACCGGCAACGATCCCTTCTACGGCATCGGCATCGGCTACGACTTCGGTGAGTACTACGGCGTGTCGCTGGGCGTGGACCGCTACCAGGTCGGCGACGAGGACCATGACCGCGTGATGCTGACCTTCGAGCTTCGCTGAGCCGCGTTGACCTTGTCCCGGTGGCAAGCCCGAGGCTCGTGGCAGGCCGGCGCTCCCGCCGGCCGCCACACTGGAGGCAAGCCATGAAGTACAGCGTCAGTCCGCTCACCTGCGGCGGTTGCGTCCGCCGCATCACCGAAGCCCTGCGGGCCGTCGATTCCGGCGCCCGCGTGCAGGTCGACCTCGCCGCCGGCACCGTCGAGGCCGATGGCGCCTTCGACGCCACCACCGTCGTCGCCACGCTCGCCGCGATCGGCTACCAGGCCATCCCGGCGACGGCTGGCACCGGCGGCGGCAGCTGCTGCGGCAGCTGCCACGCCTGATCTCCGTTGTAACCTTCGCCGCGCCCGTGTCCCCACGGCGCGGCGCTTTCTCCTAGGCCGCGGACAGATCCTGGTCGCGCGTTGACAGGATCTCCGCGAACGCACACCCAGGCCGGTGAGTGGTCGTGCTCCGCTCGAGGGCCCGCTCAATGAGCTCCCGCCGCGCACGCAGCGCGTCCTCTTCGGTCTTCAGTTCACAGAGCCGATCATTGAGGAGTCCGATGATATCGCCGCTGGCGTCGGCGCCCCGCCGCGTCAATTCGATCAACTGGCCGATCTGCTCGAGGCAGAAACCGAAGGCGCGGGCGTTGCGTATGAAGCCCAGCACCTGCAGTTCGGCGTGGCCGTAGACGCGGTAACCCGCGGCCGTGCGCGTCGGCGGCGGCAGCAGGCCCTGGGCCTCGTAATGGCGGATCATCCGGGCGCTGATGCCGGTGGCTTTGGCGGCTTGTCCGATGTTCATGCCGGGAGCGGGGGTGGACCGTCGGGGGGTGCGTGAAAATGCCGTGACACACGCCGTCGTGTCGAGGGCTGGACGGGGCGAAAACGGCGTTTTTCGCCCGTTTTCCGCTTTCCCGTTGGCGGCGGTTCAGGCCCGGCCCACCCCTGCCCGAAAGGGCTATTGAGCCTCCCACGTGGCAAGGTCGCAGGCTCGGCGCCCCGGTCGCCGCCGCGCGCTACGCTGTCGTCGCGGCCCGCCCCCTGCCCACGCCCGAGGTCACCATGTACATCGCCGCCTTCCATTGGCTCCCCGGCCAATACGACGAGGAGTTCCATCGGCTCAACGCCGAGATCGATGCCGTCGCCCGGGCCAATCCGGGCTTCATCGGCGCCGAGTCCTGGCAGAGCGGCGACGGCACCCGCCGCTGCGCCAGCTACTACTGGCGCGACATGGAATCGCTGCAGGCCTTCGCGCTCGACCCCGCGCACCAGGAGGCCAAGCGCCAGTACGCGCGCTGGTACGACGGCTACCACATCGTCATCTCCGAAGTGGTGCGCAGCTACGGCGACCGCCGCATGCCGCACCTCATCGCCGGCGAGCACCGCTGAGGCAACCATGAAGAAGGTCGTCTATCGCCGCACCGGGCCTGCGCACGACGTGCTCGAGATCGTCGAACGCGCGCCGCCCGAACCCGGCCAGGGCGAGGTGCGCGTGCGCCTGGCCTGGTCGGGCGTCAATCCTTCCGACACCAAGTCGCGCGCCGGCACGTGTTCGCCCCACCTGCCGTTCCCCGAGGTGACGCCGCACAGCGATGGCGCCGGCGTCATCGATGCGGTGGGCGAGGGCGTGGATCCGGCCCGCGTGGGCGAACGCGCCTGGATATGGAACGCCGCCTGGGGCCGGCCCGACGGCACCGCCGCGGAGTTCGTCGTCGTGCCGCAGGCACAGGCCGTGGCGCTGCCCGACGGCGTGCCGCTGGAGGCGGGCGCCTGCCTCGGCATTCCCGCCATGACCGCCGCGCACGCGGTGCTGGGCTATGGCGGCGTGCGCGGCCAGCGCGTGCTGGTGGCCGGCGGCGCCGGTGCGGTCGGGCACTACGCGATCCAGATGGCGCGGCTCGCCGGCGCGGCCCAGGTCATCGCCACGGTGAGTTCCGCCGAAAAGGCCGCCATCGCGCGCGAGGCCGGCGCCGACCACGCCGTGGATTACCGCACGGCGGACTTCGTCGGCGACGTGCTCGCACTCACCGGCGGGCAGGGCGTGGACCGGATCATCGAAGTGGACCTGGCCGCCAACGCGCGCGCGGACTTCGACCTGCTCGCGACCGGCGGGCTGGCCGTGGTGTATGGCAGCGGCCAGCCCGAGGCGAGCGTGCCCTTCGTGCCGGGCATCCTCAAGAACCTGCAGCTCGCGTTCTTCATCGTCTACCACCTGTCGCCGACGGCGCGCGAACGGGCGCAGTCGCAGCTGACGGCGTGGCTGGCGGAGGGGATGCTGCAGCACCGCATCGCCGCGCGGCTGCCGCTGGCGCGCATCGCCGATGCGCACGCGCTGGTCGAAGGCGGGCGGGCGATCGGCAACGTGGTCGTGCAGACGGGAGCGGACGCGTGATCGCCCGCACCTGGCACGCTCGCCTGTCGCCCGGGCGCGAGGCCGATTACGACGCCTTCGTCGCCACCCACTCGCTGCCGATGTTCCGGCGCCTGCCGGGTTGCCGTGGCGTGTTGTTCCTCGGCGAGGGCCTCGAGCGCCGCGTACTCAGCCTGTGGGCGGACCCGGCGGCGATCGACGCGCTGGCCTCCAGCGCCGATTACCTGGCCGTGTCCGGCCAGCTCGCGCAGAGCGGCATCCTCGCCTCCGTGGGCCCGGTCGATTGCGCGCCGGTGGAGGACGCACGGATCGTCCCGGGCGCCGCTGGCGGCTTCGACGATGCACTCGCGCAGGCGCACGACGCCGCGCTGGCGTTCCTCGCCACCCTGCCGACGCGGCCCGCGGGCCGGATGGACGCGCCCGGCGAGATCGCGGTGCCCGAGGCCATCGGCCTCGCGGGCGCGATCGAGGCCTTCCGCCGCGACGTCGCCCCGGGCCTGTCCGGTTCGAACGGGCCGCGCTACTTCGGTTTCGTCACCGGCGGCGCGACGCCGGCCGGCCTCGCCGGCGACTGGCTCGCGAGCGCGGCCAACCAGAACGTCTCCAACGACATCGGTTCCTCGGCCGCCGCGCTCGAGCGCGCGACCGCGGCGCGGCTGGGCGAACTGTTCGGCCTGGATCCGTCGCTGCGCGGCCATTTCGTCTCCGGCGCCACCTCGGCCAACCTGGTCTGCCTGGCCAGCGCGCGCCAGGCCTTGCATCGCCGGCTCGGCATCGATTCCGCCGAGGCCGGCCTGCCGGCCGCGCCGCCGGTGCGCGTGCTCGCCGGCGCGGCGCATTCGAGCATCCCCAAGGTGATGGCGGTGCTGGGCATCGGGCGCCAGGCGCTGCAAACCGTGGCCTGCCTGCCTGGGCGAACGGCGGTGGATCCGGTCGCGCTCGAGGCGGCGCTCGCCGAGGGCCATCCCGCGACGATCGTGGTCGCCAGCGCCGGCGAAGTGAACACCGGCGATTTCGACGACCTCGCGGCCGTCGCCGGGGCCTGCCGCCGGCATGGCGCCTGGCTGCACGTGGATGGCGCCTTCGGCCTGTTCGCCGCGCTCTCGCCGGCGCATGCACCGATGCTGGACGGCATCCACCAGGCCGACTCCGTGACGGTGGACATGCACAAGTGGCTCAACGTGCCCTACGACAGCGCACTGGCCTTCGTGCGCGAACCCAGGGCGCAGCGCGAGGTGTTCCGCGCCAGCGCCGCCTACCTCGGCGACAGCGATGATCCGCTGCACTTCACGCCGGAGAACTCCCGCCGCTTCCGCGCGCTGCCCGCCTGGATGGTGCTGGCGGCCGATGGCCGCGACGGCATCGCCGAGGCCGTGCAGCGCTGCTGCCGGCTGGCGGCGGCGCTGGGCGAGGGCATCGCGGCCATCCCGCGATTCGACCTGCTGGACGCGGTGAGGTTGAACATCGTCTGCTTCGCGCTTTCAGACGATGCATCGGTGCAGGCGCGCGACGCCTTCCTCGGCCGCCTCAACGCCGACGGTCGCGCCTTCATGACGCCGACCGTGCTGCGCGGCCGCCCGGGCATCCGGGCGGCGGTGTCGAACTGGAGCACGCGCGAGGAGGACATCGCGCTCACGCTGGCCGCGCTGCGCGATGCCCTCGGCTGAGGCGCGGCCTCAGTCGCCGTGGCGCGCGTACGGCGTGGTGCTGCCATCCTTGCCCACCAGCTCGACCGTGTAGGGCTGCACGCGGCCGTCCGGCACTTCCATGCCGGGCGAGCCGATCGGCATGCCGGGCACGGTGAGCCCGCGCGCGTCCGGGCGCTCGGCGAGCAGGCGCTTCACGTCTTCGGCCGGGACGTGGCCTTCGACGAAATAGCCCTCCACTTCGGCCGTGTGGCAGGAACCCTTGGCCGCCGGCACGCCGACGCGGGCCTTCACCGGCCCCATGTCCGTGGTCTCGACCACGGTCACCTCGAAGCCATGCTCGCGCATGTGCTCGATCCACAGCTTGCAGCAGCCGCAGTAGGGACTCTTGTGCACGGTGAGCAGGGGCTTGGCCGCCGGCTCGACCGGGCTGCGGTCGGCGGCGCCGGCCAGCAGCGGGAACGCCAGCGCGAGCGCCGCCAGGGTCTTGATGATCATCGTCTTCATGCTTGCCTCCTCAGGAACCGCGGCGCACGGGCGCGCCGAAATCAGGATCGGAACTCACGCGCTTGGCCACGGTGCCCGGCGGATTCCGGTACCAGCCCGGATCGCTGAAATCGCCCGGGCGCACGTCGTCGCGCACCTTGACCACCGTGAACATGCCGCCCATCTCGATATTACCGAACGGGCCCTTGCCGGCCATCATCGCCAGCGTGTTCTCGGGGCCCTTCATGTGCCCGCTGTCGGTGTGGTGCTGGTGCTCGGCCATGCCGTGCTGGCCCATGGCCATGTAGCCCGGAAGCATGCGACGGATCTTCTGCTCCACGCCGGACTGGTCCACGCCCAGGGTGTTGGGCAGGTCGTGGCCCATCGGGCCCATGGTGTGGTGCGACATGTGGCAGTGGAAGGCCCAGTCTCCCGGCACGGCCGTGAACTCGATGTCGCGCATCTGGCCGACGCCGATGATCTCGGTGACCTCCCTGCGCCACCGCGATTCCGGCCAGCGGCCGCCGTCGCTGCCGGTGACCTCGAACTGCACGCCGTGCAGGTGGATCGGATGGTTCCACATGCTCAGGTTGCCGACGCGGATGCGCACGCGCTCGCCGGTGCGCGCGACCATCGGCTCGATCGCCGGGAACACCTTCGAATTGAAGGTCCACAGGTCGAACTCCTGCATCACCGCGGGGTCAGGGCGATAGGTGCCGGGGTGCAGGGCGAAGTTGTGCAGGATCAGCGCGAAGTCGCGGTCGACGTGGTCGCCGGCCTTCGGGTGGATGATGAACAGGCCCATCATGCCCATCGCCAGCTGCACCATCTCGTCGGCATGAGGGTGGTACATGTGCGTGCCGTGCTGCACCAGGTCGAACTCATAGGCGAACGTCTCGCCCGGCTGGATCTGCGGCTGCGACAGGCCGCCGACGCCATCCATGCCGCTGGGCAGGATAAGGCCATGCCAGTGGATGGTGGTCGGTTCCTTGAGGCGGTTGGTGACGTAGATGCGCACGCGGTCGCCTTCGACCGCCTCGATCGTCGGGCCCGGCGTGGTGCCGTTGTAGCCCCAGCAGGTCGCCTTCGAGCCCGGCGCGAACTCATGCTCGAACTCCTCGGCGACCAGGTGGAACTCCTTGACGCCGTTGTTCATGCGGTAGGGCAGGGACCAGCCATTGAGGGTGCGCACCTTGCCGTGCGCGCGGCGCGCGGGAGGCGCGGCGTCGGTGGCCACCGGCGCGGCCGGCGCGGATTGGGCGAGGGCGGGCAGGGCGGCGGCGCCCGCGAGGCCGGCGCTGGCGCCGAGCAGCAGATTGCGTCGCGAAAGGCTCATGGCGTGGCTCCGTGGTGGTCGTGGTGGCCGCTGTGGTCGTCGGTGTCGGATTCGGTGTCGTCGTCTTCGGGGGCGTCGCTGCCGTGGCCTTCGTGCATGTCGTGGCCTTCGTGCCGCGCCTTGGCGTCCTCCCTTGCGGCCGGCGCCTCCGACGATCTCTCGTGCTGTGGGTGATTCATTTCGCCGTGCTGGGAATGGTCCCTCTGACCTTGCTGCGGATGATCCATTTGGCCGTGCTGCGAGTGATCCATTTCGCCATGTTGCGAATGGTCCATCTCGCCGTGCCGCGAGGGGTCCATCCCGGCATGCTGCGAATGATCCATCGCCGGCGCCTCCGCCGGACCGAGGATGTCGTCGAGCGAGGGCGTGCGCGCACCGATGGCGGCATCGCTGGGCAGGCGGCGGCCGACGACGCGGGCCAGTTCGACCCGGGCCAGCCAGTAATCACGCACCGCCTCGAGGTAGGCCTGGTAGGCGTCGTATTCCGCCACCTTGGCCTGGATGAGTTCGAATACGCCGATCAGCATGAAGTTCTGGCGCTCTTGCTGGCGCGCGACGATCGCCTCGCGCTGAGGCACCAGCGCCTCGCGGTGCAGCCGAACGACCTCGCGCATGGCGGACACCACCTCGACGCCCTGGCGCACGCCGTTCTCGGCCGACAGTTCGGCGCGCTGAACGCGCGCAAGCGCTTCGGCCAGCTGCGCCTCGGCCTTGGCCAGGCGGGCCTGCCCCTGGTTGAAGATCGGCAGCTCGAGCGAGACCTCGGGGCCGCGCAGGCGTTCTCCCGAGGCTTCGGTCTCGCGCTCGTAACCGATTTCGCTGCCGCCGATCCAGCGCAGGCGGCGCGTGAGGCCCAGCGCGTCCGCCAGCACCCCGGCCTGCTGGCGCGCGGCCAGCAGCTCGAGATTGCCTTGCTTCGCCAGCGCCACCAGCGCATCGGCCTCGTCTTCGACCGGCACCGGCAGCGGCAGCGTGTCGCTGGCCTCCCAGCGGGTCTCCTCGCCGCGCAGGCCGAGCAGCGTATGCAGTTCGAGGCGATGCCGCGTGGCATCGGCGCGGGCGTGCAGGGCCTCGATGCGCGCCTGGCTGGCGGCCGCCTGTTCCTGCGCCAGCTGCAGCGCGCTGATGTTGCCCGCGGCGTGGAAACGCGCGGCCAGTTCGGCGCTGGCCTCGGTGCCCTCGGCCACGGCCTCGCGCATGCCGGCGACCTGGCGGGCGGTGACGTAGGCGTACCAGGCCGATTCGACCTCGGCGACCACGCCCAACACCGCGCCCGCGACGTCGTAGCGCGCGCGCTCGTAATCCTTGTTCGCCAGCCGCGCCTTCGCCGGCAACAGCAACAGGTCTAGCAGGGGCAGGGACGCACCGATCGTGCGGTTGTGGCCGCCGCCATCGATGGCCATGCGCTGCCAGGAAATCCGTGGGTTCTCGATTTCAACCGCCTCGAGCACCTCGGCGCGTGCCAGGCCCAGGCGCGCGTATTCCTCGCGCAGGTTCGGGCTGCGCAGCATGGCGACGCGCACGGCGGCATCGAGCGTCATCGGCTCGGACAACCAGCGGTCGATGGCGGCCGACTCGTCGGCGGGCGCGCCGACCGCCGACCAGTCCACGGCGGGGCCGCCGCGTTCGGCGAGCCATTCGGTGATCTCGGCATCGCGCGGCTGCGGCGCGAGCGTGCTGCAGCCGCCGAGGGCGGCGGCGAGGGCCAGCGCCAGGACGGCGCGGCCGGACATCGGGTTCATCGTCGGAATCTCCAACACCAGGGGACCGGCACGGGGCCGGCGATCCGGCGCGCGGCCGGAAACGGGCGTTGCGGGCGCGATGCCCGCGAAGCCTCAGGCGATGGGAGGTCGGAGCGAGGGCAGGGGGGCGGACGACGCGGCACCGGGCACCCGGCGCACCGGCGGGTCGCCCGCCGGTGGCGATACCCCGGGCAAGCCCCGGGCCGTCGCGAACAGGGAAGGCGCGTGCAGGCAATCGCAGCCGCAGTCGCCGCCGCCATCGTCGCAGCAGTCCGGGAGGTCGGCGGGCGCGGGCGCGGCATCGTCGCCATGGCAGGCGGGCATCGAAGGACCTGCGTCATCCATGGGCGCCACGACCGCCGCGGCTTCGTGGGCGTGTGCGTCCATCGCAAACGCCGGCAGGCCCTGGACCACCAGGGCCAGGGCGAGCAGGCATCGCAGGAGCAGGGCGCGCGGCATGGCCGGGATTCTACGCGTTTGGACTCAGTCGTCTGAACTCAGTCGTCTGACAGGCGCTTGAGGCTGTCGAGGCGGATGCCCTCGCGGACGACCGCCGCCGCCATGGCCGGGTGGGCGGCCATGCGGGCCCGCAGCGCCTCGCAGGCCGGACCCAGGCCCTGCGGGGCCACGGCCGCCGACCAGCGCAGGAAGACCGTCGTGTAGAACGCGAGGAAGCCGGAAGGTTCCCCGTCGCCCCAGGTACCGGCGGCCAGGCGCAGCTCCAGCTCGTCGTAGAAGGCGCGCAGCCGCTCCGCGGCCTTGGCCTTGAGGGCCTCGTGCACCGCCGGATCGTCGGCGAACCAGGACGGGATCCACAGGGCGCGGTACAGCGGATGGATGTCGCTGGACAGGCGCGAGACGGCGGCCATCTGCCTGGCGCGGGCCAGCGGGTCGGCGGCGAACAGGCCGGCGCTCGGGAACCGCCGGTCGAGCGTGTCGGCGATGGCGGTGACCTCGGTGACCGGCTGGCCATCCAGCGCCAGGGTCGGCACGCGGCCCTGGGGGTTCATCGCGAGGTACTGCGGGTCGAGCTGCGCCTTCCGGCGCAGGTCCACCTCGACCGGCGTGTACGGCGCGCCGATGTGCTCGAGCGCGGCATGCACGGCCAGGGAGCAGGCACCGGGGGAATAGAAAAGCACCAGGGCGTCGGACGTCGGGAGGCTCGCAGGTCAGGAGAGGTGGGGCCGGGCGGCATCCTGGACCTTGCCAGCGTGT
>VFQM010000636.1_pt1 | contig 36940 bp, 31 predicted proteins | sample 3512391 | NCBI WGS metagenome assembly VFQM01 (sample SAMN10412369, study PRJNA504923) | tailings metagenome | isolation source: Replicate 1 from Balatoc abandoned mine | place: Philippines
ACCGGCATCATCGCCGGTGGCCCGATGCGCGCGGTGTTCGAATCGCTGGGCGTTGACGATGTGGTGACCAAGTCGGTCGGCACCTCGAACCCCTATAACATGGTGCGCGCAACCTTTGAGGCGCTGGGTGAACAGACCAGCCCCAAATCGGTGGCGCAGCGCCGCGGCAAGAAGGTTTCGGACCTGCTGAAGCGCGGTGGCGCCTCGGTTAAGGTTGCCGAAGCCGAAGCCGCCGCTGTGACGGAGTAAGCAAGCATGGCCAAGATCAAGATCAAGCAGGTCGGTTCGCCGATCCGCCGCCCGTCGAGCCAGCGCAAGATCCTTGCGGGTCTGGGCCTCGGCAAGATGCACCGCGTCGTCGAGCTGGAAGACAGCCCCGAAGTGCGCGGCATGATCCGCAAGCTGCCGCACATGGTGGAAGTGGTCGAAGGCTAAACCCTTCGCCGCATGTATTTTAGCGCGAACATAGCGAAAGCGAGTGCAAGACAATGAAACTCAACGATCTTCGTGACAATGATGGCGCCCGCAAGGGCCGGATGCGCGTCGGACGCGGCATCGGCTCGGGCAAGGGCAAGACCGCCGGGCGCGGGCAAAAGGGCCAGAAGGCGCGCTCGGGCGTCGCCATCAACGGTTTTGAAGGCGGCCAGATGCCGCTGCACATGCGCATCCCGAAGCGCGGCTTCAACAATATCTTTGGCACCGACTATGCCATCGTCAATCTGGGCATGATCCAGAAGCTGGTCGATGCGAAAAAGCTCGATGCCAAGGCCGTGGTCGATCACGCCGCGCTTAAGGCCGCTGGTGTTGCCCGCGGCGGCAAGGACGGCGTACGCCTGCTGGCCAAGGGCGAGCTGACCGCGAAGCTGAACTTTGAGGTCGCGGGCGCTTCGGCGAGCGCGGTGGCCGCGGTCGAAAAGGCTGGCGGTACGGTCAAGCAGACCGCCAAAGCGCCGGAAGCCGCCGAAGGTTGACTATAGACGAAGGGGCGGGGCCGAAAAGCCACCGCCCCTTTCGCCATAATGCCGCTTCCCCCTTGCAACCGCGCCGTGGCATCCGCATTTAGGCGCAAAGGTCGCGCCGGGGTGGGGCCGCTAGCAAGTATCTAAGGACAAGCGTCGATGGCCTCTCGCGCCGATCAACTGGCTTCCAACATCAATTTCTCGAAATTCGGGCAGGCGACCGAGCTTAAGAACCGCATCTGGTTCACCATCGGCGCGCTGATCGTTTTCCGCTTCCTGTCGTTTGTGCCGCTACCGGGCGTCGATCCGGTTGCGCTGGCGCGGCTTTATGAACAGGCCGCTTCGGGCGGTGTGCTCGATATTTTCAACACCTTCTCGGGTGGCAGCCTCGAACGCATGAGCATCATTGCGCTCGGCGTCATGCCCTATATCACCGCGTCGATCGTGGTGCAGCTGGCCTCGGCGCTGTCGCCGACACTCGCCGCGCTCAAGAAAGAGGGCGAAAGCGGGCGCAAGAAGCTCAACCAATACACCCGCTACGGCACCGTCGCGCTCACCGCGATCCAGGGCTATTTTGTCGCGCTCAGCCTCGAAACATTGGGCCAGACATCGGGCATCAATGCGGTTATCGACCCCGGCATGATGTTCCGCATCTCGGCGGTGATCAGCATCGTCGGCGGCACCTTGTTCCTGATGTGGCTGGGCGAACAAATCACCAGCCGCGGTATCGGTAACGGCGTGTCGCTCATCATCATGGCGGGCATTTTGGCGCAGCTGCCGCGCAGCTTTGCGCAATTGTTCGAACAGGGCCGTTCGGGCGCGACCGGCGGCGGCACCATCCTCGCCGTGCTGATCGGCGCCGTAGCGATCATCGCCTTCATCAGCTTCATGGAGCGTGCGCAGCGCCGCGTGCTGGTGCAATATCCCAAGCGCGCGACGCAAAATGGCGTGATGCAGGCCGATCGCAGCCACCTGCCGCTCAAGGTCAACACCGCCGGCGTCATCCCGCCGATCTTTGCCAGCTCGCTCCTGCTGATGCCGTTGACCATTACGCAGCTGATGGGGCAGGGGGTCGACGGCGAAACGACGTCGGGCAGCTTCCTGATCACGCTCAACCAGCTGCTCGCGCACGGCCAGCCGCTCTATATGCTGCTCTATGGGCTCGGCATCGTCTTCTTCTGCTTCTTCTATGTCGCGGTGGTCTTCAATCCGGAGGAAACCGCCGACAATCTGAAACGCCAGAACGGCTTCATCCCCGGCATCCGTCCGGGCAAGAATACGGCGGCCTATCTCGACCATGTGCTTACCCGCATCACCGTGCTGGGCTCGGCCTATCTGGTCATCATTTGCCTGGTGCCCGAATATTTCATCGCGCAGGCGGGTCTGCCCTTTTACCTCGGCGGCACCAGCCTGCTCATCGTGGTCAACGTGACCATCGATACAATCACCCAGATCCAGAGCCATTTGCTCGCGCACCAATATGCCGACCTCATCAAGAAATCGAAGCTGAAGGGCGGCGCGGTCCGCCGTTGACGGCGGCGGCGCAGCGCGGCAGGACGGTATCGGGTTCTTGGGGGCGCATAGGGCATGACCATCGACATCATCCTGCTGGGTCCGCCCGGCGCGGGCAAAGGGACGCAGGCGGCGCGGCTGGTGGACGAACATGCCATGGTCCAGCTGTCGACCGGCGACATGCTGCGCGCGGCGGTGAAGGCGCGCATACCCATCGGGCTTCAGGCCAAAGCGGTGATGGACGCGGGCGAACTGGTCTCCGACGACATCGTCTCGGGCCTGATCGGTGAAAAGCTCGACAGTCTACCGCCCGGCACCTCGGTGATTTTCGACGGCTATCCGCGCACCGCGGCGCAGGCCGACGCGCTGGACGCCATCCTCAAATCGCGCGGGCGCAAGCTCGACCATGTCATCGAATTGGTGGTCGACGAAGACGCGCTGGTCGACCGCATCACGGGCCGCTTCACCTGCGGCACCTGCGGCGAAGGCTATCACGACCGGCACAAGCTGCCTGCAAAAGACGGCGTGTGCGACAAGTGCGGCGGCACCGACTTCAAACGCCGCCCCGACGATAATGAAGAAACCGTGCGCACGCGCATGGCCGAATATCGCGCCAAAACCGCGCCAATCCTGCCCATCTATGAAACGCGCGGCATCGTCGCGCGCGTCGACGGCATGGCCAGCATGGACGCAGTGGGCGCGGCGATCGAGGCGGTCATTCGCGGCTGAAGTTCAAAACGGGGGAGAATGATGATGGTTGGCCGGTTTCTGCTCGCAGCCTGCATCGCCGCTTCGCCCCTTCCTGCCGTAGCAAAAGTCATCGACCAATCCGATGTCGGCTTCACCGCCGCGCACAGCGCGCGCGTTGCCGCTTCGCCCGAAGACGTCTGGAAAATGCTCCGCGCCCCGCAAAATTGGTGGTCTGCCGAACATAGCTGGTCGGGCGATGCCGCCAATTTCTGGATGGACGCACAGGCGGGCGGCTGTTTTTGCGAAAAGCTGCCCGGCGGCGAAGGCATGATGGGCAGCGTCCAGCACGCGCGCATCCTCTTTGCCAAGCCCGGCGAATTGCTCCGCCTGTCGGGCGCGCTTGGCCCGCTACAGGGGGAGGCGGTCACTGGCACGCTGACCATCCAGATCAAGCCGATGGACGGCGGCAGTGTCATTCGCTTCGACTATGTCGTCGGCGGCTACATGCGCTTTAAGGTCGCCGACATCGCCCCCGCCGTCGATGGCGTCATCGGCCAGCAGCTCGCCGGTCTCGCCAAAGCGCTGGGCGGCGCGTTGCCCGCCGAGGGCGCGGCGGTGAAAGCGGAGGGCGATCTGGCCGACACCGCCAAGGCGCTGGAAGAGGCGGCGAAGAAGGAAGAGGAAGCGCCGGAGGAGTGATCCGGCCCGTTGGTGTGACACCGTAGCCCTGAGCTTGTCGAAGGGCGCATCGCCGGGATGAGCCGTTAGTGCGTTCCTACGCCACGGGCTTCGACAAGCTCAGCCCTGCGGTGTTCAACGCGCACTGCCCCCTACTTCCCCTTCAACCCCGCCAGCGCTGCAAAGGGCCCGGTCTGATCCTCGCGCAGCACGCCGCGCTCGGCCAAAATTCGGTCGGCGTCGGGGTGGCGCGGAAAGGGGTCGAGCGCCAGCGCCAGCGTCTGCACCGCCGCCTCGCCCACATCGACGCCGCCTGCCTCCAGCGGCATGATGTCCAGATCTTCATCACCCAGCTCCACCTCGGCCTCGGGTTCGCCCGGCAGGTCAAGCGCGGCGACGTAGCGCAGCGCAAAAGGGGCGGTGATGCTGGCGGGCACGGGCAGGCCGGTTGCGGCACAGGCCTGCACGACATCGGCGGTCAAGGTGCCGGTCAACCGCGCCCCTTCGGCCGTGGGTTCCAGAACCGCAGCAACCTCGAACCGGTCCAGCGTCTCCAGTCCCAGCCGCGTGGCAACGGCGGCGCGCTCGGCTTCGTTCGCGGCGAGCGTCAACGCGCCGCTGCGCCCGATCGCGTCCTGCGCCACCAGATAGGAAAATTCGCTCATGCGGGCAGCCGCTCGGCCGCGACCAGTTCGGCCGCCGGCATCGCCGCCAGCGCGGTGCGCAGCGCGGTCACTTCGGCCAGCACATGCGCGAGGGCCTCGGGCGCAGGCGCTTCGCCGCGATACAGGTTGCGCAGCAGCGCCGCCTCCATCGCCGCCGGGTCGCTGGCGCCAGCACGATAGGCGCCCAGCCGGCCCCCCAGCGCGCTCATAATCTGGCCGATCTGTTTGCCCACGATCAGGTCGCCAAAACCGATCTGGCGCATCTGTCCGTCCATATCGTCCACAAAAATCTCGGTCAGCAACACGCCGTCGCGGCCATGTTCAGGCGCTTCCTCGATGCGCAGCAGCACTTGGGCCAGCACCAGCGCCACCATGTCAAACCGCCCGTCGAGCGTATCAGCGACGCCGCCGCGCAGATACCAATGCTCCTCGCGCGCACGCGCAACGATGGCGTGCCACAGCGGGCGCAGCGCGTCGCGCGGGTCGGCGGTGCGGCGGAATAATCGATCAAACAGGGCCATGGCCCGCGCATAGCGATTTCCGGTCGGCAACGAAAGCCGTTCACAAAGCCGTTCACCGGGGCGACAAGCGGCTTGTGCGAGGGAAGCGCTTGCGGCTAAGCGGTGCGGTACCGCAGCGCGCCGCGCCGCACGGGAGAATTTGTTGATGCCTGCCAGCCGTTTTCGCACCGCCATCGTCGGCGGCCTGATCGCCACCACGTTGCTCAGCGGGTGCGCCCAATTGCGCGGGCGCCAGGGCTATGTCGTCGATCCGGTGCTGGCCGATTCGGTGACGGCGGGTGTCGACAACCGCGAATCGGTGGAAAAGACGCTGGGTCGCCCGACGTTCGTGGGTCAATTTTCGGACCGCGACTATTTCTATGTCGCGCGCGAAACCCGCCAGCTTGCTTTCGCCAACCCGCGCCCGGTGGCGCAGATTGTCATGCACGTGAAATTCGACGCGGCAGGCAATGTCACCGCCGTCGAGCGCACCGGCCTTGAAAATGTCGCGCGTTTGAGCCCCGAGGGCGACAAAACGCCGACGCTGGGCCGCGAACGCAGCTTCTTTGAAGATATCTTCGGCAACATCGGCGCGGTCGGCGCCGCCGGCGCAGGCGCGCCGCAGCAGTAACACGCAACCATTTTTTCGTCGTCCCGGGCTTGATCCGGGACAACAAGCCCGTGCCGTCTGTTATCCCGGATCAAGTCCGGGATGACGATATGGGGTCAAACCGCAATCCCCCCGGCCGCCAGCACCGCCAGCGTCACCAGTTCCGAAGCAGGCGAGGCCATCGTTGCGATCTGCACCGGATATTTCATGTTGAGCAGCATCGGCCCGACAATGGTGCCGCTGCCCAGCTCGCGCAGCAATTTGGCCGACAGGTTTCCTGATTGCAACCCCGGCATGATCAGCACATTGGCCGGCCCCGACAGGCGGCAGAAGGGGTAATTTTTCATCACATTGGGGTTGAGCGCCACGTCGGGCGCCATCTCGCCTTCATATTCGAACGCGGGATTGCGCGCGTCGAGCGCCCCCACCGCGCCGCGGATGCTGTCCAGCCAATTGCCCTCGGGATTGCCAAAGGTCGAATAAGAGAGGAACGCCACGCGCGGTTCGTGCCCCATCGCGCGCGCGACCATCGCGGTACGCTCGGCAATATCGGCGAGTTGCTCGGACGTCGGTCGCTCGTTGACCGTCGTGTCGGCCAGGAAGATGGTCTGGTGCTGCCCGACGAAAATATGCACCCCCAGCGGCGTTTTGCCCGCGGCGGGGTCGATCACGCGCTTCACCTCGCGCAGCGTCTGGGCATAGGTGCGCGTCACCCCGGTGATCATCGCATCGGCGAGGCCCATTTTCAGCATCAAGGCGGCAAAGGTGTTGCGGTCGCGGTTGACCATGCGCTCGCAGTCGCGCCGAAGGTAGCCGCGCCGCTGCAACCGCGCATAGAGCAGCTCGACCATTTCGGGCACATGCGGCGAATTGGTGCTGTTGTGAATCTCGAACGCCTCGGCGTCGGGCACGCCCATCTCCACCAGCCGCTCGCGCGTCCAGTCGCGCCCGACCAGCACGGGGATACCATAGCCGCCATCGCGGAACTGGATCGCGGCGCGCAGCACCACCTCTTCCTCGCCTTCCGCAAACACCACGCGTTTGGGGTTGGCCTTGGCGGCGTCATAGGCGAGCGTCAGCACCGACGTGGTGGGGTTGAGCCGCCCGCGCAGCGCGCGCGCATAGGCTTCGAAATCCTCGATCGGCTTTTGGGCAACGCCCGAATCCATCGCCGCCTTCGCCACCGCGCACGGCACAATTTCCATGAGGCGCGGGTCGAACGGCGAGGGGATGATATAATCGGGGCCAAAGCTCGACGCGCGCCCGCCATAGGCCGCCGCCACTTCCTCGGGCACCTGCTGGCGCGCCAACTCGGCAATGGCGTGCGCGGCGGCAATTTTCATCGCATCGTTGATGCCCGTCGCGCGCACATCCAGCGCACCGCGAAAGATGAAGGGGAAGCACAGGACATTGTTGACCTGGTTGGGATAATCCGACCGCCCCGTCGCAATAATCGCATCGGGCCGCGCCGCGCGCGCATCGGGCGGGGTAATCTCGGGGTCGGGATTGGCCATCGCGAAAATGATCGGCGCGGCCTTCATATCCTTGACCATCTCGGGCTTCAGCGCGCCCGCCGCCGACAGGCCCAGGAAGATATCGGCGTCGACCAGCGCTTCGGTCAAGGTGCGCGCCTTGGTGGGAATGGCATGCGCCGATTTCCACTGGTCCATGCTCTCGGTGCGGCCCTGATAAATCACGCCCTTGCGGTCGCACATCGTCACATTTTCGTGGCGCACGCCCATGGCTTTCATCAGCTCGGTGCAAGCGATGGCGGCCGCGCCCGCGCCATTGACGACGACCTTGACGGTGCCCAGATCGCGCCCGGTCAGGAAACAGGCGTTGATAATCCCGGCGGCGGAAATGATCGCGGTGCCATGCTGGTCATCGTGGAACACGGGAATGTTCATGCGCTCGCGCAGCGCTTGCTCGATGATGAAGCAATTGGGCGCGGCAATATCTTCCAGATTGATGCCGCCAAAGCTCGGCTCGAGCAGCGCGACGGCGTCGATAAACGCCTGCGGGTCCTCGGTCGCGACCTCAAGGTCGATCGAATCGACGTCGGCAAAGCGCTTGAACAGCACCGCCTTGCCCTCCATCACCGGTTTCGACGCCAGCGCGCCAAGGTTACCGAGCCCCAATATCGCGGTGCCATTCGAAATCACCGCGACCAGATTGCCCTTGGCGGTATATTCATAGGCGGCGGCAGGGTCCTCGGCGATGGCGCGCACCGGCACCGCGACGCCGGGCGAATAAGCAAGGCTCAAATCGCGCTGCGTCGCCATCGGCTTGGACGCAATAATCTCGATTTTCCCCGGCCGCCCGGTGGCATGGTAAAGGAGCGCCTCGCGGTCCGAAAACTGCACCCTGCTCTCGTCGCTCATCGCCCCGCTCCCGTTTCACCGCGCCGTAAAGCGACCCTATGACTGCGATGTGGCAAGGGCAAGGGGGGCAGGCACGCCGAACATGGGAACAGGCTATTGCATGTCCCTTTCCCAATCGTCCCGCACTTGATGCGGGGCTTGGCTTTCCTTTCCGCTCTAGCCGCCAAATAACAGCCCAGCCCCGCGTCAAGCCCGGGGCGACGCGAGGATTGATGCCCCAACCTTTGCCTCTGCCGCCCGAGGCCGCTAAGCAGAACGCCCATGGCCGCTGCCCCGCCTTTAACTGCCCCCACAACCGCGCCCGCGACTCCCATGATGGCGCAATATTGGGCTCTCAAGGCCGAGGCGCCCGATTGCCTGCTCTTCTATCGCATGGGCGATTTTTTTGAGCTGTTCTTTGACGATGCCAAGGCTGCCGCCGCGACGCTCGACATCGCGCTCACATCGCGCGGCGAGCATGGCGGCGAAGCGGTGCCGATGTGCGGGGTGCCGGTGCATGCGGCCGAAAGCTACCTCGCGCGCCTCATCCGCGCCGGGCACCGCGTGGCGATTGCCGAACAGGTTGAAACGCCTGCCGAAGCCAAAGCGCGCGGCGGCTCCAAAGCGCTGGTCGCGCGCGCCATCGTGCGCTTTGTCACGGCAGGCACGCTGACCGAGGAGACGCTGCTCGAGGGGCGCAGCGCCAACCGCCTTGCCGCGCTCGCGACCATTGCGGCCTCGGGTGAAACCGCCATCGCCGCCGCCGACATATCGACCGGCCAGTTCGAAGTGGTGCGCTGCGACGCCGCCCGCATCGAGGCCGAACTCGCGCGCCTCGCCCCCAGCGAAATCCTTATCGCCGACGGGACCGACGCGCCCGCCGCTTTCACCGAACGCGCCGTCACCCGCCCCGCCAGCGACTTTGCCAGCGCGCGCGGCGAGGCGCGGCTGAAAGATCGTTTTGGCGTCGCCACGCTCGACGGTTTCGGCGATTTTACCCGCGCCGAGCTCGCCGCGATGGGCGCGCTTACCGCCTATCTCGATCATGCCGCGCGCGGGTCCCGCACCTTCCTGCAAGCGCCGGTGCGCATCGCGAGCGAGCGCGTGATGGCCATCGACGCCGCCACGCGCGACAGCCTTGAACTCACGCGCACCATGGCGGGGGCCCGCGCGGGCAGCCTGCTCGCCGCCATCGACCGCACGGTGACGGCGGGCGGCGCGCGCCAGCTGGCCGATGATATATCCGCGCCGCTCACCGACATGGCGGCGATCACCGACCGGCTCGATCTGGTTGACTGGTTCGCGCGCGACAGCCTGCTGCGCGCCAACATCCGCGATGCGCTGCGTGCGCTGCCCGATGCGGCGCGCGCGATGGGGCGGCTGGTGGCCGGACGGGGGGGTCCGCGTGACCTCGCTCAGCTGCGCGATGCGCTGGGCGGCGCGCGGCGGCTGCGCGAACAATTGGGGGCGCTCGCCGAACGGCCCGCGCTGCTCGACGCCCTCCTCCCCGCGCTCGATGGCCATGGTGCGCTCGTCGACGAACTCGCGCGCGCGCTGGTGGACTCACCCCCACTCGACGCGAGCCAGGGCGGCTATATCGCCGAAGGGTACGACCATGCCCTCGACGCGCTGCGCCTCGCCGCGCGCGACGGGCGGCAGGCGATTGCCGCGCTGGAGTCCGATTACCGCGCGCGCACCGGCATCGCGGGGCTCAAGATCCGCCACAACGGCGTGCTCGGCTATCATGTCGAGGTGTCGGCGAAGGCCGCCGACGCGCTGATGGCGCCAACGTCGGGCTTTACGCACCGCCAGACGCTCGCCGGGGTGGTGCGCTTCAATGCGCCCGATCTGCACGAGGCCGCGCTGCGTGTGACGCAGGCCGGCGCGCACGCCCTTGCCGCCGAAGCCGCGCATCTCGAGGCGCTCACCAGCCTCGCCGTGGCGCGGCGCGAGGCGATTGCCAAAAGCTGCGACGCGCTCGCGCGCCTCGATGTTGCGGCGGCGCACGCTGATCATGCGATGACGCATGGCTGGTGCCGCCCTGCGCTCACCCACGATGCCGACCTTGCCGTCACCGGCGGCCGCCATCCGGTCGTCGAAGCGGCGCTCGCGGCGCAAGGCGCGCCCTTCGTTCCCAATGACCTTTCGCTGTCCGAAAGCGACCGACTGTGGCTCGTCACCGGCCCCAATATGGGCGGCAAATCGACCTTTCTGCGCCAGAATGCGCTCATCATCGTGCTGGCGCAGGCGGGCGCCTTTGTGCCCGCCAGCCAAGCCACCATCGGGCTCACCGACCGGCTGTTCAGCCGCGTCGGGGCGAGCGACAATCTCGCGCGCGGGCGCTCGACCTTCATGGTCGAAATGGTCGAAACCGCCGCCATCCTCGCGCAGGCAACGCCGCGCAGCTTCGTGATTTTGGACGAAGTTGGACGCGGCACCTCAACTTACGACGGCCTCGCGCTCGCCTGGGCGGTGGTCGAGGCGGTGCATGAGGTAAACCGCTGCCGCTGCCTGTTCGCCACCCATTATCATGAACTCACCCGCCTGGCCGAAAGCTTGGACGCGCTCTCGCTCCACCATGTCCGCGCGCGCGAATGGCAGGGCGATCTGGTGTTGCTGCACGAGGTCGCCGACGGCCCCGCCGACCGCAGCTATGGCCTTGCCGTCGCGCGCCTCGCGGGCGTGTCCCCCCGCGTCGTCCACCGCGCCGAAGCCGTGCTCGCCAAGCTCGAGGCGGGGCGCGCTGCGACCGGCGGGCTGGCGGCTGGCCTCGACGACCTCCCCCTCTTCGCCGCGACCATTTCTGAAGCGACTGCTACAAAGCCCGACACGCTGCGCGACACTTTAGCCAACATCCACCCCGACACCCTCACCCCGCGCGAGGCGCTGGACCTGCTCTACCAGCTCAAAGCGCTGGCGGACGACGCATGACGCTCGACCGCTTCGCCAGCCTCGACAACCGCCGCGCGCTGATCGACCGGCGCGCGCTCGCCGAAGCGCTGGAGGCTGCCGCCGCCAATGTGCGGCATGGCAGCGCGCGGCGGCGCGTCCTCGTGCTCACGCTCAAGGAAGCGCTCGACGCCGGGCGCGCCGAGGTCGCGCGGCGACTCGACGACGCGCCCACCGCCGGGCGCGCGGTGGCGCTGGCGCAGACCTTTCTGATCGACCAGATCATCCGTCTGACCCATGATTTCGTCATCACCCACATTTATCCGTCGGGCAACCGCTCGGCGGGCGAACATATCGCGCTGATCGCGGTCGGCGGTTATGGCCGCGCCGAGCTGTGCCCGCATAGCGACGTCGACATCGGCTTCATCACCCCGTTCAAACAAACCAGCTGGACCGAACAGGTCATTGAAGCGATGCTCTACACGCTGTGGGATCTGGGGCTGAAGGTCGGCCATTCATCGCGCTCGGTCGACGAGATGATCCGCGCTGCGCGCGATGATTTGACGGTGCGCACGGCCTTGCTCGAGGCGCGCTTTATCTGGGGCGACCGCGCGCTCTATGAAATGGCCTCGGCGCGTTTTGCCGCCGAAATAGTGGCGGGCAATGCCAAGGCGTTCGTCGCCGACAAGCTGGCCGAGCGCGACGAGCGCCACATCAAGATGGGCGATTCGCGCTATGTCGTCGAACCCAATGTGAAGGAGGGCAAGGGCGGCCTGCGCGACCTCCACACGCTGCTCTGGATCGGCAAATTCATCCATCAGGTGCGCGCCGCGCCCGAACTGGTCGACGCCGGGCTGCTAACGGCAGGCGAGCTTCGCCAATTTGCGCGTGCCGAAAACTTCCTGCTCGCGGTGCGCTGCCACCTCCACCTCATCACCGGCCGTACCGAAGATCGGCTGACCTTTGACGTCCAGCGCGAGATTGCCGAACGGATGCGTTTTGCCGCGCGTCCCGGCAAAAGCGCGGTCGAACGCTTCATGCAGCTTTATTTTCTGCACGCCAAAGTCGTGGGCGATCTGACCGGAACCTTCCTTGCCCACCTTGATGATCAGCAGGCCGCCCGTGGGCGGCGGTTTCTGCCGACGATGTTCCGCCGTCCGGCCAAACTCGGCAGCTTCGTGCTCGACCGCGGGCGGCTGGCGCTGCCCTCAGACGATCATTTTGTTGAAGACCCCGTGCGCCTGCTCGAAATTTTTGCGCTCGCCGACAAACATGGGCTGGAGGTGCATCCCGCCGCCATGCGCCAGGCGCGCCACGATGCGCGGCTGATTGACCAGGTGGTGCGGCGCGATGCGCGTGCCAATGCGCTGTTTCTTGACGTTCTGACGTCACCGCGTGACCCCGAAACGGTGCTGCGCTGGATGAACGAGGCTGGTGTGTTCGGCCGCTTCATTCCCGATTTCGGCCGCGTCGTCGCGCAGATGCAGTTTGACATGTATCATCACTACACCGTCGATGAACATACGATCCGCGCCATCGGCCTGCTCGCGCGGATCGAGGCGGGCAAGCTCAAGGGCGATCATCCCTTGTCCAGCGTGATTATGGCGCAGATTCAGTCGCGCCGTGCGCTTTATGTCGCGGTCCTGCTGCACGACATCGCCAAGGGACGCGGCGGCGACCATAGTGTGCTGGGGGCCGAACTGGCACTCACCCTGTGCCCGCGCCTTGGCATGACGGCGGCCGAAACCGAAACCGTATCGTGGCTGGTGCGCTATCATTTGCTCATGTCGGCGACCGCCTTCAAGCGCGATCTGGCCGATTTCAAGACCATTCTCGATTTCGCGGGCGCGGTGCAATCACCCGAGCGGCTGCGCCTGCTGTTGGTGCTCACGGTGGTCGATATCCGTGCGGTCGGGCCGGGGGTGTGGAATGGCTGGAAACGCCAATTGCTCAGCGAGCTCTATGATGCGGCCGAAGAAGTGCTGCGCCTTGGCCACAAACAGCGCGGGCGCGAAGCGCGCATTGTGGCCAAGAAAGAGGCGGCGGCCGAGCGGCTGGCGCTCGCGCCGGGGGCCTTTGATGCGCTCGCGAAGCGCCTCCCCGAAAGCTACTGGATCGCCGAATCGGTCGATGTCATCGCCGCCAACTTGCGTCACATGCTCGCCCATCCCGGCGCGGCACTCGCGGTCAGCGCAATCCCTGACGCCGATCGCGGCGCGACGCTGGTGATGGTGCTCGCCGCCGACCATCCGGGACTGTTCTACCGCATTGCCGGCGGTATCCATCTGGCGGGCGGTAACATCATCGATGCCCGCATCCACACCACGCGCGACGGGATGGCGCTCGACAATTTCCTGGTACAGGATCCCTTGGGCCGCCCCTTTGCCGATGATCGCCAGATCGAACGGCTGTCGCGCGCGATCGATGACGCGCTCGCCAACCGCCAGAAATTGCTGCCCAAACTTGCCGCCAAACCGCTGCCGCGCACCCGCGCCGAAACCTTCCGCATCGCGCCCAATGTGCTCATCGATAACAAGGCGTCGAACCGCTTTACCGTGGTCGAGGTGAATGCGCAGGACCGCCCGGCGCTGCTCAACCAGCTTGCCTATGCGTTGTTCCAGTCCAAGGTCACGGTGCATAGCGCGCACGTCGCCACCTATGGTGAGCGCGCGGTCGACGTTTTCTATGTCACCGACTTGCTGGGCGGGAAAATCGACAGCGGTGCGCGCGTCAGGACGCTCGAAAAGCGCCTGCTCGAAGCGGCCGTCGGGGTCAGCGAGTCGGTGGCGGCCTAGCTACGCAGCACGGCCCCCACCTTCGCCGCCGCCGCCACCACCGCGTCGCTGATCGCTTTCAGCTCGGCGTCGGTGAAGCTCTTCTCTGCCGGTTGCAGCACCACTTCGACCGCCAGCGACACTTGCCCGTCGGGCACGCCCGCGCCGGTGAAACGGTCGAACAGCCGCGCCGCGACAATATGCGCTTTGTCCGCGCCCTTGACCGTGCGCACCAGATCGCCAGCCGCCAGCGCATCGGGGGCGAGGAAGGCAAAGTCGCGCGTCACCGCCTGCAGCGTGGGCGGGGTGAAGGGCGCGCGCATGAAGCCAGTCGACCGCTTGGCGGGGATGGCATCGAGGAAAATCTCGGCCACCGCGGCCGGACCGGCCAGATCAAACGCCTTGGCGGTCGCGGGATGCAGCATGCCGAACGCCGCCAACACCGTCTTGGGCCCCAGCCGCAGCGTCGCCGACTGGCCGGGGTGATAATACGTGCCAGCATCCCCCATCACCTGCAAATTGTCGGTTGGCGCGCCGGCCGCTGCCAGCAGCGCTAGCACCTCTGCCTTCACGTCAAAGGCGTCGAAGCGGCTTGCCTTGCCACTAGCCCAGCCGCGCGGCGTCTTGTCGCCGCCCAGCAGCAGGCCCAGCGTCAACCGCTCGTCGCTCGTTCCATCATTCTTGCGAAAATAGCGCCGCCCAATCTCGAACAGCCGCACGCTCGATGCGCCGCGATCCGCATTGCGCTGCGCCGCCATCAACAAGCCGGGCAGCAGCGACGGGCGCATCACCTTCAAATCTTCGCTGATCGGATTGGCCAGCGACCATTCCCCACCACCAAAGGCGGCCGCCGCACTTTCGGGCAGGAAAGACCAGGTGATCGCTTCGTTCAGCCCGCGCGCCGCCGCCGTGCGCCGCACACGCCTTTCGACCTTCTGCATCGGCGTGGCAGTGGGTTTGGCGACACCTTCTGCGCGCGGCAGCGGAGCCGACGGCACATGGTCAAAGCCGACAATGCGCGTCACCTCCTCGACCAGATCGGCTGAGCCATCCATGTCGCGCCGCCAGCTGGGGATGGTGACCGACCAATTGGCATCGACGCCAAAACCCAGCGATTTCAAGATGGCGGCCTGCTGCTCGGCAGGGACTTCAATCCCGCCAAGCCGCGTGCAATGCGCGGGATCATAGCTTAGCGACCGCGTTTCAACCGGCGGCGCACCCGCGCGCACCACATCGCTCGCTGTCCCGCCGCAAATGTCGATGATCAGCGCGGTGATAATCTCCAATCCATCGTCCAGAAACGCAGGATCTACCCCGCGCTCGAACCGCGTCCGGGCATCGCTGGTCAGCCCCAGCGCCTGCCCGGTCCGCGCAATATGTTCGGGCGTGAAATAGGCGACTTCGAGCAGTACGTCGGTCGTGGCCTCGCTGCACCCCGAATGCTCGCCGCCCATGATGCCCGCAATGTCGTGTACGCCGCTATCGTCGGCAATCACGGTCATCGCCGATGTCAGAGCATATTGCTTGCCATTCAGCGCGGTGACCATCTCGCCGTCGCGCGCGCGCCGCGCGACCACCGCGCCGGTCAGCTTGGCAAGGTCATAGGCATGGCTGGGCCGGCCATGGTCGAGCATCACATAATTGGTGATATCGACCAGCGCCGAAATCGGCCGCTGGCCCGCGCTTTTCAGCCGCGCCTGCATCCATGCCGGCGACGCCCCATTGGTCACGCCCTTGATGACGCGGCCATAGAAAGCGGGGCAACCTTCGGCGTCATCGGTGCGGATTTCGGTGGGGCAGGGGAATTGCCCGGCGACCGGCGCGACTGATAGCGGCTTCAGCGTCCCCAGTCCCGCTGCGGCCAGATCGCGCGCGATGCCGCGCACGCCCATACAATCCTGCCGGTTGGGGGTCACCGCCACGTCGATCACCGGATCGTTCAATTGCGCATAGTCGCTGAATGCCGTCCCCACTGGCGCGTCGGCAGGCAGCTCGATGATGCCGTCATGATCATCGCCCAGCTCCAGCTCGCGCGACGAACACATCATCCCGTTCGATTCGACCCCGCGAATGGCGGCCTTGCGCAGTACCATCCCGTTCGCCGGCACCACTGCGCCTTCGCGTCCGAACACGCCGATCAGGCCCGCGCGCGCATTCGGCGCGCCGCACACGACCTGCAACGGCACGCCATCGCCTTGATCGACCGTCAGCAGCTGCAATTTGTCGGCCTGCGGATGCGGCGCGGCGGTCAGCACGCGCGCGACGGTAAAGCCCTTCAGCTTCTCCGCCGGATTTTCAATCCCCTCCACCTCCAGCCCGATGCGGTTGAGCGTGTCGGCGACCGCCTGAATATCGGCGTCGGTGTCCAGATGGCTCTTGAGCCAGCTCAGCGAGAATTTCATGCGCCGACCCCCCCGCTGAGCGTGGGCACATCGAGCGCGCCAAAACCATAATGGCCGAGCCAGCGCATATCGCCGTCGAAAAAGGCGCGCAGGTCATCCATGCCATATTTCAGCATCGCTAGCCGGTCGACGCCGGTGCCAAACGCGAAACCCTGCCATTCGTCGGGGTCGAGCCCGCAGGCGGCGATGACTTTGGGGTGCACCATCCCGCTGCCCAGCACTTCCATCCAGCCTTCACTGCCGCCGATGACGCGTTTGCCGTTCACCAGACTATAGCCGACATCAACCTCCGCCGACGGCTCGGTGAAGGGGAAATAGCTGGGGCGGAGCCGCAGCACGACATCGTCGCGCTCGAAAAAGGCCTTGAGGAACGTCTCGAGTGTCCATTTGAGATGCCCCAGCGTGATGCCGCGGTCGATCACCAGCCCCTCGATCTGATGGAACATCGGCGTATGCGTCGCGTCGCTGTCGCTGCGGTAAACGCGGCCCGGCGCAATGATGCGGATTGGCGGCTGCTGCGTCATCATGGTGCGGATCTGCACCGGCGAGGTGTGGGTGCGCAGCAACATCTTATGGTTGCTGCCTGCTACATCCGGGAAATAGAAAGTATCGTGCATCGCCCGCGCCGGGTGCGTTTCGGGAATGTTGAGCGCGGTGAAGTTGTGCCAGTCGTCCTCAATCTCGGGGCCTTCGGCGACGGCAAAGCCCATGTCGGCGAAAATTTCGGCGAGCTCGTCCATCACTTGGCTCACCGGATGCACCGACCCGCGCGGGGCTTCGGGTGCAGGCAGCGTCAGGTCAACGCGCTCGGACGCAAGGCGCGCTGCAAGGTCGGCGGCCTCGAGTTCCGCTTTGCGCGCGGCGAGGGCAGCGGTAACCGCTTCGCGCAGTCCGTTGATGCGGGGGCCTTCGGCCGAACGCTCCTCGGGCGTCATTCCGCCCAGCGACTTCAGCAGCGCCGACACGCTGCCTGCCTTGCCCAGTGCCTCGATGCGGATCGCTTCGACCGCGTCCAGGCTGTCCGCTGCGCCGATACGCGCGACCAGATCAGTTTGCATTTGCCCCAGGTCTGTCATCACTATCTTCTCGCTGTGCTTGGGCCACATAAGCGAAAGGGCGCGAACGGCAACTGCCGTCCACGCCCTTGTGCGCATTCTAACAAAGTTTGCGTTATGCCGCTTTCGGCAACGCAGCCTTCGCCTGCGCGATGATGGTGGTAAACACCGCGCCTTCGTTCATGGCGAGGTCGGCCATGACCTTCCGGTCGAGCTCGATCCCGGCCAGCTTCACGCCGTGCATGAACTGCGAATAGGTGAGGCCCTCGGCGCGCACCGCAGCGTTGATCCGCTGGATCCACAGCGCGCGGAAATTCCGCTTCTTAACCTTGCGGTCGCGATAAGCATATTGTCCGGCCTTTTCGACGGCCTGGCGGGCGATGCGGATGGTGTTCTTGCGGCGGCCATAAAAGCCCTTCGCCTGTTCCAAAATCCGCTTGTGCTTGGTGCGCGTCGTGGTGCCGCGTTTGATGCGTGACATGGGTGCGCGCTCCTTATTTCAGGCCGTATGGCGCCCACAGGCGCACATGGCCCGCATCGGCATCGCTCAGCACGCTGGTGCCGCGATTGGTGCGGATATATTTGGAATTGTGGCTGATCAGGCGGTGGCGCTTGCCGGCGACGCCGTGCTTCACCTTGCCCGTCGCGGTGAATTTGAAGCGCTTCTTCACACCGCTCTTGGTCTTCATCTTGGGCATTTCGGTCTCCTTGTTCTGGGACAATCTCGACCGGCCCTGGCAGCCCTTGTAGCCAGGCAGGTCATCACGCGATCGTCGGCGAAGCGGGGCCGTTAGCGAAGCATGCGCCGAAATGCAAGCGATTCGGCGCTTTATGGCCCTCCGTTGCTCGGCGCTTGCTTACCACGCTACCCGCGCTAGGACTGGCGGCAATGATTTCGTCCATCCAGCGCTCCCCCGCATGACCGCCAAGGCACCGATCCCGGCCAAAGGTGACCCGCCGCAGCCGCTGTTCGACGGCCCCGCGCGCGCCGAAGTGGAGAGCGGGGCGCTCGCCGATCCTTGGCTGGCCGACGGTGATCTGGTCGACCCCGCCTATGCCGAAACAATCGCCAATGAAGGCTTGCAGACCAGCCTGCCCGAGGTGCCCCCGCCACCACCTACGCCGCGCTGGCTGGAGGATTTCTTCGATTGGCTGGACGATGTCTTCAATGGCATCGGCAATTTCTTTGAAGCCACCGGGGTCGGGCTGACCTATGTGCTCTGGGGCCTTGCGGCGCTGCTCGTCCTGTTCATCGCCTATCGCCTGTTCCCGGGCTTTGCCGACTGGGCTAACGCGCTGTTCGGGCGCAAGGTCGAGGAAGCCGAACCCGAGCAAGGCTTGGCCGAAGCTAGCGCCGCGCGGGCGCGCCTCGCTGATGCCGACGCACTCGCGGCCGAAGGGCGCTTTGCCGAGGCGGTGCATCTGCTGCTCTACCGCAGCGTCGATGATATCGCGGCGCGGCGTCCGGGTCTCGTCAAACCAGCGATCACCTCGCGCGATCTGGCCGCCTCGCGCGACTTGCCGGGGATTGCGCGCAGCGCCTTTGCCCGCATCGCCGGCGCGGTGGAGGTCAGCCTGTTCGGCGGCCAGCCGGTCGATGCCAATGTGTGGGGCGAATGCCGCGCGGCCTATTCGCAGCTGACTGTTCCCAAGGCGTGGGCCACCGCATGAGCGCCGATACCGCCCGCACCCCTTTCGACCCGCGCGTTATCGGCGCGGTGGTGGTCATCGGTGTCATCGGCTTCATCGCCATGTGGGCGCTGATGGCGCTGGGGCCGCAGCTGTCGGCGGGCAACAATGCACAGGGCCACGCGCTGTCGAAGGGCGTTGCAGGCTATGCCGGGATCGTCGATTTTGCTGAACGCGCCGGGATGGCGGTCGATGTGCGGCGTGAGGTTGAGGATGCAGGGCTGGGCGGCGAGCCAACGCTGCTGGTGCTAACGCCTGACCAGGGCAGCGAGGCCGACGAAATCGCAGCATTGATCAAAGCGCACGATCGTGACCCGGTGCTGATCATTTTGCCCAAGTGGCAATCCATTGCGCATCCGCAGCGCAAGGGCTGGACCGGTATCGCCTTTCCGGTCACCGCGCGCAAAGACATGCTGGATAAAGCTGGTATCGGCGGCATTGGCAAGCCACGCATCGCGCCGCTGACAGCGCCGGTGCAAACCAATTTTACCCAGCCAGGCAATCGCCGCGCCGCCGTGACCCTGGCGGCGGGCAACTGGCAACGCATGGTGCCAGGGCCGCGCAACAGCAGCTTGCTCGCGATGCCAGGCAGCGATGAGGCGTTGCTAGTGCGAAGCGCCAACCGCCGCCTCTATGTCCTCACCGACCCCGATCTCGTCAACAATTTCGCCTTTGCCAGCCGTGAACGCGCGCGCACCGCGCTGAGCATACTTGATCTGGTGGCCGAAGATGGCGACGCCACCGGAATCGCCTTTGACGTAACATTGAACGGGCTGGGCGGCGGCAGCGGGTTCCTGCGCCTCGCCTTTGTCCCGCCCTTCATCGGCATCACCGCCTGCCTCATCGCTGCGGGGCTATTTGTGTTGTGGCAGGCCGCGGCGCGTTTTGGCCCGGCGCGCGTGCCTGCGCGTGCCATTCCCATTTCCAAGCGCGCGCTCATCGAAAGCAGCGCCGAACTGGTCGCACAGACGCGGCGCGAGGCCGATGGCGCCGATGCCTGGCTCCGCGGCCAGCGCGAGGCGCTGGCGCGCGCGCTTCACGCGCCGCCGGGGCTCGAAGGTGCGGCGCTTGATGACTGGATCGACCGCCGCCGCCCCGCTCAGGACGGGCGTGAGGGCTTTGCCGCGCTCGCCCGCCGCCTGCCGCTGGCCCGAAATAGTAACGAACTACTGGGGCTCGCCCGCGCCCTGCATGGCATCAGAAAGGATTTGCTGCGTGAGCATTGAGAATATCGACGGTGTCGCCCGGCTCGCGGGCCAATTGCGCGCCGAAGTGGGCAAGGCTGTGGTCGGACAAGACGCGCTGGTTGACATGGTCAGCATCGCGCTGCTCGCGGGCGGCCACTGCCTGCTCGAAGGGCCGCCGGGCACCGCCAAAACGCTGCTTGCCCAATGTTTTGCGCGCGCCGCGGGTCTGGGTTTCGGGCGCATCCAATTCACCCCCGATCTGATGCCGGGTGACATTTTGGGGTCGAACCTGTTCAATTTTCAGACCTCGACCTTCACGCTTACCAAGGGGCCGATTTTCACCGAACTGCTGCTCGCCGACGAGATCAACCGCACCCCGCCCAAGACGCAGGCCGCGCTCTTGGAAGCGATGCAGGAGCGCCGCGTTACCATCAACGGCGAAGCGCACAGCCTAAGCCCGCGCTTCACCGTGCTCGCGACGCAAAACCCGATTGAGCAGCAGGGCGTCTACCCGCTGCCCGAGGCGCAGCTTGACCGATTCTTGTTCAAACTGATCGTCGGCTATCCCGATGCTGCCGAGGAGCGGCGGATCGTTGCCGAGCATGGTGGGCGTTTCAAGGCGCCTGCAGCGGGCGATTTTGGGGTCACGCAAATTGCCGATGCCGCGGCCATCGCTTCTGCCATCGATGTGGTCGCCAAGGTGCGGCTCGCCGATGAAATTGTCGACTATATCGTGCGCCTCGTCCGCGCGACGCGCGCCACGGCGGATCTGGAATGCGGGGCGTCCCCGCGCGCCGCCAGCCTGCTGGCGCGCGCCGCCTGCGCGAGCGCAGCGATCGACGGGCGCGACTATACCATCCCCGACGATGTCAAACGCCTCGCGGGCAATGTTCTGCGCCACCGCTTGATCCTGTCGCCGGCGGCCGAAATCGACGGGCGCAATGTCGAAACGGTGGTGGAAGAACTGGTGAACGCGACCGAGGTGCCGCGTTGATCCTGCCCACTCCGCTTGCGATCCTGCTGCTGCTTGCGGGCGCGCCGGTGGCGCTGGGGCTGGGGCTCATCCGGCCCGACCTGTGGCTGCTGGCGCTGCTGTGGATCGGCGTGATTGCAGCACTGATGCTGGTCGATGCGCTCGTTGCGGCCGACCTTAACCGCATGTCCGCCGACCTGGGTGCCCCGCGCAGCGTCGGCATCGGCGATCCCTTCAACCTCTTGGTGCGCTTGTCCACGCCCGGCGGGCGCTGGAAGCCGGCCAAGATCGATATCGCTATGGCGGTCGATGCGCGGCTCGACCCCGGCGGGCGGATCGCAGGGACGGGTTATCCCGCCGAAGCTCCGGGCGGGGCCGGGCTGACCTTGGTCAAGAATTTCACGCTCAGCGCGGCGCGGCGCGGCACGGCGCGTATCGACGGGCTGTGGCTGCGCTGGCGCGGCCCCTTGGGCCTCGCCATCGTCCAGCGCCGCTATGCCGAACACCGCGAAATCGCCGTGCTGCCCAGCTTGCGCAGCGTGCGCGAAGACGGGCTCAAACTCTTCCGCCGCGACGCGCAATTTGGCCTGCGCCAACAAATGCTGGTGGGTGAGGGCAGCGAATATGAGGCGCTGGGCGAATATCAGCCGGGCATGGACCGGCGCAGCATCGACTGGACCGCCTCGGCGCGCCATGTGAAATTGCTCGCCAAGGAATATCGCATCGAACGCGACAACCGGCTGGTGCTCGCCATCGATGCGGGGCGGACGATGAGCGAGCCGGTCGATGGCATGCCGCGCGTTGACCGTGCGGTGTCGGCGGCGCTGCTGCTCGCCTTTGTCGCCTTGAAGATGGAGGACCGGGTCAGCCTGTTCCACTTCGCCGCCAAGCCCGGTGGGTCGACGCCGGTGCTGGCGCACAGCAGCGATTTTCCGCTGTTGCAGGCGGCCGCCGCGCGCATCGATTATGCGCATGAGGAGAGCAATTTCACGCTGGCTTTGGCAACCCTTGGGGCGCAGCTCAACCGCCGTTCGCTGATCGTGCTGTTCACCGAATTCACCGATCCGACCAGTGCCGAATTGATGATCCGCGCTGCCGGTCGGCTGGTGAAACAGCATAGATTGCTTTGCGTGGTGCTGAAAGATGCCGAACTGGAAGCGGTTGAACGGATGGAGCCCACCGAGCCCGCCGATCTGGTGCGCACCAATGTCGCCGCCGCGCTGCTGCGCGATCGCCGCATCGTCATCGCGCGGCTGCAGCGCATGGGCGTCGACGTGGTCGAAGTGGCGCACGACCGCGTCTCGAGCGGCGTGCTCGATGCGTGGATGGCAATCAAAAAGGCTGGTAGCTTATGAGCAGTGTTGCCGTCCCCGCCTTCTCCGCCAGCCGCTTTCGCGCCGAGCGCGAGGGCGACTGGATCGAATTCGACCGGCTGCTCACGCGGCTGGAAAAAGGCTCGGCATCGTCGCTCACGACCGACGAGCTGCTGCGCCTGCCCGTGCTGTACCGCGCTACCCTGTCATCGCTCAGCATCGCCCGCGCGACCAGCCTTGATCGTGCGCTCAATGATCACCTCGAATCGCTGGCGATGCGCGGCTATTTCCTGCTCTACGGCGTGCGCGAAAAGCGCAGCGCGCGCCTGATCCGCTTTTTCGCCCACGACTGGCCCGCCGCCGTCCGCGCGCTGTGGAAGGAAAGCATCGTCATCGCGCTGGTGTTCATATTAGGCATTGCGGCAAGCTGGTCGTTGACCGCCAGCGACCCACAATGGTTTTTCCAATTTGTGCCCGAAGGGATGGCGGCCGGGCGCACCCCTGAGGCCAGTGTGGAGTATCTGCGTTCGACCATCGGCCACGGCAAGGCGCTGGTGGAGGAAGAAGGGCGAGGCGGGATGCAGCTGTTCGCATCCTTCCTGTTCACCAATAACAGCCGGGTCGGTATTTTGGCCTTTGCCTTGGGCTTTGCCTTTGGCGTGCCGACGCTGCTCCTGATTTTCTACAACGGCCTGTCGATCGGGCCGATGCTGGCGGTGTTCGCGGGCAAGGGGCTGGGGGTCGATTTTGGCGGCTGGCTGGCCATCCACGGCACGACCGAATTGTTCGCGATCATCCTCGCGGGCGCGGCGGGGCTGAAGATTGGGACGACGATGGTCTTTCCCGGCGACATGGACCGGCTGACCGCACTGTCGCGCGCCGGACGCACGGCAGGCAAAGTGATGGTCGGGGTCATCATCATGATGCTGTGTGCGGGTCTGCTCGAAGGCTTTGCGCGCCAGCTGATCACCGACACGGTGCTGCGCTACAGCATCGGCGGCACGCTGCTGCTCGGCTGGCTTGCCTTTTACTACGCGCCGCGGCGGACAGCGGCATGACCCCCGAAGCCACCGCACAGGCCGCCGCCATCCAGCACAAGCGCGACAAGCGCCGCCAGTTCGTGACGCCGGAGGGCGTCGATCTGGAACTCGCCATCGCCAGCTCGGGGCTACGCTTCGCCGCGCTGGTGATTGACCTCACCCTGCTGGTGCTGATCCTCGTCCTCTTCAGCTTGCTGGCGATCTGGATCGGCTTTGGCAGCGGTGCCGAAGCTGGCTTCACCATCTGGCTGCTCGGTTTCTTTCTGCTGCGCACCTTCTGGTTTATCGGCTTTGAACTTGGCAAGCGCGCGGCAACGCCGGGCAAGCGCATTGCTGGTATCCGCGTCGTCGCGCGCGACGGCGGGCGCTTGACGGCGGACGCGGTCATCGCGCGCAACTTAATCCGCGAACTGGAAATCTTTCTGCCGTTCACCTTCCTCGGCGCGGGCGCGGCCGAGGATATGGTGGGCTGGGGCACTAGCCTCGCCGGGGCGGCATGGACGCTGACGTTGGGTTTTTTCCTGCTGTTCAACCGCGACCGGATGCGCATGGGCGATCTGATCGCGGGCACCTGGGTGGTGCAGGCGGGGCGCGCGCGGCTGGCCCGCGATCTGGCGACGGCCAGCGCCGCGGATGAAGCGCTGCGCTTCACCGACGCCGAACTTGCTGTCTATGGCGAATTTGAACTGCAGGAACTCGAACGTGTTTTGCGCACCAATGAAGCGCGGGTGGTCACGCAGGTTGCCGACACCATCCGCGCCAAAATCGGGCGCCCGCGTGCCGAGGATGATGCCATTTTTCTCGAAGCCTATTACCGCCAATTGCGTGCGCGGCTGGAACGGGGAATGCTTTTCGGCAAACGCCGCGCCAACAAATTCGCCAAGGAATGAGCCTATGTCTGTAGTCGATGCCCTTCACGCCCGCCGCTCGGTGCGCGCCTTTCGCCCCGATCCGGTTGATACCGACGTGCTGCGCGCGGCGCTGGAGGCGGCGCAGCGCGCGCCTTCGGGCGGCAACCTTCAACCCTGGCGCGCCATTGTGCTCACCGGCGCACCCTGGGAGCGACTCAAAAGCGTTGTTGGCGAACGCGTCGCCATGGGCGCGGCGGGGCAGCAGATGGAATATCCCATCTACCCCGAAATTCTGCCCGATCCGTGGAAGGCGCGGCGCTATGGTGTCGGCGAGGCGCTTTATGGCGCGATTGGCATTCCGCGCGAGAATAAAATAGGCCGGATGATGCAGTTCGCCGACAATTTTCGCGGGTTCGGTGCGCCGGTGATGTTGTTTCTCTACACCCCGCGCACCATGGGGCCGCCGCAATGGTCCGATATGGGGATGTGGCTGCAATCGCTGATGCTGCTGCTGACCGAAGCGGGCCTTGGCACCTGCGCGCAGGAATGCTGGGCGGTTTATGGTGAAACCATTCGGAACGAACTCGGCATCGCCGACGACCAGATCCTTTTCTGCGGCCTCGCTATCGGCCACACCGACACCGACAATCCGATTAACACGTGGCCGGTGCCGCGCGCGCCGCTTGATGAGGTGATTGAATGGCGCGGGTTTGCCGGATGAAGCGTTGCGCCCGATTGTACGCCGGATCGGCGCTGCTGCTGGCGGCGGGCTGCACCGCAATTCCCGAGCCTGCGCCGCCGCCGCCAAGGCCTCCGGTAATCATCGCCGTGCCGCCGCCAGCGCCAGCGCCCCCACTGCCGGACCCAGCCGACTGGGACCAACTGCCGATGATCGAGGGTACGTGGGATTTTGATCCACTCCGCCGCAGCGCCCGCTTCGTCGATGACGCTGGGGTCGAACGCGCCAGCCTGGCCTGCGCCGTGCCGGGGACCGCGATGCGCCTCAGCGTGGCGGACGATGGCAGCCCGGCGATGATGCTCTACACCAGCGCCACCACCCGGACGCTACCTACCCAGCGCGGCAGCGCGCTGCTCGATGTCGGCGATGCAGCGCTCGACGCCATCGCCTTCAGCCGTGGGCGTTTCGCGCTTGGCGTTTCGCAACTGCTGATCTTACCGGTGCAGGCCGAAATCGGCCGCGTGATCGAGGATTGCCGGGGCTAGGCTCTAGCTCCCCAGCCGCACCGTCCCGCCCTTGATCCAACCCCAGCGGCATGGCCCCTGATATTCGCGCGCATCGCGCACCGGGCGGCCGACCTGGCACAGGTCCATATCGCCGCCGGGCGCGGGGAATACCACGCCGAACCAGCGGTCGTCGTCGGTCGCCTCGCACAGCGCGACCCGTGCGCCGCCGGCCAGCCGCGCCTTGATCACGCGCGTTTCGTCGGGGGCCCAGTAAACCTCGGTCCCGGCCTCGATCACCCGTGACACGCTGGGGCAGGCGGGCAGGCTGGCGCCTTCGCTGCCGATATTGACGGGGCGTGATGCAATCGCCGCTCCGCCATCATCCAGCGCGGCGTTATCGGGCGGCGGCGGCGCTTCGCTGCACGCGGCAACAGACAGGGCAAGGGCGGCGGCAAGAACATATTTCATCGCCGCAAATTAGCCGCGCGCGGCCCTGCTGGCAATCGCTGCCGAGTTACGTTTTTCCTTGGGTTTTGCGCTGCTCATCCCTATAGAATCGGCATGAACGAGACCCCTGAAAATCCGCGTCAGCAAACGCCCAATACCAACGCCTATGGCGCCGATTCGATCAAGGTGCTGAAGGGCCTCGACGCCGTTCGCAAGCGCCCCGGCATGTATATCGGCGATACCGACGATGGCTCGGGCCTGCACCATATGGTGTTTGAGGTGAGCGACAATGCGATTGACGAGGCGCTGGCGGGCCACTGCGACCGCGTGCTCATCACCTTGAACGCCGATGGCTCGGTCAGCGTCGAGGACAATGGCCGTGGTATCCCCACGGGCATCCATGCCGAAGAGGGCGTCAGCGCCGCCGAAGTTATCATGACCCAGCTGCACGCGGGCGGCAAATTTGAAAACACCAGCGACGATAACGCCTATAAGGTCTCGGGCGGCCTCCACGGCGTCGGCGTCAGCGTGGTCAACGCGCTGTCCGAATGGCTTGAACTCACCATCTGGCGCGATGGCGAGGAACATTGGATGCGCTTCGAACATGGCGACGCGGTCGCGCCGCTGCGCGTCAATGGCCCCGCGCCCGAAGGCAAAAAAGGCACGCGCGTTACCTTCCTCGCCTCGACCGACACGTTCAAAAATGTCACCGAGTTTGACTTTGACAAGCTCGAGCATCGCTACCGTGAGCTTGCCTTCTTGAATTCCGGCGTGCGGGTTATTCTGGCTGACGAACGCCACGCCGAACGGATCGAGCATGACCTTTATTATGAAGGCGGCATCGCGGCGTTCGTAAAGTGGCTCGACCGCAACAAGACCGCGCTGCTGCCCGATCCGATTGCAATCAGCAGCGAGCGCGACGGTATCGGCATCGACGTCGCGCTCGAATGGAACGACAGCTATTATGAAAATGTGCTGTGTTTCACCAACAACATCCCGCAGCGCGACGGCGGCACCCACCTCGCCGCCTTCCGCGCCGCGCTGACCCGCACGATCAACGGCTATGGCGACAAGTCGGGCATCCTCAAGAAAGAGAAAGTCTCGCTGACCGGCGATGATATGCGCGAAGGGCTGACCGCGATCGTCTCGGTCAAGCTCCCCGACCCCAAATTCTCGTCGCAGACCAAAGACAAGCTGGTCTCCTCGGAAGTGCGCCAGCCGCTTGAAAGCCTGATGGCCGACCGGATGAGCGAATGGCTCGAGGAAAATCCCGCTTATGCCAAGGCGGTGATCGCAAAAATCATTGACGCCGCCGCCGCGCGCGAAGCCGCGCGCAAGGCACGCGAGCTCACCCGGCGCAAGGGCGCGATGGACATCGCCAGCCTCCCCGGCAAGCTCGCCGATTGTCAGGAACGCGATCCCGCCAAGTGCGAATTGTTCCTTGTTGAGGGCGACTCGGCGGGCGGTTCGGCGAAACAGGGCCGCGACCGCCATGTCCAGGCGATCCTGCCCTTGAAGGGCAAGATTTTGAACGTCGAGCGCGCGCGCTTTGACCGCATCATCTCGTCAAAGGAAGTCGGTACGCTGATTCAGGCGCTGGGCACCGGCATCCGCGATGAATTTAACCTCGAAAAGCTGCGTTATCACAAAATCGTGATCATGACCGACGCCGATGTCGACGGCGCGCATATCCGCACGCTCTTGCTCACTTTCTTCTACCGGCAAATGCCCCAAATCATTGAAAAGGGACATCTTTATATCGCACAGCCGCCGCTATACAAAGTCGCCAAGGGACGGTCCGAGGTTTATCTCAAGGACGATGCGGCGCTCGAAAATTACCTCGTCGATGCCGCGCTCGATGGCCTGCGTCTTGAAACGCCAGGCGGCGCACGCAGTGGCGCCGACCTGCGCGGTCTGATCGACCATGCCCGCCGCACCCGCGCGTTGATGCGCTATGTCCCGCGCCGCTATGACGGCGCGCTGGTCGAGGCGCTGGCGCTGAACGGTGCGCTCGACCCGGCGCTCGACGTCGCCGCGCGCACCGCTGCGGCTGCGCGCACGGCCAGCTGGCTCGATGCCGCCGATGCCGCGACCAGCGGTACGCGCGAATCTCAGTGGACCATCGCCCCGGTCGACGGCGGCTATAGCGCCGAGCGGCGCTGGCGCGGTGTGTCCGACCATCATGCCATCGACGCCGCTTTCCTTGCGAGCCAAGAGGCGCGGCGCGTTCACGCCCTCGCCATTGCCGAGGCCGACAGCTACGCCGCCCCCGCGCGCCTTGTGAAGCTGACGAGCGCCCAAGCCGCCGAGCCCGAGGCGGAGAGTGACGACGGCGAAACCCCCGCTGCGCGCGCCCCCGCCAGCACCATCGTCACGCGCCCGTCGGACCTGCTCGAAGGCGTTTTCGCCTATAGCCGCAAGGGCCTCGCCATCAGCCGTTACAAGGGGCTGGGCGAAATGAACGCCGAACAATTGTGGGAAACGACGCTCGACCCGTCAAATCGTTCACTTTTGCGCGTCGAGGCCGAACAGGCCGATGTCGCGCACGACATCTTCGAACGGCTGATGGGCGATGAGGTCGAACCGCGCCGCGACTTCATTCAGGCCAATGCGCTCAACGTGGCCAATCTGGACGTTTGAATTAGCATTGTCATTGCGAGGAGCACAGCGACGAAGCAATCTAGGGCGGCCTGGATCAGCTCTGGATTGCTTCGCTTCGCTCGCAATGACGGCATGGACTTCAGACGCGGCAACCTTGCTTGATCGGTTGCGTTAAGCCCCGGTGACGTCGCCCACTCTCATCCTCATCCTCGGCGACCAGCTGTCGGCAGAGATCAGCAGCCTGACCGATGCCGACCCGGCGGCAACCGTCATCCTGATGGCCGAGGTTGCGGCGGAGGCCGACTATGTCTGGCACCACCGCAAAAAGCTCGCCTTTGTGTTCAGCGCCATGCGCCACCACGCCGCCGCGCTGCGCGATGCGGGCTGGATGGTCGACTATGTCGCGCTTGATGATCCTGCCAACAGCGGCAGCTTGCGCGGGGAAGTGGCGCGCGCCATCCAGCGCCACCGGGCGCAGCGGCTTATTGTAACCGCAGCGGGCGAATGGCGGTTGCGCAGCGATATGGTGGGCTGGGCCGCCGCGCTCGGCGTGTCGGTCGACATCCGCGCCGACGACCGCTTCCTGTGCAGCGAGGCCGAATTCGCCGCTTGGGCGGACGGGCGCAAGGCGCTGCGCATGGAATATTTCTACCGCGACATGCGCCGCAAGACCGGCCTCTTGATGGAGGGCAAACAGCCCGCAGGCGGCCAATGGAATTATGACGCCGACAATCGCAAGCCCGCTGCCCGCGACCTGATGATGCCGCGACCGCGCCGCACCGCTCCCGATGCCACCACCCGCCAGGTGCTGGCACTGGTGGAACAGCGCTTCCCCGATCGCTTCGGTAGCCTTGATGATTTCTGGTTCGCCGTCACCCGCGATGATGCACAGGCCCAATTCGACGACTTCGTCGCCACCGCGCTGCCGCGTTTCGGCGATTATCAGGACGCGATGCTGGGCGGCGAACCCTTTCTTTATCACAGCGTCATCGCCCAATATCTCAACATCGGCCTGCTTGACCCCTTGAGCATCTGCCAAGCGGTCGAACGCGCGTGGCGCGAAGGCCATGTCCCACTCAACGCCGCCGAGGGCTATATCCGCCAGATCATCGGCTGGCGCGAATATGTGCGCGGCATTTATTGGCGCGAAGGGCACGATTATGCGCACCGCAACGCGCTCGCCGCGACGCGCCCGCTACCTGATTTTTACTGGAGCGCCGACACCGACATGGCCTGCGTCCGCGCGGCGGTCGAGCAGACGCGCGATCACGCCTATGCCCACCACATCCAGCGATTGATGGTCACCGGCAATTTCGCCCTGCTCGCCGGGGTCGATCCGCATGCGCTGCACCTTTGGTATCTCGCCGTCTATTCCGACGCTTATGAATGGGTCGAAGCGCCCAACACGATCGGCATGAGCCAATTTGCCGACGGCGGCCTGCTTGCGTCCAAACCCTATGCGGCAAGCGGCGCCTACATCGACCGTATGTCGGATTATTGCAGCGGCTGCCGCTATGATGTGAAGGCCAAAAGCGGCGCAAAGGCCTGCCCCTTCAACCGCCTCTATTGGCCCTTCCTGATCCGCCACGCCGACCGGCTCGCGCGCAATCCCCGCATGGCCCCGATGTACCGCACACTGAACAATTGGGGCGTAGACAAGCGCGCCGCGCTGATAGCGGACGGTGAGGCGTGTTTGAGCGAGTTGGGGCTTTAAAGCTGCCCAGCTTCTACGGGACCGTAGGGCTGAGCCTGTCGAAGCCCGCGTCGCGTCCATTGGCCCTCGTTGATTGCCGCGCCACGCCCTTCGACAAGCTCAGGGCTTCGGTGTACCCCTCGCGCCCTTCACCCGAACACCGACCAACCGGTGGCCCAGGCAAAATGCTCCAGCGCCTCGGCCCCGGCCAGCGACGTGCCCGCAGCGTTCAGCCCAGGCGACCACACCGCAATCGATCCGCGCCCCGGTGCGATGCACAAAATGCCGCCTCCCACGCCTGACTTGCCGGGCAACCCGACCTTGAAGGCGAATTCGCCCGAATTGTCATAATGGCCGCACCCCAGCATGATGGCATTGATGCGCCGCGCGCGGTGCGGTTCGACCAATTGCTCGCCGGTGCGCGGATCGCGGCCACCCGCCGCCAGGAACAGCCCCGCTTTGGCGAGCTGGCGACAGCTCATCGCCAGCGCGCATTGGCGGAAATAAACCTCCAGCACGGTTTCCACGGGGTGCCGCAAATTGCGGAACGCCGCCATGAAATGGGCAAGGCTGCGGTTGCGCGCGCCCGTTTGCGATTCGGAACTGGCGACCTCGGCATCAATGGTCACGCGATCGTCTCCGGCGCGTGCGCGCATATATTTCAATATTTCGGCGACCACCACGTCGCTCGCGCGCCCGTCGATCAGCCGGTCGGTGGTGGCAATCGCCCCGGCGTTGATGAACGGGTTGCGCGGGATCCCTTGCTCGCTTTCCAGCTGGACAATCGAATTGAACGCGCTGCCCGACGGCTCGCGCCCGACGCTCGACCATAAATCGCTGCCCAGCCGCCGCAGCGCCATCGCCAACGTGAACACCTTCGACACCGACTGGATGGAAAAAGCTGTGTCGGCGTCGCCCGCGACGTGGATCGTCCCGTCGGGCAGCGCCAAGGCGATGCCCAGCTGGCGCGGATCGACGCAGGCGAGCGCGGGAATATAGTCGGCGACCTTGCCCTTGCCGACATGCGGCAAAGCAACCTCATAAGCCTGGGTGACACAGCGTTCGAGGTCGATATGCGGCGTTTCGGTCATGGTTGGCGGCTAGCACAGGTCATCACGGCACCACCAGTTCGCCGTTCCAATCACGCTGCTGCCCCGACTGTGCCGGCGTTGCCGCGTCAAGCACCACCAGCATCGCGCTTGCGCTCTCCTCCGTTGTCAGCAAATTGGCAACGCCGCGTTGGAACGGTGCCGACAACTCTGTATCAACCGTCCCTGGATGCAGCATCAGCACGCACAGCTGCGGATGCGTGCGCGCCAATTCGATGCTCAGCGTACGCAGCAGCATCGCCAGCGCCGCCTTGCTCGCGCGATAGCCATACCAGCCGCCCAGCCGGTTGTCGCCGATGCTCCCCACGCGCGCGCCGATGACCCCGATCAACGCCCGCCGGTCGCGCGGCATATGCGGTAACAGCGCTTTGAGCGCCAGCAGCGGCCCGGTGGCGTTGACCGCGAACAGGGTGGTAAAGGCGTCGGCCTCTATGGCTTTCCAGCTCTTCTCGGGCTGCACCCTATCGCCGCGATGGAGCAACCCGCTGGCGATGAAAATCAGGTCGATGGGGCCGTCCGCGCCGATGGCTGCGGCCGCAGCGGCCATGCTGGCGGCATCGGTCAAATCGGCGGCATGCCGGATGGCGTTCGTCGGCCCGGCGTCGCCGCTGCGGCTGACACAGTGCAGCGCCCCGCACCGCGGATCGCCCGCCAGCCGCGCCGCCACCGCCGCGCCAATGCCGCCTCCCGCGCCGATGATGACGGCGCGGTAGTTGGCAGGGAGCGAAGCCAAAATATCTGCCGCCATCGGCCATATACTCTCTTCGTCATTCCCGCGAAGGCGGGAATCCATCTCCGGGTCTGGCGATGGATTCCCGCCTTCGCGGGAATGACGAGGTGTGGGAAGTGAAAATATCTTTTGCGCCTGCGGGCATGACCCGCCTTAGTGGTAATCCATGTCCTCCCTCCCCGCCCCCTTCACCAACTGGTTTGCCCAGCGCGGCTGGACCTTGCGCCAGCATCAAGCGGCCATGATCGATGCTGCGGCAGCCGGCGACCATGCGCTGCTCGTCGCCGCCACCGGCGCGGGGAAGACGCTCGCGGGATTCCTCCCCAGCCTCATTGATCTGGCTGATGGCGCGCACGACGGCCTCCACACCCTCTATGTCTCGCCCTTGAAAGCGCTCGCTGCCGATATCGAGCGCAATCTCGCCGCACCCATCGCCGACATGGGCCTGCCCATCCGCGTCGAAACGCGCAGCGGCGATACATCGAGCGAAGCCAAAGCGCGCCAACGCAGCCGCCCGCCGCATATCTTGCTAACCACGCCTGAATCGCTGTCGCTGCTGCTCTCCTATCCCGACAGTTTCACCCTTTTTGCGGGCCTCAAAACCGTCGTCATCGACGAAGTTCATGCCTTTGCCTCGGGCAAGCGCGGCGACCTCTTGGCGCTGGCGCTGGCGCGGCTGCAGGCCATCAACCCCGCGCTGCGCCGCGTCGCGCTGTCGGCGACCATCGCCGACGCCGACGCCTACCGTCGCTGGCTCGCCCCCGGCAGCGACGCCGACAAGGTACGATTGGTCGAGGGCGAGACTGGGGCTGATCCTGATGTCCGCATCCTGATGCCCGAAGGCGCCGTGCCGTGGGCGGGCCATTCGGGGCGCTATGCGGTGCATCAGGTGATGGCCGAAGTCGCAAGGCACCGCACCACCATCATTTTCTGCAACACGCGCGGCCTCGCTGAACTCTTGTTTCAGGAATTGTGGAAGGCCAATGACGCCGGTCTGCCCATCGCCATCCATCACGGCAGCCTTGATCGTGAGGCCCGTTTGCGCGCCGAGGCGGCGATGGCTGCAGGGCGGCTGCGCGCGCTCGTCGCCACCTCAAGCCTCGACATGGGGCTCGACTGGGGGGACGTCGATTGCGTCATCCAGATGGGCGCGCCCAAAGGCTCGTCGCGGCTGCTCCAGCGCATCGGCCGCGCCAACCACCGGCTCGACGAACCCAGCCGCGCGCTGCTGGTACCGGGCAACCGGTTCGAGTTTCTGGAAGCACAGGCGGCACTCGACGCCGTCGCGGCGGGGGAGCGCGACGCCGATGCTTTCCGCCCCGGCGCACGCGACGTGCTGGCACAGCATGTCATGGGCATGGCCTGTGCCGCGCCCTTTGCCGAAGCGGAATTGCTCGCCGAAGTGCAAAGTGCCGCCCCCTATGCCGATATGTCGGCCGAAGAATTCGCGCGCATCATCGGCTTCGTCCGCGACGGCGGCTATGCGCTCAAGGCCTATGACCGCTTCCGCCGCCTCGCGCCCGATGGACCCGCCAAAGATGGCAAGATGCGCTGGCGCATCGCGCACCCGCGCCTCGTCACCCAGCATCGCATGAATGCGGGCATCATCGTCGATGCCCCCACGCTCGATGTGCGCTTCAAAAATGGGCGGCGGCTGGGCCAAGTCGAGGAGTATTTTGCGAGCACATTGACCGTGGGCGACACCTTCGCTTTCGCCGGTTTGTCGCTGGAGGTAGAGGCGATGCGCGACCTCGACGTCATCGTCCGCGCCACCAGCAAACCGGCACGCATCCCCAGCTATATGGGCGCGCGCATCGCGCTGTCGACGCGCCTCGCCGACCGAGTGCGCGACTTTCTGGCCCATTCCGCCAGCTGGGATCGCTTCCCGCCCGATGTGCGCGATTGGCTACGCCTGCAAGCCGCTAAATCGGTGCTGCCGCGGCCCGGCGAATTGCTCGCCGAAACCTTCCCGCACGAAAGCCGCCACTATCTGGCGCTCTATCCCTTCGAAGGGTGGAATGCGCACCAATCGCTGGGCATGCTGCTCACCAAGCGGATGGAGCGCGCGGGTCTCCAACCCTTGGGCTTTGTCGCCTCGGACTATGCGTTGGCCATCTGGTCGGTGCGCCCGGTGACCGATCCCGCCGCGCTGCTGTCGCCCGACATATTGACCGACGAATTTATCGAATGGGTCGAAGGCTCGAACCTCTTGAAGCGCGCCTTTCGTGAGGTCGCGGTGATCGGCGGCCTGATCGAACGCCAGCATCCGGGCAAGCGCAAGACCGGCAAACAGGTAACCTTCTCGACCGACCTGATTTACGATGTCTTGCGCAAATTCGAACCCGACCATTTGCTGATTCAGGCGGCGTGGGCCGATGCCCGCGCGCGCCTCACTGATGTCGCCCGGCTCGGCGACCTGCTCGACCGCGCGGCGGGGACCTTGCTCCATCAGCGATTGCCGCGCATCAGCCCGCTGGCCGTGCCGCTCTTGGTGCTGATCGGGCGCGAAAGCATCGGCACCGACGCCACCGACGATGCGCTGCTGATGGAAGCGGCGGCACAACAATTGGCGGCGGTGGCGGCGGGCTGAGCATGCTTGCGGGCCCGGCACGATAGGCATATCATCGGGTTTGGAGAGGAGCCGCACCATGGCCCGCAATTTCATCGCACCCGCCGCGCTGCTTGCCGCGCCGCTGCTGCTTGGGGCAACCCCGGTCGCGGCGCCCGCAGCGCCTGTCCCCGATCTTGGCCAGAGTGCAGTGGTCACCGAAACCGTCGCAACGCCGCTGATCCAGCCCTTTGATATCGACGCCTCGCGGCGCATGGCGGTCCCGGTCACCATCGGCGCTCAAGGGCCGTTCAGCTTTCTGGTCGATACGGGCGCGGAGCGCACCGTCATTTCGCGCGAGTTGGCGAACCGGCTGGCATTGGCGCAGGGCCAGCAGCTGCGCCTCGCCACCATCAGCGGCCCCGCCACCGCGCCGTCCTATAAAGTAGCGGCGCTGGCCATGACCGACCTCACGCTGGCACCCTTTGAAGCGCCGGCGCTTTATGGCAGTCATATCGGCGCAGCCGGGTTGTTGGGTGTCGACATGCTGCAAGGCCGCCGCGTGCTTATCGATTTCCGCCGCGAGGAAATGCGCATCAGCGCCAGCCGCCGCAATCTGCGTCCGATAATTCGCGATGATGATGCGATTGTCGTCACCGCGCGCAATCAGGCGGGGCGCCTGATCCTCTCCGATGCGCGCATTGACGGCAAACGCGTGGACGTGATTGTCGATACCGGCGCCCAAACCAGCATCGGCAATCTGGCGATGATGCGTCTGGTGAGCCAGCGCGGCGAGAATCGGTTTCCCTTCGTCGCGAGCCAGCTGACCGGGGTGAACGGCGAGACAATACCGGCTGAAAAGACGGTGCTGCGCCGCATCAATATTGAAGGCATTGATGTCAACGACCTCACCGTCTCTTTCGCGGACAGCCATGCCTTTCGCGCGCTCGGCCTGCGTGACCGCCCGGCGATGCTGCTGGGAATGGACGGGCTGCGCCTGTTCGACCGGATCGAGATTGATTATGCCAACAAACGCATCATCCTCGATCTGCCGGATGGCGCGGGACGCAGCGGCGGCCAACGGCTGGCGGCAGGGGCAAGACCCGCGCGCGCATCCTGATCGGCCTTGCCGCAAGCGGCGCGGCGGGTTAGCGCCGTTTGGGTGATGGAAACCGCGACCCCTGACCCATTTGCCTTTGATTTCGCCGGGGAACGCTGGTCAGCGACGCCGGAAGGCGCGCTGTTCTGGCCGCGTCGCCGCGTACTGCTGGTTGCCGACCTGCACCTGGAAAAGGCGAGCTGGTTTGCCGCGCATGGCCAGCCTTTGCCGCCCTATGACAGCCGCACCACCATGGCGGTGCTGGCAGTGGTGGCCACCCGCCTCGCCCCCGATGAAATTTGGTGTCTGGGCGACAGCTTCCACGACCATGGCGGTCAGGCGCGGCTTGACCCGGCGGCGGCGACGCTATTGGCTCAGCTCGCCGCCCGCCACTGCTGGCGCTTCATTGCGGGCAACCATGACGGGCTGCCGGATGGGCAGTGGGGCACCCTATCGTGCGAAGAATGGACCGACCAAGGCATTGTTTTTCGTCATGAACATGACCCTGCAGACCCGCGGCCGCAGATTTCCGGCCACTTCCATCCCAAAACGCTTGTGCAAATGCGCGGAAGACAGGTGCGCCGCGCCTGTTTTGCCTGCGGGGCAGGCGCGCTGATCCTGCCCGCATTCGGCAGTCTGACCGGTGGACTGGACGTCGATGATCCTGCCATCGCACGGCTCTTCGCCGGACCCTATGCTGCCTTGGTTCCTACGGCACAGGGGCTAGCCCGCTTTGCCCGCGCGCCTGTGGCGAAAATGTCGCATATCCCCGAATAATATGCGATTTTTGCTGCACCGCGCCTAGCAACATGGCCGTTGCTCGTTATGACGGTGCCATAAAGATAAATGATTTGATTGGAGAGGATGACATTATGACCAAATTCCGCTCGACGGGCGTGGCCAATTTGTTGCGCGGCTCGGCTCTCGGTTTCTCGCTCGCGGTCGCTGTCGTTGCGATGCCTGCTGCAGCGCAGGATGCTGAAGCTCCGGCCGAAGAAGAAGTCGCGGACGATGCCATCGTCGTGACCGCGCAGGGCCGATCACAGCTCCTGTCCGATGTGCCTGTCGCCATTTCGGCGGTGAACGCCGAAACGCTGCAGAACAGCGGCGCCAACGACATTCGCCAGCTCAACCAGGTGGCGCCGTCGCTGCTCGTGTCGTCAACGGGTAGCGAGGCCAATGGTTCAGCGCGTATTCGCGGTATCGGCACGGTCGGCGACAACCCCGGGCTGGAAAGCTCGGTGCCGGTGTTTATCGACGGCGTCTATCGTTCGCGCTCGGGCATTGGCCTTAACGAGCTGGGCGAAATCGACCGGGTCGAGGTGCAGCGCGGTCCGCAGGGCACATTGGGCGGCCGCAACTCGTCGGCGGGCCTCATCAG